>Ga0180301_10002790_pt1 | contig 13738 bp, 9 predicted proteins | sample GuaBasSediGuay16_FD_121797 | JGI IMG/M metagenome (GOLD analysis project Ga0180301, IMG submission 121797) | Subseafloor sediment microbial communities from Guaymas Basin, Gulf of California, Mexico - Guay16, Core 4569-2, 12-15 cm | ecosystem: Environmental > Aquatic > Marine > Hydrothermal...
ATTAGTTATAGGAGAATAATAGACAAACCTAGGCGAAGACGAGTGGCGGGCATAATCAAGAAAAACATCAGAAACCCCAAAAACAAAAGGAAACAAAGCATGCATAAGATAGTAAGAAACCACGACCCTATGCCCATCACTCAAGCCACTCAAATCATAACTAACAACACCCTCCCTAAACCTACCAAACCTAACACTACCAAGAAGCCACTCAACAACCTCAACCTCCCTACCAACAGCAAACTCAGCACCCTCCTCCACTTCCTCGCTTTCAGGAACATTCTCTCCAGAAGCAACAAGACCAGAACTCCTCAAAAATCTTGACAATATCCTTGCGATACCAGAAGCATTCTGAAGCATATTGTACATCCTAGCAATAGCCTCAGCAAGACTGTCCAAAGCATCCTCAAAAACAGGTATTTCATCGCTGACAGCACCAACACCCTCAACCCTCCTACCAAGAATAAAACAGCAAGAATCAACCTCACGCAAATACTGCATGGCCAAAAGCTTCATAAGAGAAAGGCAGGGCTTCTCATCACCAGCAACAACAACCCTGCTAGGCAATTCAACACCAACAAGCAAACCATGATCAGAAATCCCAATAGGAAAACCAACACAATCCCTGCGGGCCGCAATAAAGCCACGGTAATTCCCAGTGACAAGAATTTCCCTATCCCTAATCTTACCGCCAAATCTTCTAATGATCTTCTCCACAATACCTACCATGCTTTTAGGAACAGAAACAGCAAGCTTGGTTCTATAGTATTCCCTATGCTTAGTTGAATAAACACATCTTATCGTTGCTCCAAGACCAGCGAGAAGACTCCTCATAATTAGAAACTTTTCAATCTCCTTTGGCGGAGTAAAATGCAGACTCTGAATCTCCTCAACTCCAATATTTTCGTCAAGGAGGAGAGACTCCGTCAACATCTCCTCCCTAGCAAACTATATATAAAGAACGACATAAAAATATTAAAAAACAAGCTTAAAATGGGATATGCTTAAAATTTTCTCAAGTATCGATATCCTTCAAGCTTACTTTAAAGATTTTTTAAGAACCATTATTTGAAAAATGTATTGGATAAGGCCAATAAATCCAGTGAATCTACTTTTTAGAAATTATAATTGGACAAAAATCTTTGAAAAAATATTTAATTTGAATGTATTACATACCAAAATTCTAAAATATGAAATAATTATGCACATTAAATCTATAGAAAGAAATAATTTATCTTTAATTGATTACTTCTATTAAAATGTTTTTTGTTTTTATAATCTTAAGGTAAGAGATATGGAATTTAAAATTACAAATGCAAATTTGAATAAGAAGATAAGAGATACACTTCGTCTATTTGGAATTGCGAATTATAGGTATAGAACATATCTCTGGGAAGTTGGATATAGTGGAGGTAAAGACTCGACCGTCGTTGTTCACCTATTATTAGATTTCATTTTAAGATCCCTGAAAAAAGGAAAAAAATTGCCTAAAAAAATATTTATATTATACTCTGACACTCTTTTAGATATACCAATACTACGAGAAACAGCATTATCGACACTCGAGGCAATAAATGAGTTTGCTCGAAAAAATAATATAGATCACATCATTGAGGCCCGCGCACTTAAACCGAAAGTAGGGGAAGATTTCTTCTCATGCATGATAGATCGTGGCTATCCAGTGCCACATCACCGATTCAGATGGTGCATTCCGCGCCTTAAGATAAGACCCGTTCAGATATTCTTAGCAGAAGCCTTGTCATCCGATGAGTATGATGGGCTACTTAATATTTCTGGTATACGACTTAATGAAAGTAGTGAAAGGAATAGACTTCTAAATAAAAGATTCGACAAGAAAAAAAAGAAACTTAGCCCATTTCTTCAAGATGGCGATATCGTGATGTTCGCACCTATTTTTCGGTGGACGACTAATGACGTTTGGAGCTTTCTGTATAATAATAATCCCCTCTGGGGTGGCTCATACAATAATTTAATTGATGCATACAGAATCGCAGATACTTTAGATTTTGCTTGCACGAAGGAATGCAAATTGGCTCCTACAGCTCGCTTTGGCTGTTGGGTATGTACTGTTATTAAAAAGGATAAAACCTTAGAAAACATTTTTAAAAACACAAATAATGATGGTATACGATTTTTAAATGATATGAAAGAGAACATAAGAGATATATCTGGCGAACCGAAATATAGGGAAAGAGTTAATGGTAGATTTAGATCATTAAATACTCTTGGGCGTCTGAAGATAATAGAAATAATAGCAAAAGTTGTTATAAAAGCTCCCGAGGGACTTAAAGGATATCTTGAGGACCAAAGATTTAGATCTCTGCTTGTCAAGTGGTTCGAGAAATATCTTAAAATGGCAGATAGTTCATGGACTGAATATGAAGATGTAGTAGATGCACTAGAAAGAATAAAAACTGGTCAAGTTTGATTCTTAAATTTAGATATATCATTTTTACTGATATGTCCCCTGCAATTAATAACGGTCTAAAAGTTCTAAAATTTTTCCTACGATTTCATGATAATTGTCTGCACATTTTGCAAATTCTTTTATTCGTTCGAGCTCTTTCTTAATAATTAGTTTTTCTATTCTATGAAAAATAGGATCATCACTGCTTTGTGGTAAGACTATGAGATCATAAATTTCAGCTTTTTCCTTACCCTCCGATTTTCTTAAGATTCGACCCCGCCTTTGTACAAACTCTCTCGGATTTCTTGAACTGGCAACTATTATTGCTCTTCTTGTTGGTGGCACATCAACACCTTCATCAAGACATTTAATAGCAACTATCACTTGGATTATTCCTTTACTGAAGGCATCCAAAATTGTTTTTCTCTCATTTAAATTCTCTTGGGCTGTAAACCGTGAATAAATGATATTCATCTCGCGAAGAATATGCTCTATTTGATTCATTTGTTCTATAGACGAGCAATAAATAAGACAATAACTAAGTTTGCCTTCCTGTTTTAATTTTTGTAGAATTTCACGAACTTTCTCGATTTTCCTTCTAGCATTATCAACAATCTCTCTTTTTCTTTTTATTACTAAGTTCTGTATTTCATCGTCTTCTTTTAGTACTGTCTCAATGTTAACTCCCAATTTCTTGGATTTACTAATAGCCTTTCTCACGATTTTCTTTGTTAGTTTTATATATTTTTCCATTTCATCTTCTGTAAGCTCAATAAACTCTGGATAATAATCATACTTGCATAGATAACCTTCATCAATAGCTTTCTTCAAACCATACTCATATACAACCCCATCGAAATAATCCAAGAGTATTTTAGTACCAATATCATCCATCCATCTCTCTGGCGTAGCACTTAACCCCAACCTAAATTTTATATATTCCTTTAAGCCCTGCCTTCTTATAGGTGCTCCCAGTCCATGAACCTCATCTGCTACCAAAAGGATATTTTCGCTTCCATTATAAGAAAAATTAAGTGCATGCCATAACCGATCCGAAGCTAGCGTATTATGCGTTGTTATTACAATAAGCCTATCAATAACACCCATCTTTAATCTTCTAATTTTTTGGGCCAATTTTTTATACCAGTTTTTATTTTGACTATGTGTTTGAATTATTTCATTTTTTTCGAACCCAAATTTAATTAAATTATTCTCCCATTGATATGCTAAATGATTATATGGAACTGAAATTACAACAATGCGTACCTTTCTTTGATTTAATAATTCTTTCATAGCAAAAATAGCGACAATAGTTTTTCCAGTACCCGTAGCCATAGAAATGATGCCTCGATAATTATTGTCAATCCAACTATCAATAGCCTCGCGCTGATAATATCTAAGTATTATATGCTTCTTCCTACTCTTCAAAACGTAGCGTTCGACTAATCTGAGTTCCCTAGGATCCTTTGGCGCTATTTTTATAAACTTTTTTCTTACAGCTTCTGGTACATCCATAGATATTATCGAATCGCCTTTACCATTCCAATACATTTCAAATTTCTCTAGATCGGCCCTAGCGTATTCTTTTTCTTCCTCAATCCAGCTTCTAAAAACTTTGAATTCCTCTATGTTTTCTAGCCATCCTCTAGCCGTTTCATTAATGGAGCCACTAAAAGTAATGTAATTTCCTTCTTTATCAAATAAGATGCCTATTTTCTGATGAAATATTCCTCTATCTTCTATTTCTTCTTTTGAAAGGGGTATATTATTGTATATTGGAATCACTACTTTAATTTCTAGTCTACCTCTAGAAATCAACCATGCTAATGCTCTAATATGATCTTTAAGCAAAATGTCCTCAATATTATCGATGCTATTTAACTCCTTAAGCATATTTTCTGAAACAGTTTCTTCTAGGGTTTTATAGCCATCCATTATAGCCTTAATATCATCACTTGAAAGTATGGGGCTTGTAACAATCCTTATTATGCCATTATTTTTTATCAAACCCGATATACCCCTCGCCGCTATGGCCAGAGATGTTGATGAAAAGAATCCTGTAAGTCTATAATATTTCACAGAGTTACAAAGAACTGGGATATAAAATTCTTCTAGAATATCATCACGAGTGGAATCATATGATTTCTTCAACTTAAGATCTGTCAATGCCATTTTACCATCATCCCTTTAAATATTTTATTAAAAATATTTATAGTAGTGTTTCATTTCGAAATTTAAGGTGTAATCATGCCGAGACAGTCTCTTCGTAGACGATTTAGTATGTATCTTGAAGAAGAACTTGAAAGGATAAGGAAAAAGGATCCACATTTAGAGCATTTAATAAAACGAATATTGGGTTTTGAGAAATACAATATAGAGAAAAGTAGGCCTCGATATAAGGACGAAATCGAAAAATACTTGAGATATTACTTGGATAAGACTCAAAAAATGGACTAGGTGATATGATGATTATTTTGCAATCAATAAAAATAAAAAATTTCAGAAATTATAAAGGCGAACAAGAAATAATTTTTGATGATCACAGAAATATACATATAATTGTAGGGACTAACGGTGCTGGAAAGACCAATTTAGTTAATGCTATTTATTGGTGTCTTTACGGCACTGAATGGAAGACGTCAAAGGATCCTTATGGTATTTTGAATATAAAAGTTAGGGATCAGCTTAGAAGAAAACCATCTGGTTCCTCAGAATATGTTGAGGTTAAACTAATATTTAAGGACAAAAGCGAGAATAAAATATATGTTTTATCCCGCTCTAAAAAATTTATCAACAAGGACGGGGAAGTTGTCGAGGACCAAGAAGAGTTCAGTGGATATATCTTCGAGAGAGGCAAACCTGAAGAAACGGGATATACTCCAGAAGAACTTGCTTACTTTTTGGCAACATACATCATACCAAGAGAAATAAGCGAGTTCTATATCTTTGATGGCGAAAAATTAGATACATTCTTCAAAATGGAGCAGATGAGGCGAGTAAGAGAATCTATCGAAAAAATGATGGAAATGAATATCATAGAAAGAGCTATTGAACATCTCGAAAAGATAATAAGAGACTATAGAGATAAAGTAAGAAGGATGAAACCAGATCTCGATTCGACATTAAGGGAGCTTAATAAGAAGGAGGACGAAAAGAAGGATATAGAAAATCAATTAAAAGAATTAAAGGATGAAATAAATGAGCTAGAGAATAAACTTAAACACGTAGAGGAAGAACTCCTAAAAATAGGATCAATAGATGTCCGAAAGATACAACAAGAAATTAAAGATTTAAAAGAAAAAAGACAGAAATTGAATAGTAAATTGAAGGAATATCGTGAGACTCTAAGAGATAGAATGATAGAGTTTATTATGTATGGCTATTCTTATGATGCCATAACTAGTCTACTTATGAATATTGAAAGTAAAGTAGAAAAGGGAGAAATACCTCCTGCTATTCGCGAGAAATTTTTGAGAGAATTACTAGAGAGGGGAGAATGTATATGCGGGTCTGATTTAAACAAAGAAGTAGAAAAAAGAAAGCGAATTGAAAAACTTCTTAACCAAGTCAAAGAGCCAGAGGAGTTGGCTAACTTATTAACGGATGGCAAATATAAATTAGATGAGATCATTAAGAGGATACTTGAGGTCTATAAAGATATTAATAAAATTCTAATGGAAATAGAATCTACTAAAGATGAATTAGAAAAAGTAAAAAATCGAATAGAAGCACTAGAAGAAAAATTAGGGGGTATAGATATAGAAAAAGTTAAAGAGTTAACAGAGTTAAAAAAGGAAATTGAAAACAAAATTATTGAAAAGAAGGCGAAAATTGAAGATTTAAAGAGAAGAAAAGATCAATTGGATTTAGAGATTCAAAAAATAAAAAGAAAATACGATAACGAGCTAAGAAAGGATAGGAAAGTCAAAGAGTTATCTGAATTACTCTTCATTGCCGAAAAAGCAAAAAATGAACTATGTAATATTAAAAACAATATTAGAAAAAGAGTTATGGAAAAAATAGGAGACATAACATGGAATATATTCAAGGATATTTATGAGTACGCTTTTACATATGACGGCATCGAGATAAGTGAGCAATTTGACTTCATACTCAAGGATAAATATGGCGGAAATGCATTAACTACAACTTCAGCTGGAACAAGACAGATTCTTGCTTTTTCTTTTATGATGGCTCTTCAAGAGGCATCAGGTCATTTTAGCCCTATAATAGTTGATACTCCTTTATCTAGGATTTCGAAATACAATAGACTTGCCTTCATGAAGGTTATTGGTAAATTATCTCAAAAAGCTCAAATGATATTTCTTATGACGGATACCGAATATACCGATGATATAAAGAAATATTTGAAAAGCCAAAAGTTGCTAGGTAATGAATACATGCTGAGGGTTTTAGATGCTCATGAAAATAGGATTGAGGTGATACGTGATGACTAGATTTTACATTGAGAAAGCCCAATATGATAGGTATGATAAACTAACTCGTGATCCTCGGTCTTTATTGAAAGGAAAAAGATTTGCAGATGTATTCTTATTAGCAACAGTTCTTGGATTCGTAAGAGGAAGGAGAGAATCGTTGAAAAAACGGCGAGAAGTCGCGGATATTAAGGTCTTTGGGGAGTTAGGTCTTTGGCTTCTCCGAAGCATTGCTTTTTTGCATAAATTTAGAGAGACCAATGATGTCGATGATGCTCTCAAGATCGTTAAAGAAGTGAATGACGTTATTAAAATAGCAGAAGAGTATGCAAAAGAGGGGCTAAGTGATGTGGAAGAAATGGTAATGTCTACGGAAGGCCGGGAGAAGATAGAAGATCTAGCAGAGTACATACTTGATAGAGTTCTTTCAGAAATACCTAGTCTTAGGAAGTTTTTAGAACAAAAAAGCTAATTTTCTAGGTGGGCAATGATGCAAACCGAAGAGGATACCCTATTTAATGTTTGGCAAAATGTTTTAAGAGTCCCTCCATTTCAGAGATTTTATGTCTGGAGATATGAAAATATGAAAGATTTTTGGGATGATCTAATTAAAGCTTTTTACCAAGGGAAGGAACATTTTTATGGGGCAATAATCCTCAGCAGGGATCCCCTTGATAAGGAAGATAGCCCAAAAGAGATACGATCCGAATTCATCATAATAGACGGACAACAAAGGCTTGTTACAACTTATGTTATGCTTGCTGCGATTAGAGATACATTGAGAAAGATTAGGAATGCCACTCGCGATATTAGGGGTCTGGCTGATGCAATAGATAATAAAATATCTAGTCCAGAAAAATATGCATATGCATATCGTTCATTGAAAATACGTCCTGAAATTGATGATTTCCTTCGCGAAATTACTGAAGAAAAATATGAAGATGAAGTAAGAATATGTTTTGCAGATAAAATTATGCAGAATATAGATGAATACACTAATACTGTCTATGATAAATATGAATATCATTTAGCATCCATTTTCAAGCTAATGTTTTTATATGGTTATTCTATACATCGTTTTCTAAAAGATGTTTTAAATATTACTACCCCCCACAATGAGGAATTTTGGAAAAATCTATTCAAAGATTTCTTTAAAAAAGACAGCGATAAGAAAGGAATAATCAATAAGTTACTCTATAGCATTAAAATGTACATTGAAACGATAAGTAAGATTACTGCAAATGAAACTATATTAGATAAAATTGTAAAATTCACAGAAACATTACGTAAGCGGGCAAGAATAATAAAAATTAAAACTGATGATGATAAGGAAGCATATGTCATATTTGAGGTTCTTAATTATAGGGGCCTTCAATTAACACCCCTCGATTTGATCAGAAATTATGTTTATTATAAATATCATCTCGAACCAGAAAAGGAGGAAACATTAATTAATTACTATAAGTTATTAGTTACTCTCAATTTAATCAGTAAATGTATGAGAGAATTCTCTAGAATAAATAGCAAGAAAACATACATTGTAAATATTCCAAATATGATATCACAGCTAATGAAAGTTCCTAGTACTTGGGAGCATCAAGATATTATGAATTTTGCACCGATTTATATATATGTAAGAGTATATTTGGGGAAGCAAGTTAAAATTGATGACATATATCGTGTTTTTATAGAACATGTTGAAACAGTACATGATCCTAGTATCGTTTTTGATATTTTATACAAAATTTCGCTTTCTCTTCTGTTGATAATTAGTATATCTTTGGATTCAAATACTCAAAAAATTTTTGTGGAATTGAGTAAAATAGAAGAAATGCTTGAAAGGGCCGTTCTTGAAACAGTTTATGATGAAAAAATAAGTGAGAAAGTAAAAATGGAGATCAAATCAGATTTGAACCGCTCGAGGGATCTGTCCGATAATTTACTACAAACTATTTTAGAGCTTATACGTATAAATGCAAGGCCATGGTTACCCTTATTAATGCTATTTTCTATGTTCGAAGACACAACAATTCTTGAAATTATATATAACTTAGCGATTTCAAGCTATATTCAATATATAAAAATTTGCAAAAAACGAGTTGATACTTATACTAGAAACGTTTATAAATTAGTTAGGACTATTTACGAATATTTGATAAAAGAAGAGATTTTTGACAAAAATAGAATCAAAAATACAATAAGCGAAAGTAACATATGGGTCGATGAAGATGAACTAAAAAATTGTATTAAGAACAAACTACTTAAAAGCGATTTTAAAGGGGCGATAAGAGAACTCTGGATTTATTTATTCCTTAAAGTTTCGATTATAATGTCCAAGGAAAACAAAGATTTAGATGATTTGATCTACAAGTTTAGAAGATATTTATTACTTGGTCGGCTTGATGATATTGATATTGATTGCGAACATATATTTGAGAAAGAACTTAAAGAAGTAGTTCCTAATAATATATACAGGACAATAGAAAGAGAAAGAAATGTATCTGTTTTTGTTGTTCTCTTAGAAAAAGATATTCATATAGACCTTACAAGAAAAGTTAGAGATAAAATAAGAGAGAATCAAATTAAATCATTACTTGACTATCTGAATCTGAAAAAAGATTATTATAACAAATCAAGATTCTATATCACACGTAAATATTCGGAGATAATCGAAGAAAGAATCATTAATAGAATTAAAGATAATGAAACGATCGCTACTCAAAACGATGTTCAAAAACTTATAGAAAATCTTAAATCAGAGTTAATCAAAGATATCGAGACAATTATCAGACAATTATTGCAATCTTCTTTAAATAAGGCATAGAAAATGATTGTTCCATTGATCAAATTTGATGCGAGTATGGAAGGAGTATTAATCGCGAGGAAGAAGAAAGTAATAGCAATTATTGAATCATATGGCGAAAAATTTAGATGCTTTTTTAACAATTTATCTCAATTAAACAATATTATCAAAACTAAAACATCCGTTTTGTGGATAAGAAAGAAGGGAGCAAAGACTCAAGGTCGTGTTCTGGCCATCGAATTTGAGAACAAGTGGTTGTTTATTGACACAAGTATTATTCACCACGATGTGATGCGTCTTATCTTATCCCAACGACTAATACAATCTCTACCAGAATATTCTCATTTTGAATCCGAGGTTAGAATAGGTGATTCCCGGATTGATTATGTGCTTAGAAACAATGAGAAGTATTTATTAGAGGTTAAGGGTTGTTTTAGGTTTATTGGAGATTGTGCTTTTTTCCCTGATACTGTCAGTGAGAGGAGCACAAAGCACATGCAATTACTTAAGAAATACGCAGAGCGGGGGGTTCCAGGAATTGTTGTTTTTGTTTCTCCAATACCGGTTAGGCGTATTGGTATAAGTTGGGATATAGACCCAAAGTTTTACCAAGCATTGATGGATGCCATTTCTTGTGGCGTGAAAGTTGTTGGAATAGCCCTAGAGTTTGATGGCAAAAGCCTATATTACAGAGGAGAAGTCGATGTCGACCTATCAAAAGATCTCATCACAAAATGCTAAGAAACTATGTCTTGAATAGCAATAAATATTAGGAAAAATAGAGACAACGCAGATTTGCCCGTGAGCCTAAATATAGAATGTAGCCAGTATTATTTGATCTACCATTCTTTTTCGAACCTCGGATCGCAGTTAACGAAAAAACTTAGGGAAAACCTGACCAGCAACATCAAACAGAACAAAACCTATAAGGTGACATTAGACGTATTATGCTGGCAGAATTATTCGATCTGATGTTTTTTGAGCATAAAATTGCAAATTGCCAAAGAAGCTAGAGGGCATCTAACTAATAACATCAAGTAGAACAAAAACTATAAAGCAATATTATGAGAAACTTAATAAGTATCTGAATAATCTTGGGCACCACTTGCATTTACCTTTAAACTTTCCAGTGATTCTATGCTCCCTAATGATTTCTTCTATTTCTTCTTTTAATTTATTAATTGATCCTGTGATATTATTTGCTTTTCTTTTTAGTTCTGATATTATTGTTCCGTATTTTTCGAATGCTTGTGCTTCTATGGATATTACGATGTTCAGTATATCTCTCAGAACATCATTGTTTAAGCCTTGAATTTTAGCAATTCCGAAACCACCTACATGGAGCACATCTGAGCTTATATGAAATTCCCCTTCTTCCACAAGTTCTCTTATGAAGTATGGATGTTCGAACAAACTAAATTGTATTGCTGAAGCCACCCCACTAATTAACAAATTTTTTGCGTAGTTTTGATATTGTGCAACGCTATTTTTCACGAATATTTCAATTTCACTTAATATTTTATCGACATCAGCATTATGCTTCTCAGCGCTCTTAACTATTCTTGCTAGTTTATCGTAAATGTGAGAATAATGAGACAAAAACATTAGTGCCTCTCGCCCAATTTCGCTGAATATGTGTTTTGGTTCCCACGAGATTGAAATATATCCTCGCTCCACCCATAGTATCTTGCAGTAATTTTCCGTGAAATATTTTAAGAGTTGTAGAAACATTTTTGAGCCCTTGAGAAGTTCGTCGTTATGTTTTTTCACGGCTTCTCTGTAAAGATCTAGTCTGAACTCGAGAAGTCTTCCTAAAACTTTCTTGAAGAACCAGATAATAAAAGGTACACCTACAACTACCAACAATGTAAGGATAGGGTTCTCACTAACGAATTCAATCATCAATTTTTCACCTCGAATGCTCAAAAGTTATCAAAGTTTCTCTTAGTAATCCAACCTATCATCGCTCAAGGATCTCCACTATTTCTAGTCTCATTATAGTAAAAAATTAGAGATAAATTAACGAGTTATTTTGTAATTCGTAAAAATATAGCTTAAATTAACATGAGTGAAAAATTATAGCAAGAGCCAACAATGGAAACACAGAAAGAAGAGCCACCAACCTAGAGGAGGGCATCCCTTAGCTAGGGTTGATAGAATGCTTCTCCAGACCCAAAACGGAAAGCAACATGTGATAGAAGGTGTCGAAAGCCCCTCTTTCGTCCTCCGAAGACCTCCTAGCAAGCCGAACAACATCACCAATGGTAAGTCCCCAAGTCTCCCTGATATAGCGATCCAAGACACATCCAAGGGACAATATGTTCTGCGAGAGACCTCTCAGCAATGTTTCTACTCGATAGCCACGTGGCGATGAGGATCGGGTCCTATTCGTATGGGGAGCCAGCCTTGAAATTACGGCCTCGACGAACCCACGAATTCTATATATCACCTGTAGATATCTGCTGAACAGCCACTCTACAGCCCTCAATGAGGAATCTGAATACCTAACATTTTTGGGTCTAGCAACAGGCAGGATCCCCCTACTAAGGTGCTCACTGACGAAGCTCTTCTGGAAGTAGGCAGAGTCTCCGAGAGCGAGACCAATGATACCAGTCTGACTCTCTATGTCTGGAGGGTCTGGAGGCCCATCAAAGCTTATCTCGCACACCATTTGCAGATCCAGGTCCGCTCTGACGTGAAATTCTACGGTCTCCGAATTCTGGGGGTACCACGGAGCGATTATAGTGACTACAGTTGAATCAATGCCGAGTATTAGTAGGTCTAAGGTCCGACCAGTGGCCTTCGGGACATAGCGCTTAGCCAGGCTGTAGGTGAAATATAACAGTTCTTGGAGAACAGAGATATCCATCCGGTTTACCCATCGCTGAATCGTATTGTCATCTGGCGCGTCATCTAGACTTATGGAGAATGCCCTAGATGATACAAGAGTGGCCTCAAGGCTGCTATAGCTACTATGGAGACGTACCCACCGCAGCCCCAGCTCTATCGCTCTAAGGATTCCTCTGCCCACACCCCTTGTCTCACCAAAGAGACGGAGAACGAAGCTTGCCAACGGAAGAAAGTACTTTCTTGCCTGATCCAGAGACGGCTTAAGCATTGTCCTCACCGTTCTCAGCGAGATCTTGCTGATGAATGTTCTTCCGCACTTCTTGCACTTGAACCTCTGTCTGTTCTTGCTGCGGCCGCATCTAACGGATTCGTGATGGCAACATGGCGACTGCGGGTATATCCTGCGTAGCAGGATTCTAATGAATGTTGTGAGCCTAAACCTCCGGCCGCATCTCTTACACCGGTATATTTGAACTATGAAGCCAGATTTGAGCCTATCGCGACCATATCTAATCGCTCTACCGCCGCAGTATGGGCATTGCTTGATTAGGCCCAGAACGCCCAAGATCTTGTCTAGGAATATTAGGAGGTGCTTGGAGGCTCTACGCTTCTTCTTGGGGTGGATCGGGACTTGGAGTGTTATGCGGCAGTTCGGGCAGTAGTATCTTTTGACTGTGACGCCGTCTGATTTTCTCCTGTATGACCCATGGCTCCTCATGATTCTGCCGCATTTTCTGCACTTGGGGTTTTCTGGCTTCTCTAGTCGTGGGGATACTATGGTCTTCCCGCAGTTCGGGCAGTAGTATCGCTGTACCCATCTCTTATCTTTCTTTCTCCAGTATCTTCCATTTTTCCTCATCTGTCTTCCGCAGTTTGGGCATCGGGGCCTGCGGCCTGTCCTAATCGCCAGAAGTATGATTAGTATAGCTAGGATTGCGGCGGGCAACATGAATAATATATAAAATCTGAGTCTTATCTGACACCCCTAATCACATGTTGCTTTCCGTTTTGGGTCTGGAGAAGCGTCCTATCAACCCTAGCTAAGGGATGCCCTCAACCTAGAGCCAAAAAAATAAAAAACCGCAAACTCGGATGTGCAGGACGCAACGCGACACAAAATACATGCCGATTCTTCGGATGCACAGAACGAGGAGCGATGAGTGTTAGGTCGGATGTATAGCTCGATAACAACATAGGAACTGGGACAGACTGGGACAAGAA
>Ga0180301_10002791_pt1 | contig 13737 bp, 9 predicted proteins | sample GuaBasSediGuay16_FD_121797 | JGI IMG/M metagenome (GOLD analysis project Ga0180301, IMG submission 121797) | Subseafloor sediment microbial communities from Guaymas Basin, Gulf of California, Mexico - Guay16, Core 4569-2, 12-15 cm | ecosystem: Environmental > Aquatic > Marine > Hydrothermal...
TAACAATCGATATTTGGCTATCGCTTCGGAATAGTCCACTTTAGGTTCTTCTGGTGGCTCAGAGGTAAGACCTTGCTCGTAAGCAGCGTAGTTTTTTTCATATTCTTCCATATTTCGAAGATAATCCTCTTGAGCCTGCTGATAAGAGAATTCTGCTAGACGAATCAAAATCTTGTCCATGAAAGGACTATCAGGGGTATTTGCTAACAGTTTTTCGCCGTCACGAATACCCTTTCGCTGCAAGAGCCTTTTTTCTCTCTCCAAACGCTCAATCTCATTGAGGTAGAATTGTCGAAATTTAACCAGTTCCTCAATAGAGAAAGTTTGCAGTAGTGAATCCAGAAGATCCTTTTCGGACGATGGCACAGCAAATTGAAATCGTTCCTGGCCAGACGCAGCGGTTTGTAGTAGGAGCAGTAGTAATACTATTCCAGTACAAAGAACCTGCTTGAAATGTCTATCCATACCCTCCTTCCTTCGTCTATGTTGAGAAAATCGAAATGGTTGTCATTTTGTATCAGGAGAATCTTTTTTTGAATGGCGTTCGACCTCACTTGTTCTAGTATCAAAATATTCATTGAGGAAATATTCTTTTTGCTTTTGTCGTAACTGTTGGATTTTTTGCCGTCGCAATTGTTCTTGGAGTTGCTTCTCTTTCTCTGCCAGATCTTCCATTTGAATTAATACTTGCTTTTGACGATATTTTAAAACATTGTTGATTGTTTCTACATTTCGATTGTAAGCAATAATTTGATTTTCCACTGCCTTCATTCTCATAAAATCCAGATCACTCATACCAAACCCGGAAAAATCGGTCCATTTTTCAAAGTCGGTATCCAGGTCTGCATATTTACTCTCGGATACAAATACCATAAAGGCTTCCAATTTCTGGGTAAGGGTTTCCAATCCTTCCTGTTGAAATTCCAATTTACTTAAAACGTCCATATTTTTTTGCTCTTGTGCCAATTTAATTAACTGAGAGAGTTCTTTTCGATATTGTTGAATCTGCTGACGTTCTTTTTTAATGCTGGCAGCCATGTTTTTCAGAAGCTCTTGTTGATATTTCAGGTTGCTTTGTTTCTGAGCTAACGGATAGTCTGCAAGAATATCTACCTGTCTAATATCTTTAAATTTTTGTAAAATTTTCAGTGAATGTAATAGACGATTTCTGGTTTTGACAATATTTCTTCGTAATTCATTGTAGCCCAAGGTTTCGGTAATACGTTGGTAATCCTGTAGTTTTTGAATGAGCTCCAGAATATTGGTGTGTTCTGCGTTTACCTCCTCGACAAAATGTACCCCGGGAAGGTTATGAGAGTCGAGCGTTTGCATGAGCAAAAGCAATTTGTCCTGTAAAAGCCTGATTTCGTAGTAGGCATAAGGGTCGTTTTGGAGCAATACTTTCTCTTCTAATGTGCTCAATTGATGCAAGATATTAACTATTTGTTTCCTTTCATCATTGTAAGCATTGAGTAAGGTGAATGTCTTCTTGGCATTTTCGACATAGCGAAGTTCGCGCAATGATTCGGGTATATTCCCCAGGATCCTATTGCAGTGTGCAGATAGCATCATGGCTTCATAGAGGTAATTGGAATCGAGGTAGTTCCAAAACAGCATATCCAGATCGTTAACCGCAGATTTCAGGCGCCCCAGACGGAATTCAGTCCAAGCTTTGGCAATTAATGCCACATGGTAATTATCAAACTTGTCCGAAATACTTTCAAAAAGTCGTAATCCTTCTACTAAATCTCCTTTTTCGTAATAAAGTAGTCCTAATTTTAACAATGAGTTATTAATGAGCATTTCAGCTAAGGCATCTTTATGAGGATAATTTTTTTCTTTAGAAAGATAGCGATAGATAGGAATTGCCTTATCTTTGTGGCCCAGAGCTATCTCGCTGGTGGCAATCAAAAATGCAGCTGGGAGAAAATACTTGGATTTTTTGGGTAGAGTTTGGAGGGTACTAATTGCCTGTTGGTAGTTTCCCTTGGAAAAATACACATAGCCTACCAAATAGGTGGCTTTCTCAAAAGTCTCGTCGTATGCACTTGCCACGTACATTTTAGAAAGAGATGTAAAGAATTCTATCACGTCGTCAAATCTATGGAAAGTCTGTGAGATTAACATTAGTCGTAAGAGAGCATATTTAGCGTATTCAGAACCTGGATAGTTTTCTGTGATATTAAGATAATAGTGTTGAGCTTTTTCATACTTATTTTGTGCCAGACAGGATTCTGCCAGATAAAACTTAACATCATCGAACTGACCAAAGGTCTTGTACTGTTTAAGAATATTTTCAAAAAGCAATTCAGCTACCGGAAAATCCTTTTCCGAATAAACCTGGATGGCCTGTTCTAAATCGGCTTTAAGCATCCGTTTTGTTTGTAGTTGACTCCCTCCAGCAATGAGATTGGCTCTCAATAGTTCTGCTTGTTTCAAGGTTGCTTTGTACCAAAGTAACTGAGAGGCTTTCCACTCCTCAATAGTTTCTACAAGTCGTGACGGACGGGGAAGTGTCTCAAAATTGGAATACCCTAAAGCACGAAGTAAATCCCAGTCCACACATTGCAGCACCTTTTTCTTAAGTTCCGTGATGTGGCGCAGCAATCCAATATTTTGAGGCGCAATCCTTTTTTTGAACTCATCTAATTCCTGCAGCATCAGTACTACTTTTATTACCTCCTGAAAGTATTCCTCCTCCACAGGGTCAATCTGCTCAGGTTCAACTGCCAATACTTCGGCTATTTGCTCCTTGACAGTCGCAATTTCTTGACCTACTGTTGACTCTCCAGTTGCCTGAGCTTGTTTTTTGAGCTGTTCCAGTTTTGTTAGAACCTTGACGATTTTTTTCAATTCCTCGCTGTACTCGTCTAATAATTGTTGAGCTAACTGCATAGAATAGTACTGTTGCTTAGCCTTGTTCCCGTCAACAATTTCCAACAAATGAGTTTTCAGACTTTCAACTTCAGCTACACCTTGTTGTACTTGGTACTGGGTAAAAAGTTGCTCAAGGGTTTCCAGTCTATCCCAAAGGCGAATGATTTTTTGCAACTCGCGTCGATAGCTTTTAATTAGCGTGTCTGGTTGGACAAAAATTAAATGGTATTGCGAGTAATCGATGCGAAAGCCTTCTTTCTCGCGTCGTTTTACTTCTTCAATAGCGTTTTCTATCAGCAGATTTAGAAACTTTTCTTTGTGGTTCAAGTCTGTAAAGAAATCTCTTGTTTTATCGTCTACCAATTGCTCAAGTCGCTTTCTGAATTCCAGATTTAACCTGTTTTCAAATTGGGTAGTGTTTTGAGCCCATAAAAATGATGAGAACAAAATTCCCCATAATAAAATCTCTGCTGAAAAAAGAACAATTTTACCAAGCCATCTTCTAACAGGGGGATTCTGATTTTTCATTTTCTTGTACACCTTTTCAGTATTTGAGTAGCCGATAGCTTTTAAACGATTTTGTTAGTATTAATTGGAAGTTGGCAAACATAATGCCACCTCTCATCCAATTGCAATTTGGATGTAATTAAATTGTAGTGCCGTAAGGTTTACTAACTTCTTTGGATAAAAAATAGCCGATAATATGCACTTACTATTATCGGCTATTTTTAAGGAAAACTTTTATTAAGTTTTGTAAATGTGAAAATAAAATATGCTCAGGCCGTCATTGTTTCAAACTGAAACAGCAAGGGCACAGTTTAGCAAAGGTTTTTACAACTTTGTTTCATCTTTGGACGTTGTCTGAGATGTTGCCTCTTTCGTTTTCTCGGGTGCAGGTTTTACTGCTGTTTTTAGAGGGGCAGATTTATCTGATTTCATCACACAGGCGCCATCAAAAACCGCACCTTCATTAATTACCAACTTGCTTGTTTTCAAATCGCCATTAACCACAGCGGAAGCTTCCAGAACTACCTTGCCAGTAGCTTGAATTTTTCCGGTTATTTTACCACCAATGATGGCGCTTTTCACATAAATCTCTCCGTCTACAATTCCTTCTTTTCCCAGTACAATTGAGTCGGAAGATTTTACACTTCCCTTTAGCATTCCATCGATCCGAATACCGTGGTCAACATCTATATTCCCCTCAAATTTAGCTCCTTTTCCGATTATAGTGTTCAGCTCACCTGTACGGTCATAAGTTTCGTTATTTTTTTCTTTGAACATTGCCTGTCTCCTCTTATTGTCAGATTTTGTCCTTTTTCTGTAAAGCAAAGATGTATTTAACAGGGTCTACTGGTATTCCGTTTTCCCAGATTTCGAAGTGTAGATGGGGTCCCGAGCTGGTTCGCCCAGAGCTTCCTAATAATGCAATTGGTTCTCCTTTGTGTACCCACCCGTGGGTTTTCAATAAGCGTAGGTTGTGTCCATAGCGAGAAAAGATGTTTCCACCGTGATAAATAATGATCAAATTCCCCAATTCAGGGGTCCAATCTGCAAACACTATTAAGCCATCACCAGCTGCTTTTATCACCGAGCCTTTCTTTGCCGCAATATCGATGCCCAGATGTCGTTCCCGATGTAAGACCTCCATCTTGTTAAAGTCGTCAAAAGAACAGGTAATAAAGCCATCTACTGGTAACAACGTGGGCAGATGGGGTACTAAATCATGAAGGCTACTTTGACGCTGCATAATAAAGTTAAGCTTATTTTTCAAAGAGGAAGATGGAGATTGCTTGCTACTCTCCCAAAAGTCAGGGGGCTCCTGGAGTAATGGTGAAGATTCAGGTTCTAAAACCGATAGGTCTCCAGTTTGGTTGTTATTTATTGAGTTGATTCCCATAGAGGTTTTCAATTTATCTGCAAACCGCTGTAACCCTGCAAATTGCTCAACTATTTTATTAACCTTACTATTCTCTTTTTCCAAACGAGCTTTTTCCTTTGTTAGTTGATTATTTTCTCTCTGCAATAATGCGTAACGCCAATAGAAAACTGCACCTAAGATAGACTGAACGGTTAGAATTATTGCTACCACTATTAGCAGCTTCAACGTTGTAGTGCTCACCCGGAGTGAGATTGGCTCGCTGTAGTCATCTGGTACTATGAGAATTGAAATATTTTTTTTCTTTTTTTTAAGCCACTTGAATTGCATAATCATCACCCTTTAATATTGCTTAGAGAAGCTTTCCTCCAGCGAGTTTAGGATGTCGAAAATTCTGTCTAAATCATCATCAGAGTAGTATTCCAGCTCAATTTTACCGCCTTCTTTGCGAGGGTAAATGTGCACCTGGGTGCCGAATACTTCGCGAAATTTATCTTCAACAGCTACAATGTGTGGCGATTTTTTCGGTCTTGTTGTGGAGACGGTGGAGCTACCTCTTTTCTGAGATTGTTTGACCAGCTCCTCGACTTTACGTACAGAGAGGTTGTCCCGAATGATTTTTTTCCAGAGTTCAAGCTGTAAGGGTTCATCGGGCAGTGCCAGTAGCGCTCGAGCGTGTCCCATCGATAGCCCCCCTGCCCGTACACTGGCTTGAATCGGTTCCGGTAATCGCAAAAGTCGTAAAAAATTAGTTATTGTAGTACGATCTTTACCAACCTTTTGTGCTACTTGTTCCTGAGTTAGTTGACATTCTTCCATTAGTCGCTGGTAGGCTTTGGCTACATCAATAGGATTCAAATCCTCTCGTTGAAGATTTTCAATAAGTGCAAGTTCCAGTAGTTCTGCCTCGGAGGAGATCTCCATAATAAAGGCAGGGATTTTTTCATATCCCAATTCCTTAACTGCACGCCAACGACGTTCACCAGCAATCAGCTGGTAACTATCATTGGTTCTTCGTACCGTAATAGGTTGAATTACTCCTCTCTCGGCGATCGAATTTTTCAGCTCCTCTAAAGCTGTAGGATCAAAATCTTCTCTCGGTTGATAAGGGTTTGGTACTATTTTATCGACCTCAATATCGCCAAAGTTCTGTAAGATTTGTTCTTTTTCTTGGTAATCTGTAAGATCTGGGATCAAAGCTCCCAGTCCTTTACCTAATCTTTTAGTTTTAGCGCTCATTTTGTAATATTTCTTCGGCTAATCTAATGTAGTTTTCTGTACCCGTGGACACAGCATCATACAAAATAATTGGTTTTCCGTAACTGGGTGCTTCACTCAACCGAACATTACGATTGATAACTGTCTTAAATACTTTGTCCTCAAAATATTTCTTTACTTCATCTGCAACCTGATGCGAGAGGTTCAACCGACTGTCGTACATGGTTAATAGAACCCCCTCAATTTCTAATTTTGGGTTGAGATGTTTTTGTACCAAACGAATAGTATTCAATAGTTGACTCAATCCTTCCAAAGCATAATATTCACACTGAATTGGGATCAGCACCGAATCGGCAGCAGCTAAGCTATTTATTGTCAATAACCCTAAGGATGGTGGACAATCGATGAACAAATAGCGATATTCGGTGTTCAGTTTTTTCAAAGCCTCACGTAAGATTTTTTCCCGTGCAATGGTACTAACCAATTCTACTTCCGCACCAACCAATTGCATATTGGAAGGTAAAATGTCCAACCATTTGATTTGAGTCTTCTGGATGACTTCGTTGATATCGACATGATTAATGATGACATCATAGATGCTGCGTTTGATTTTTTGCGGATCTATGCCAATACCACTGGTGGCGTTCGCCTGTGGGTCAATGTCCAACAACAGGGTAGGAATTTCTGCAACCGCAATGCAAGCGGAAAGATTTACGGCGGTGGTTGTTTTTCCAACTCCGCCTTTCTGGTTAGCAATAGCAATAATGTGTCCCATTACAACCTCAATGACTTACAATGTGTTAAAATATAAAACATTGGTAAAACAAAAGCAAGCTAAAATTTGAACTACCCTGAATAATCTATTATTGTCTAGTGGAAGTATTGGGTTGTTAGATTTTTAATTTATCTCTGTACAACATTGCGCTGAGCGAAAACCATCTTGCATTCTCCCAAACCTGGACTAGCAAGCTGTGTGTCAACAACTCCTTCAGCTCTCAGTGCGATGGCTACCATTCTGTCGATAGCTGACAGACTACAGGAGTATTTGCCTGGTTACCATTGTAGTTGAGCCCTAATCACTCGTTCTGGGTCTCTACTTTCCAGGTCTTCTCTGGAGTGCCCACTACTAAACTTGATGATAAATTTAACCTTGGTGGGCTACATAATAAGGCATCTTTTTCCCGTCAATATACGATCAATTTTGTCTTATTGCAATAAAAATCTGGTTCTCTCATACTGTTAATTTAAAGAAACTTCACCGCCTCAGAAATGTCCTGTGCCTCATTCCCTGTCCCTCCTCCCAGGAGAGGGGGAAACAGATCTTCTCTAACTTTAGTTTCTATTCTTAGTGGGAGTCCTGGAGTAAGGTAAAAATGAAGAAGTTTTCACTCTGAGTAGATTCCAAATAGAAATAATATTGTAACTTTTTCCTCTGTTTGCTCGAGATGTTAACCCAGAATTCGAGATATTAATATAAAACTATTGACATTACTGGGGAAAATATTTATATTTTAGCTGAAAGAAAATATAGAGATGCCTTTGGTTCAGAACTCCCAGAAGTTTTGGGAGTTTATTTTCTATTATTTATGTGTCCGGGGCGAGAGTGGCGGAACTGGCAGACGCGCTAGACTTAGGATCTAGTCCCGATAGGGGTGGGGGTTCGAGTCCCCCCTCTCGCACTAATGAATTCATAAGCGAAATTTAGCGAGGCGAAAAATTCACTTTTAACAAATGACAAAATGGGATTAGAGAAGGAAAGGGATATGAATTTGGAATACAATTTAACCCGTTTGGAAAGCTGGTTAGTTGAGATTGAGGCAAAAATTCCTGCTGATGAGCTTCAGAAGCGTTTTGATAAGGCTTGGACAGAAATTCGTGCTAAAGCCACTATTCCGGGTTTTCGTAAGGGTAAAGCTCCTATGGAATTGGTGAAGGCACGGTATGGGAAGTCTGTAGAAGCAGAGGTTTTTGATGACGCAATTACGGATGCCTTTCGTCAGATTATTGCCAAAGAAAATTTGAAGATTGTTGAATTGGGGCAGGTTCAGGAACGTCATTGGGAACCCAAAGACGGCTTGAGATTTAAAATTACCGTGCAAGTTGAGCCGGAAATTGAGTTAAAAAATTACAAAGGCCTACGTGTGGTCAAAGAGGTTCAACAAGTAACTGAAGAGGATGTGGAGGAGGCAATAGCTGCACTTCGGGAGCGGTACGCAACTGTCCGAACCGTGAAAGGAGAGGCTCAAAAAGGGCACTTTGTTCTAGCCGATTTCCAAGAATTAGACGAAGCCGGGCTGCCGATTGTTGGACACAAGTGGGAAAACCGCTATGTGCAGATTGGAAGCGGAGATTTTGGAGAGCAGTTTGATGAGCAAATGGTAGGTGTGAAGAAAAATGAAGAACGGCAGGTAGTGATGTCTTTCGACAAAGGACAGGGGTCTTCTGATTCACAGTTTTTTCGAGTGAAAGTCAAAAAGATCGAGGAGAAAAATCTTCCTGAGCTTAATGATGAATGGGCAGAAGAAATAGGCGATTACAAAGATATGCAAGAACTGCGGGAAGCTATTCGCAAAAATTTGGAGCGTCAGTTTGAGCGCAAAGCAGAAGAAAGAATGCGCCAAAATTTGATAGATGAACTAATCAGAAGCAATCCTTTTGATATTGCACCTAAAATGATCGAGAATTATTTAGATTATTACATCGAGGACTTGCGTAAAAAATTGGGACGTCCATTCCGGGAGGATGAGGTGCGTGAAGAATATCGGTCAGATGCAATACGTGCCCTAAAGTGGTATCTACTGAAGAAGAAGATTGCGGAGGTGGAAAATCTTACAGTAAGCGATGCCGAACTGGATCAGGTTATTGAGGAGTTCGCAAAGGTGCATAATCAACCTATCCATAAGGTACGACGATATTATCAGCAGGACGATCGTCTCGACATGCTCAGGGAAGATATTTTGGAAAACAAGGTGTTTGATATTCTTCTGAAATCTGCTGATCTGAAACAGGTCAAATTGTCGGGGCGGAAACCAGAGTTAGTGACACAATGAGGAAATATTTTTGTTGGGTTACAGATGAATTTAAACCTTAAGTGGAGAAAGTGATATGGGACTTGTACCAATAGTTGTTGAACAGACGAGTCGTGGAGAGCGGGCATACGACATTTTTTCTCGACTGCTAAAAGAGCGGATTATTTTCATCGGTTCACCTATAGATGATACCATAGCCAGTCTGGTCATTGCCCAAATGCTATTTTTAGAAGCAGAAGATCCCGATAAGGATATTTATCTTTATTTGAACACACCCGGGGGGTATATTTCTGCAGGTTTGGCTATTTATGATACTATGCAATATATTAAACCTGATATAGCCACTATTTGTATGGGGCAAGCCTCCAGTATGGGAGCTGTATTACTTGCTGCAGGAACGAAAGGGAAACGCTCTGCATTACCTCATGCCCGTATTATGATCCATCAGCCTTTAGGCGGAGTGGAGGGAATGGCCTCCGATATCGAAATTCATGCTCGTGAAATCTTGACTCTGAGAGAGAAAGTAAATGAAATTTTGTCCTCTCATACTGGTCAACCTGTGGAAAAAATTGCGAAAGACACTGACCGTAACTTTTTTATGTCACCTGAAGATGCCAAGAAATACGGTATCATCGATGAGGTTTTAGTTAGAAAAGAGTCCCTCAAGAAAAAGAAAACCCAATCTTGATTTAGGAGAGATTTATGCAAGAATATGAACGTCGCGAAAAGATTTATATTTGTTCCTTTTGTGGGAAAAACTCTACCCAGGTGGAAGCTATTATTACCGGCCCCGGGGTGTTTATTTGTAATGAGTGTGTGCAAAGTGCGATGGAAATCCTTCGCTCCAATTTAGTAGAGCGTACGGCTGGAAGTAGACATTCTCTTCCTACTCCGACTCAGATCAAGAAAAAGTTGGATGAATATGTGATTGGACAGGAGCATGCTAAAAAGACCTTAGCGGTAGCCGTTTACAATCACTACAAACGGATAACCTCACAGCATCTTTATGGGGACAACGAAATAGAAAAAAGTAACATTTTACTGATTGGGCCTACCGGTACAGGTAAAACTCTGCTGGCTCAAACCTTAGCTCGGTTTCTTCAAGTTCCATTTACTATTGCTGATGCTACTACTCTGACCGAAGCTGGATATGTAGGCGAAGATGTGGAAAATATTCTGGTCCGGCTTTTACAAGCGGCTAATTATGATGTTGAGGAAGCAGAACGGGGGATTATTTACATTGATGAAATTGATAAAATTGCTCGTAAGGGTGGCAACCCTTCCATTACTCGTGACGTTTCAGGAGAAGGGGTACAACAAGCCTTACTTAAAATATTAGAAGGTTCTATTGCCTCTGTTCCACCCAAGGGGGGTCGCAAACATCCTGAACAGAGCTTAATCAATATTAATACTAAAAATATTCTGTTCATCTGTGGAGGAGCTTTTGATGGATTGGAAGAGATTATTGCAGCTCGGTTAAGTAAGAATACAATCGGCTTTGGTGCCAATATCAAGTCCAAAAAGCAGAGGAGAATTGGTGAGTTGCTACGCAAGGTGGAACCGGAAGACTTGCTTAAATTCGGGTTGATTCCTGAAATGGTGGGCCGTTTGCATAATATTAGCGCTCTGGATGAACTGGATGAGAAGGCTCTTATGGCTATTCTTACTAAGCCCAAAAACGCTATTACTAAGCAGTACAAACGCTTGTTCGAACTGGAAGGAGTAGAGTTGCATTTTGAAAAAGAAGCCCTCCAGAGTGTTATCCAGGTTGCTATGAAACGCGGTACCGGTGCACGAGGGTTAAGGTCTGTAATGGAAGAGGCTATGCTGGACATAATGTTCTCCCTGCCGTCTCAGCGCAATGTAAAAGAATGTATTATTACTAAAGAAGTTATTACGAAGAAGAAACCTCCGATTTACAAAACGATTGAAGGAGTGAAGAAAAGTGCTTAGTTCCTATAATTTAGAATTACCAAAACAAACAAAATTGGTGTACCCAGGAAATGGAAAAAGTAATTCGTGATGATATTATAATTGAAGTTCATGAGAAACTACCGGTACTTCCATTAAAGGAGACGGTAGTTTTTCCATATATGATCTATCCCCTGCTGGTGGGACGTGAGCCTTCGATGAAGGCCCTCCAAGAAGCACTGATGAATGACAAGCTTATCTTGCTTGTGGCCCAAAAGGATGTTTTGAACGAGAGCCCAGGGCCTAAGGATCTCTATCGTGTTGGTGTTGTGGCGCGAATTTTACAAATATTAAGATTACCTAATGGGTTGGTAAAGGTTTTGGTAGAAGGGCTTGTACGTGTGCGCGTTGTGCGCTATTCGACCACTTCAGATTTCCTTTGTGCTCGCGTCGAGGTTATACCCGAAACTTTCCGGCTAACTCCTGAAATTCAGGCCGGGGTGAGGCATGTGGTATCATTGTTTAAGGAATACGTGTTGCTCAATCGAGAACTCCCTGACGAACTTCTGCTGTCTGTAGAAAATGTAGATAACCCACGGCGTGTTGCTGATTTTGTTGCTGCTCATGTAACTAAGCACCTGAAAGAAAAACAGCGCATTCTCGAAGCAAGTTCTATTAAAGAAGAGCTTTTTGAGTTAGCTAAATTGTTGAACTCGGAAAAGGAAATTTTACAGATCGAACGTAATATTGAAGATCAGGTGCGTGACCGTCTGCAAAAATCCCAGCGTAATTTTTATCTCCAGGAACAACTTCGGGTGATAAAACAAGAACTGGGAGAAGAGGAAGAACCCGGTGGCGAATTTCAGCTTTTGGAAGAGAAGATTCTAAAAGCAAATATGCCAAAGGAAGCACACGAAAAGGCACTCGAAGAACTGGAAAAACTGCGTTTTACCCCATCGGTATCACCAGAATATACGGTGATTCGTAACTATTTAGATTGGCTTGTGGCGATGCCGTGGCGTAAGCGCACCAAAGATAATCTTAATTTGAAAGTAGCACAACGCATCTTAGATGAAGATCATTATGGTTTGGAAAAGCCTAAAGAGCGCATTTTGGAACACCTGGCTGTGATGAAATTAGTGAAGAAATTAAAAGGTCCCATCTTATGTTTGGTGGGACCACCAGGTGTAGGGAAAACTTCACTCGGCAGATCAATTGCACGTACTCTTGGACGTAAGTTTGTACGAGTATCTTTAGGTGGAATACGTGATGAAGCAGAAATTCGGGGTCATCGGCGCACCTATATTGGTTCAATGCCTGGTCGAATTGTTCAATCGATAAAAAAGGCAGGAACAAAGAATCCGGTTTTTTTGCTCGATGAAGTGGATAAGATGAGTGTGGATTTCCGAGGTGATCCCTCAGCAGCGTTGCTGGAAGTATTAGACCCCGAGCAAAACAAATCTTTCAGCGACCATTACCTGGAGGTGGAATTTGACCTTTCTGAGGTAATGTTTATTACTACAGCTAATGTGCGCCATAACATTCCCGAACCGTTATTAGATCGCATGGAAGTAATCGAACTACCTGGCTACATGGAATATGATAAGCTGGAAATTGCCAAGCAATTCCTAATTCCGAAACAATTACGTGAGAATGGACTTTCGGCTGAAAATCTTCAATTTTCTGATCAAAGTATTTTGAAAATTATCCGCCAGTACACTCGAGAAGCCGGTGTTCGCAATCTGGAACGAAATATCTCTAATGTTTGTCGTAAGGTGGCACGAAAGATTGTTAGCAATCCCAAAGTGCAAGTTTACAATATTAACACTCGTAATTTAGAAAATTTCTTGGGGGTCCCTAAGTACACCGAGAAAATGATAGAAGGTGAAGACTTGTTAGGCAGTGCCACCGGTTTAGCATGGACGGAATTTGGTGGTGACCTGTTAATGATTGAAGTGACTCTAATGCAGGGCAAGGGGACGCTTACCCTGACCGGCAAACTGGGAGAAGTGATGAAGGAATCCGCACAGGCGGCATTGAGCTACATTCGCAGCAATGCTAAGGAGTATGATGTTGATCCGAACTTTTTCGAAGAACAAGAAGTTCACATACACGTGCCCGAAGGGGCGATACCTAAAGATGGACCCTCGGCTGGTATTACTATGGCAATAGCGATGCTTTCTGCTATTACTCAGCGGAAAGTTTGCCGTGATGTAGCTATGACAGGTGAGATTACTCTGCGTGGTAACGTGCTACCTGTCGGCGGGCTCAATGAAAAATTGTTAGCCGCACAACGGGCCGGTATTAAACGGGTGATTATCCCACAAGAAAACGAAAAAGATTTAGGAGAAATTTCTCCCAAGGTTCTAAAAGGGTTGGAGATTATTAAAGTGAAAACAATGGAGGAAGTAGTAGCTCATGCTATGTGTTCCAATGGTGTTTTGCAGCACCAAAATAAATAGGTAAGTAGGAGCTGTATAGTTCTCAGCAAGCTCTTTTTAGGTTGGTCAGCCCCGTCGCAATGGCGGGGTTCTCTATTAACAGCTTATTACCGTGAGAAACTATGAAAATTGTTTCAGCGGATTTTGTAGTTAGTGCCCATCAGCCAGCGGATTTTCCTCGTGCAAAGTTACCCCAGATTGCTTTTGTAGGACGCTCAAACGTGGGTAAGTCATCGGTAATTAACTGTCTACTCCAGCGGAAGGGGTTGGCAAAAACCAGTTCCTCACCAGGCAAAACTCGGGGTATTAATTTCTATCGGATTAACAACCGTTATTTTTTTGTTGATCTTCCAGGTTACGGTTTTGCCAAAGTATCGCAGCA
>Ga0180301_10002792_pt1 | contig 13735 bp, 12 predicted proteins | sample GuaBasSediGuay16_FD_121797 | JGI IMG/M metagenome (GOLD analysis project Ga0180301, IMG submission 121797) | Subseafloor sediment microbial communities from Guaymas Basin, Gulf of California, Mexico - Guay16, Core 4569-2, 12-15 cm | ecosystem: Environmental > Aquatic > Marine > Hydrothermal...
GATTCTGAATATTCTCAAGCTACCATCCACCTGTTTGTTCAGATTATACACTGGAATTCCCTGCCCTTTCTGTGACCTGATTCACAGTCTTTATTATGCAGCACATTTAAAAATTTTAACCTCTTTAAAACTCAACCCCGCAGGAATAATTCTCATTTTATTAACTCTAAGTGTTTTTATGAAATCCGCTTTTAAAATAAACTTCTATAAATATCTCAATAAAAAACATTTCATCATATTATTATTAACAGTTGTATTGTTATCCTGGATATTAAAAATTCTATTTTTTCATTCAGTAATGCCTATCAATTCATCATAAGCCACTACAATGGTACAGTTTACAAGTGAAATTATTGGTATAATTCCAATAAAACAAAACATAGTACCTATAAAATATAAAATCAAATGAATTAAAGCAAATACAGAGAATTCGAATATATGTTTAGAAACAATCTTTCGAGAAGCCTCCATTGCTTCCCAGAAATCCATATTATGTTCAAAAATAAAAATATATACAAAAAGATAAAAAGCTAAAATTACTATACCAGGAATTATACAAAATGCAAATCCTATCAGTAAAAAAGCCAGAATAAGAATATTAGCAAGTACAGATGAAATGTAATAATCAAAACCTTTCGCCAGCTCAGAAAAATCAAACCTTTTCTTTTTATTTTTAATATTATTAATTATTATATAAAAAAAACCTATATTTAAGGGACCCCAGATAAATAATAGCCCTACACCAGCAGTTAATCCACCCACAATTAAAAGAATTGCTGAATAAATAAGAGAAAGAATAATAAAATTGTAAATATCAGCCCAGAATATTTTCCAGCCTTTTTCAATCCACTTTCCGATATTTACTTCATAATGTTCTTTTAATTTGATAGTTTTAGATTCTGTTTCCATAATTTAACCTGTTGTTTTCATCTACCTTTGACCCACATTGTTACATATTCTTTTTCCAGCAGATCACCAAGCGTATATTTCCACAACGATACTCTTTTCAATTTTATTCTATTACTATTTGAATCTATAATCTGGTGGGGCATCTCAACTTCAAATATAAACTTAATCCTGTCCAGTATTGTCTTCTTTAATGCAGACTTTACAGCTGCTTCAAATTCATTTTCACTGTAAGCAAAATCGGAATCCCCTTCGACCTCAAAGTTTCTTCTAAAGTAGTATAATCCATTACTTCTTCTAAAAGCTATTTTGTTTCTTCTGAACCTGTATGTTTTATTTAACTCATCAAAATCTGGAAATTCAATTGTAAAATACACATGCCTGTATGAACCTCTATCTCTTATATAAAAATCTGTAAGTCTAACCTTTTTGGTTGTATAATCATCCATTATTTTATATTTAATTTCTCTTTTTGAACCCAGATATAAACTCAAACCATCAGAATCAATGTTATTTTTTCGGCTCCCATAATAATGAACCAGCATAACTCCAGAACCATCCTTATTTATCACAATTGTTTCTTCATAAGTAAAACATCCAGCAACAACAAACAATATTAATAAAAGCATTAATAACTTAACTTTCATTAAAACTTTTCCTCCAGAGTTATATGTCCTTCACTGGTTCTAACAACCAGCACTGCACTACCTCTACCAATAATACCTCTTGCTTTTTCACCATCATTTTCTTCCCTTATATGAAGCCTGAAATCTGACCTGATTTTTCCCTCAAAAGTTTCAGCATCAATCCGAATATCCGGGTCTTTTGATAGAACAACTACAACATCACCCTCATCAGTTCTAATTCTATAATTACCATTTTCAACAACATTAACATCAGTTTCTATATCCCCCTCATCAGTAAAAACACTCATTTTTTTCACAGTAGCATTATAAATGATTAAATCACCTTCATCGCTATCAAGATTTAAGTTCCTGGCTTTACAATTTTTTAGTCTTATTTTTCCTTCATCAGTATGGATATTAATTCTACCCCTCAGGGTATCTATATCTTTATTAAAATCTATAATAAAAACATCACCTTCATCAGCTATAACATATAAATCACTGGATGAAATATTAAACAGTTCCACATTACCTTCATCAACTTCCAGACTAATTTTACCGTTTATTTCAGAAATATCAACCTTCCCCTCATTATTTCTTATATCCAGTTCAACGTTTTCTGGAACAATCAATTCAAAATCTACTTTCTTTCTTCTATATTTCCAGCTATCTGGTCTGAAAATATCAAAAAAATTAAAATCTTCATAGAATATATCTTCTGTAACATCTCTTATATAAAGTCTGTTTCCTATTTTTTCGATATCAACCTTTATTTCTTCGAGGTTATCTTCGGCTCTTCGTCTGGTTCTACCCCAGGCTATCTTGGTCATAACAATTCGAACTTCCTCCCTGTTCCAGCTTTGAATACTTATTTTTCCTTCTCTACCTTCAATAAATATACAGCCGTTCTTTTTAAAACTTAAAGTTTTTTCTTCAACTCTTCTTGCCTTACTAAAAATTCCAGATTCAGCCCTCAATTCAAAAGAAAATAATAAAATCTTCCTCTTTTTCTTATTCCTGCTGGAAAACTGAGCTGACTCAAAAACCACATTTTTGACACAGACATTCTTATTCCAGCATCCTGTGGAAGGATAATTCTATTCGCACCAATTTCAAGGTCAACTATTGCAGTGGATCTTCCTGTGTACTCTCCAGAAAAATCAATTATTAATTCACCAATACCACCATCAATGTTAGCTCTTTCGAAGTTTGCATTACCCAGTCTTTTCAATCTTACTTCTCCCACCTTAACATCAATATCCATATCTTTCATTCTCTCCAGATTTGGTCTGGAAAAATCAATAGCAACTTCTCCAGCCCAGGAAACTATCTGAAAATCTTTAATCCTTAAACCTCCAAGGTCTATATCTACCTCTCCTGCTTTTATTTTTATATTAAGATTGGTCGGAACATCATAAGGAATATCTATCTCGGTTTCAGCTGTTTCTTTATCGTTAACCCCTCTTATAAAACTCTCTTTATCGACCTTTACAAATAGCTCCCCGATATCTTTATCGAAATAAACATCGGTATTATATAAATCAGGCTGGTAATAAATATAAACTCTTACCTTCCTGCTATCCTGGTTCCTATTTATCGATAAAATACCAACATTGCCTTTAAAAATCAATGTCAATTCTTTTCCCTTTGGAACAATATATTCTCTGTCAAACCTTTTAAAATACTGAGCATTTACACTGCTATAACAAAGCAGAATATATATCAATAAAATTTGAATACTCTTCATTTTATTTTTTTCCCGATTTTAATTTATATCCCCTTTTCTAATTGATATACCATTAACTCATTATTAATATACGTAATTTATCATAAAAAGTTATAACTAAAAAATAAAAAGAGGGATAAAAAATCCCTCTTTCACAATTACATCTCCTATATATTAAATCAAAATGTCTGGTTTATTCTTAAATAGACCTGAACCGGCTCCCCCTTTTTATCGGTTCTCCAGGCAAAGTTCAATCTAATTTCATCATCTTTATCAGAAATACCAATCCCAACACAGGTTTTCAAATCACTCAATGAGGCACCATTAAAAAAATCCAGAAAATCAGAATTATCCTTTGCATACCATGCCAGACCAATATCTGAAAACAGGATTAGATTAAAATCTTCAAGTAACCAGGAAGGCGGACCAGCAAGAAGACCATTCGGATCAAAAGCATACTCGAAATTTGCAAGTACCATTCTATCACCCTCAAAAGATTTAAACCTGTAACCTCTCATTGTCCCGATTCCACCAAGATAAAAAATCTTTTGCCCGGGTAATTGACCCTCAGAAGTGCCCAATCTTAACCTCATATTCAGGTTTTCATACCTGCCAAGTGGTTGATACCTTCTCAAATCTATTATAAACCTCTTAAAATCAAAATCCCCCCCTGTAGTCCTATCAGATACCTCCCCGGAAAACATACCATACCATCCTCTGTAATATCTCCTGTAATCATTTCTTGTATCATATTTAATAGTTAATAATAAACTCCTCATTTCTCCTTCATTAATCTGTCTGTTAGGTCTGAATCTTTTATTACCTCCGAATAAGGACCAATTTGTCCCATTAACCATATTGTAGTAGTTATCAATTCTGTATTCCAGTTGAGCACTAAAGTCAGGTAAAACCTCCTGTCTTACATATCCTGTAAAACCTGTTCTTTCAAAATAATCGTGAAAATCTTCTTTAAAAATAAACGCACCTACAGTGTTCTCATTTGTTGATAAAAACCATTCATCATCAGTATCCGTTAAACTATATGCCTTTATTCCGAGAGAAAACCTATATCTATCAAAAAAGCTTCTTTCAAGACCAGCACTGTATCTCCATCTGGAAGATTTAAATCCATAACCGACAAATCCATATATGGTAAGCAGTCTCTCATAATACCAGTTATCTTTAGGAATCTGACACCCTAAAAACAAACCATCAACTTTATTATATCGAAAAATAAACTCCTCCTCTCCGAGATAATCTTCCCAGTCGTAAACCTTGTATCTTCTTCTATAACTTTTTCTTTTCCAGTAATATCTATCTCTCCAGTACCTATCCCTTTTAACAAAAGATAGCCAGCTTGTCTCCACTTCATCTCCTGTAATTAATGCTCCTCCGATTTTAATAATATCTCCACTAATACATATTGCATCTCCGATAATTTCTCCTTTTGATTCAACTTTTAAATCTCCAAAAACAACTATTACTGTTCCTCTCACACTACCACGAATAATAAGATTACCTTCTGTAACTACAAGATTATTTCTTATCACTTCATCCTTACCTACCTGATAATCACCTCTTTTATGAATTGTTTTTAAACCGGTGTCTTTTAGATACCTATCTTCAGCAATTTTTCTAACTCTATCAGGGTCTCTTTCCTGAGAATTGGCTTCAGAAATAAGCAATAATCCGAATATGATAAAAAATGCTATAATTATTCCTGAAATGACCAATAACTGTTTTATTTCTAACCTTTTATTCATCTTTTCTACCTCAATCACTAAAAACTTTTTTTAAAAATCTATCCCTTTTTAAATTTTTTGGTAATATGTAAAAGCAACAATCATACCAGAAAAACAGGTATGTTCCAGATATAACATTGATTAATAAATTGCAAATTGTGGTTATTTTACACAGTATATTTACGACATAACAGGCAGGAAGGATTCAAAAAAAGAAGCTAATTGTTTTTCAATTCTGATTTTTTAATCATTTCACATTTTCCATTAAAAATAGCACCATCAGCAATCAATATTTTCATTGTTTTCAGGTCTCCATCAAATTCAGCTTTTTCACTGAACATTGCACTTGAACTTGCGTAAATCTGACCCAGGACTTTCCCACTTACTACCACCCTATCAGAAACTATTGTCCCATCGATAAAACCCCCTTCACCTACAATTATATTTTCGCCTGAAGTTATTTTTCCTTTAACAGTTCCATCTATTCTACAGGAATGTTTAATATTAATTGAACCTTCAATATATGTTCCCTTACCAATTATAGTGTTTATTTTTTCTTCTTTTCTTCTATTTTGTTTTTCTTCCTTTTTCATACTAAAATTTCCCTCTAAAAATATTTTTATAAATATTAATTCAATTGCTGAAACTTTTTATTGCGTCTTCAACACTTTCAAAGGTCTCAAAAACGGTAATCAATTTAGTAATCATTAGAAGATTCTCAATTCTTTCAGTAACTCGAGCTAATTTTAAGTCACCTTTATTATTTCTCATTGTGGTTAATCCACCAATCAATATCCCGAGCCCTGAACTATTCATCCAGTTAACACCTCCCAGGTCAACAACAACCTTATTTTTATTTTCATCAATCAATTCATGCAAACGGTCATTTAATATCGTGGCATCGGGTCCACCCATAATTTTCCCTTTTAACTCAATAACCACCACATCCCCTTTATCTAATACATTCATTTTCATACAAATTTTCTCCTGATTAAGAATTTAATTTAAATTAATTTTACATAGTTTTTCTTTTTTTCTTTTGTTCTCTCCAGTTTTGCCATTCTATAAGCACCGGGCTTGCTATAAAAATTGAGGAATAGGTACCAACAATAATACCAATGAGCAAAGCAAAAGCAAAATTATTTATTACCTCACCACCTGCAACAAACAATACTATAACAACAGTTAAAGTCGTCAAAGAAGTAATCAAAGTTATACTTAAAGTTTGGTTAATACTTCTATTTATAATATACGTGTACTTTTCCTTTCTTAAAACTTTTAAATTTTCTCTAATTCTGTCATATACTACAATAGTATCATTCAAAGAATATCCAACAATCGTCAGAATTGCAGCTACAATAGGTAAATTAAACTCTTTATTAAAAATAAAAAATGCTCCAAGAGTAATCAAAACATCATGAAATAATGCAATTATTGCACCTATTGCAAATATAAACTCAAATCTCCAGCTTATATATATTAAAATAAACAGCATTGCAATTAAAATAGACCATATTGCTCTTCTGATTAACTCACTACCGATCTTTGGTCCTACTTTTTCGAGTCGTTCTTCCTCAAAAGGATTATCTGGAAAATCTTTTTTGAGAGTTTCTTTTATCAGGTCAGATATCTCTGTTCCTTCTTCTTTTTCCATAGTTCTTATTAAAATTTCCCTTGAACTTCCAAATTCCTTTATTTCGCTATCTCCAAGATTTATTTTACTTAAAGAAGCTCTTATATCAGAAACCATTACAGGTTCCTTAAACCTCAATTCCATAAGGGTCCCACCTTTAAAATCTATACCAAAGTTTGGACCTTTATGAATAAAAAGAAAAATCAAACCAATAATTATTAATGATATAGATATTGTAATAGCTAATCTTCTATTACCTATAAAATCAATATCCGTATCTTTTACAATTCGCATTTCCTTTTCTCCATATAATTAAATGCTCAGTTTTCTTAATGCAAAGTGTGCTGTAATAAAATCAAAAATTACCCTTGTAACAACAATAGCAGTAAACATACTTGCAATAATTCCTATAGACAGAGTAACACCGAATCCTTTTATAGCCCCTGTTCCAAATTGATACAGTACAATTGCTGTAATTAATGTTGTAACGTTTGCATCCAGAATTGTTCTGAATGCTCTGGAGTATCCCGCATCAATAGAAGCCCTAATTGTTTTTCCGGTTCTTAATTCCTCTCTAATACGTTCAAAAATAAGAACATTTGCATCAACTGCCATACCTATAGTTAGAATTATACCGGCAATCCCTGGCAGGGTTAATGTTGCATGAAATCCTGCTAAAATCGCCAGCACAAATATTATATTTAAAAGCAATGCCACGTTCGCAATAATACCTGAAAATCTATAATATAATATCATAAATGCAATAACCATAACAAATCCTATAATTGCAGACCAGGTTCCTTTCTTTATAGAGTCTACACCAAGAGAAGGACCCACAGTTCGTTCTTCAATTATCTGTACCGGAGCTCTGAATGCTCCAGCTCTCAGAACAATAGCAAGAAGTTTAGCCTCATCCATATTACTCATTCCTTCTATACTGGACCTTCCATCTGCAATTCTTGTTCTTACAACAGGTGCAGAATACACCTGATCATCAAGTAAGATGGCAATTCTTTTCCCGACATTTGCACTTGTAACTCTTGACCATATCCTTGAACCATAACTATTCATACTCATAGTAACAATGGGCATCCCTGCACTCGTCGGGCTATACCCACTGCCAATGTCTGCCTGAGCATTCGTTATAACACTTCCATCAAGTTCAGCATCCTTTTTAACGAGTAATAATTCATAATAACCCGTTCCTGACGGGTCTGTATAAACCGGTGCATAAGACCACACAAACGTTGCATCTTTTGGAATTAATTTTTTTACTTCAGGCATATTGAGTATTGTTTTCACAGCCGGAACATTCTTCTCGGGTACCCCAATAGAACCACCATAAGATGATAAATTTCTCAATAACGCAAGGAACGGGTCTTCTCCGAAAGTCTGGGCATCTACCACTACAGTTGTGTCTCCTGTAGTATCCATCTGTGTATTATCCAGAGCTTCTTTAGAACCAAAAAGTTCAGCAAGGCTTATTTCTTCATCTTTACTGGGTTTTTTTGCTTCTACCTTTGTTGTATCTGTTGAATCTATTTTTGCTTCAGCTAATTTTGTAGTATCTTCTTTAATTCCTTTTGCTTTATTTCTCTGCCTTTTAAGCAGGTTATTTATATCTTTTATTACTGAATTAACGACCTCGGGGTCTTTCAGAAGTCTGAACTCCAATCGAGCTGTTTTTCCAATCAGTTCCCTTGCTCTGTTTATATTCTGAATACCCGGCAACTCTACAATAATTCTTCTTGAACCCTCTTTCTGAATACTCGGTTCAGAAACACCAAACTGATTAACTCTGCTCCTTAAAATCTGAAGAGCTTTATCAACAGCATCTTTTGCCTCATTTTTCAAATAATCTATTGCGTTTTTTCCGGCTCTTCTTTCACTTTCAAAGTATCTGTTTAATTTTATCTTTTTTTCATTTGCTAACTTCCCGAATATATCAAGAAAATCCCCTTTAGTTTCTTTTTCAACTTTTATAGCCTCAGATAAAAGTTGATAAAATTTTTCATCTTTTACACTGGCAAGATTTTCTACAAGTTTGGGAAGGTCTACTTCCAATACAAGATGCATTCCACCCTTCAAATCAAGGCCTCTTTTTATAGCTTTTTTCTCCAGCTCGGTTATTTTACCCACAAGGGCTGGATTATTCCTGTCTTCTTGAGTATAAGTCTCAACCTTATAAGTCGGATAAAGATAATATAAAGCAAAAAATACAGCAAGGAAAATAATTATCCATCTAAATGTATTTTTTCTTCTCATTTTATGTATATACCTCCTGCGAACATAAAAATTAAAACCCCAGTTCTCTATCTACAACATTCTTTAAAGGTTTACCTGTAAAAAATAACTGTAAATTTTCTGAAAATGATTTTCCAACCTCATCAATATATCCCTCGAAGTTTCCACCAATATGAGGGGTCATAACAACATTCGGTAAATCGAAAAGTTCACTATCCTCTGGTAATGGTTCATTATAATAAACATCAGTACCAAAACCTTTTATTTTTCCTTCTTTCAGAACCTTTATAAGATATTCTTCATCAATTAATTTTCCTCTTGCAATATTAATTAAAACAGAATCCGGTTTTAACAAATCCAGCTCTTCTTTACCAAGAATGTGAAAAGTTTCTTCTGTTAAAGGCAACGAAAGAACTATATAATCCATTATTTTTATAATATTTTTTAACTCTTCTTTTTTAAAGAATACATCAACAAAAGTTTTTTTACCTGTATCTCTATCCATTCCATAAATTTTCATACCAAAAGCCTTACCAAGCTTTGCTATTTCTGTTCCAATAGCCCCTAATCCGAGAATTCCAAGTATTTTTCCTCTAAGTGTACTGGTCTGAACAGAAAAATTCCATTTTTCCCATTTTCTTTTTACTTTAAACTCAATTGCTTTATCAATACACCTTGCAAAATAAAGCATAAAAGCAAAAGAATGTTCTGCAACATTATGATTATTTATTCCTCTTGAAGTAGTAAGAATTATATCACTATGGAGCAACTCTGGATAAAGTGTATGGTCTATTCCCACTGAGGCAAAATGAATCCATTTCAATTTATTTGCCCGTTCTAAAGATTCCTTTTCAAAAACAAAACATAACGCAACATCACAATCAAATATAAAATCTTTTATATCTTGCTGTTTACAGAACAAAATATTTATTTCCTTATTATTTTTATATGCCACTTCTTCAATAGTGTTCCTTAATTTTCCTCTTCTTTTTTCATTTTTTGTAACAGCAACAAGAATCTTTAATCTGTTCATATTTTATATTTTCCCGAATAAGACATCTGAATCCTGGTCCCTGAGTAGAGGAAACCCTAACCTTGCATACCTTATCATTTCCAGGTCAATTTTTTCAATGACCAGTTCTTCATTAAACTGACTCCCTTTGCAGAGGATTTCTCCACCAGGCTTAAATACTGCCGAACCACCCCAGAAATTAATACCGTTTTCGTATCCTACCCTGTTTACCATCAGTATATAAACCCCATATATCATAGAATAAAATTTACAAATCAAATAATCCTTCGACATTGATATATTTCCATCTTTGTTGAATCTGGATGGACTCGCCTGAAGAAAAATCAATATCTTCGCCCCATATCTTACCATTGTTTCTGTTATTATAGGATGCCAGGTATCTTCACATATTTCAATTCCAACCTTTCCAAAAGCGGTATTAATTAAACTCAGTTCATTTCCTTTAGAAAAATCTCTCATTTCATCAAACATTCCATAATTAGGTAGAAATATCTTCCTGTGATAACCTGAAACTTCACCTTTACTTATATAAAGAGATGTATTATAATATTTGCTATCACATTCCTCAACAAATCCAAAAACAAGGTCTGGTCCTGCAATTGTTTCCTTTTTCAAAAAATTAATTTCTTCTGAATCCCTTTTTAATCCAACTTCCGATACTAATTCCTTAAGAAAATATCCGCTTAAACTTAATTCAGGAAATACTACAAGTTCAGCATTATTTTTTCTTGCTTCCCTTATAAAAGAAATATGTTTTTCTAAATTTTTTTTGATATTTCCTAACTTACAATCTATCTGAGCCAGACCAACTGTTAATTTCATTTTAATCTAATCAGTTATAGTTAAAGTAAAATAAAATCATCTGACCCGACTACCTGCAGGTATATCTTTTTCAACTGTAATCAGAGATAAATCATCATCAGAAACAGCAGCCAATAACATACCATTAGATTGTATTCCTCTTATAGTAGCAGGTTTCAGATTAGCAACAATAACAATATTTTTTCCAACCATATCTTCAGGAGAATATTGTTCTGAGATTCCAGCTATAACCTGCCTTTTTCCTTTACCATCATCGACTTCCATTTTTAACAATTTATCAGTTTTAGGAACCCTTTCAGCTTTTAATACCCTCGCAACTCTTAAATCAACTTTCATAAATTCATTAATATCAATCAATTCAGGTTCAGGTTTTTCTTCCTTTTTCTCGGACATATCAAGAACCCCCTCCAATTTTTTTATTTCAGGAATTATATCTTTATCTTCTATCTTTTTGAACAATATAAAGGGCTCGCCAAGTTTATGCCCGCCTCTCAATTTTTCATTTAAAAATTCTGTCCAGTTAAGTTTGTCTTTCCATTTATCCAGATTCAACATTTTTAAAATTTTACCCGATGAAAAGGGCATAAAGCTATATATAGCAAGAGCAAGAACCCGGGTTATCTCGAGGCATAAATAAATAGTTGTTCTGCATCTTTCTGGATTTCCCTTAATTGTTTTCCAGGGCTGTTCATCATTAAAATATTTATTTGCAAGCCGGGCAATATTCATCACTTCCAGAATAGCTTTTCTGAATTCAAAATTCTCAATCATTCTTCCAGAGTTATCAAGAAATGTATATATCCTATCAAGAATTTCCCGGTCATTTTCGTTAAACTCTCCTGGCAAGGGAACAACACCATCATAGTTAACTTTCACAAAACTCAAGGTCCTATTTATAAAATTCCCCAGAATATCTGCGAGTTCAGAATTATTCCGTTCCTGAAAATATTTCCAGGAAAAATCAGTATCTCTTGTTTCAGGAAGTATAGTGGTTAAAGCGTACCTCAATGGGTCCGGCGGAAACTTTGACAGATAATCATCCAGCCATACAGCGAAATTCCTGCTTGTAGAAATCTTCTGACCCTCCAGATTCAGAAATTCATTAGCTATTACGTTATCAGGAAGGTTAAATTCTCCATATCCCATTAACATAATTGGAAAAAATATTGCATGAAATACAATATTATCTTTTCCTATAAAGTGATATAACTTCGCATCAGGGTTTTTCCAGTATTCTTTCCACCTGTCAGGGGTTCCATTTTTAATTGCCCATTCCTTTGTTGAAGAAATATAACCAATAGGAGCATCAAACCATACATATAATACTTTTCCTTTTGCTTCTTCTAAAGGAACAGGCACACCCCATTCCAGGTCTCTGGTCACTGCTCTATCTTCAAGACCTTCGTTAAACCAGCCAAGGCAGAAATTTATAACGTTTTCTCTCCATCCCTTTTTTGATAATATCCAGTTTTTTATTTTTTCCTGAAAATTACCTAACGGAATATACCAGTGATAAGTCTCTTTAATTATAGGTGTGGTTAAGCAAATTTTACATTTCGGCTCAAGGATTTTTGTTTGTTCAAGCCATTTTCCACAATTTTCACACTGGTCACCTCGAGCACCTTTTTTCTTACAATAAGGGCATATACCCTCAACAAATCTATCAGCCAGAAACCTTTTGCACTTAGGACAGTACAATTGTTTTGTTCTTTTTTTCTTCAGGAAACCTTTTTCGTACAGTTTTAGAAAAAAATCCTGAGACGTTTCATAATGTATTTTAAGAGTTGTTCTGGAAAAATTATCAAATTTTATACCAAATTTTTCAAAACTCTCTTTATGAATTTTATAATACTTATCTACAATATCTTTTGGTGATATACCCTTTTTCTCAGCTTCAATAGTTATAGGTACTCCGTGCTCATCCGTTCCACAGATATATATTATATCTGCTCCTCTTAATCTTTTATACCTTACAAATATATCAGCAGGTAAGTAGGCACCTGCAAGATGCCCCAGATGTATCGGACCATTGGCATAAGGCAGGGCACTTGTTACTATAATTTTTTCTTTTCTCATAATTTTCTACATAATAAAAGCCGAACCTTCCTGCCCGGCTCATCTTTTGTAAAAAAATATAAAAATTACTGGTTTTCCTCATCAATTTCTGTTTTTTCTTCCACACATTCTGGTTCATTTTTCATCAATTCTTTAGCCTCTTCAAGGGTTATCCTATCCCATTCATCATTCTCATATCTCAAATATATAATATCTTTGAAAATATCTATTTTTTCTACTTTTCCAGCACCTTTTGAAGTTTTAATAATACTATCCATAGGTGGAAATTTTTTAAGGGACTCCTCATACAAATCTTTTTCATACAATAAACAACACATCAACCGCCCACAGCAACCCGATAATTTTGAAGGATTTATCGAAAGGTTTTGTTCTTTTGCATACTGTGAAGATATAGGTTCAAATTCTCTCAGAAAAGCTGTACAGCATAATTTATATCCACAAATACCACATCCACTAACCCTTTTTGCTTCATCTCTGATTCCTATCTGCCTCAGTTCAATCCTTGTTTTGTATTCAGCAGCCAGGTCTTTTACCAGCTCCCTGAAATCAACCCTTTTATCAGCTGTAAAAAAGAAAGTAAGCTTATTTCCATCAAACTGGTATTCTGAATCTATTAACTTCATATTCAAACCTCTTTTTACAGCCAGTTCTTTACATTTCATTAGAGCTTTTTCTTCTTTCTTTCTCAACTTTTTTAGTCTTCTTACTTCTTCTTTTTCAGCCTTTCTTATTACTTCCAGAAGCTGTTCTTTATCTTTAACGCAGGGAGCTTTAATACACGTATGATGTATTCTTCCTAAATCAATTCCCTTTTCTGCTTGAACTATCACATAATCACCAACTTTAAAGGGAAATTGCTGGGGATTTTTATAAAACTCAAGCCTGTATCCTTTAAATTCTACCTCTACAAAATCCATATTAAAAAAC
>Ga0180301_10002794_pt1 | contig 13721 bp, 9 predicted proteins | sample GuaBasSediGuay16_FD_121797 | JGI IMG/M metagenome (GOLD analysis project Ga0180301, IMG submission 121797) | Subseafloor sediment microbial communities from Guaymas Basin, Gulf of California, Mexico - Guay16, Core 4569-2, 12-15 cm | ecosystem: Environmental > Aquatic > Marine > Hydrothermal...
CCGAAGTATTAAGCTTTCTTCAAATTTTATTTTAAATTACATCAATGTAATTACTACTATAATCAATTCTAACGAAACACACCCAATACAACCATATATTGAATACTTAAACTGAACATCCCTTGCAGCTTTTCTATAACAATCTATATATGTAGCAACATATTTTGGACTTTTTCCCAACAGTCGAGAGGCTGGAGGATCAGTCTGGATACCATATGCCAGAGCTACACCAGCCAGCTGCCCAAAAAATCCGACCCCAGCCCACAACAAACTATTAACATCAGCATTTGCCTCACTCTTGGCTTGTGCGCATACATCCACCTTATTTACTTTCTCCTGTGCGTTCAAAAGCACAGGATTGGCTATTACCGTCAGAGCAAGAAGCCCCGCCACTACTTTCAACGTAAGCCCTTTCATATGACCCTCCTTTTTAGGCCTATTTGATTTATTTTACACTAGGAAACATCCTTCGTCAATACTTGATAAAAATTTACACAAAAATAATTAGAAGCAATGCAAGGCACAATGTATAAAAACCAAAATATTGAATCTTATTATTTATAGTGATTCTTTTCAAAATAAACAGTGCTAATAATCCTGAAAGTAAAGCAGCAAAGAACGGCAAGACATAACCACTTATATTCAATGCCTCAACCTCTCCGGCTTTTAAAAAGGCTGCTCCCAAAATAGCAGGAATTGAAAGAAGGAAAGAAAAACTGAAAGCTTCCCGTTCATTTACTCCCAGTAAAAGAGCCATTGTAATAGTACTGCCTGAGCGAGAGATCCCAGGTATAATGGCCAATGCTTGTGCAATACCTATGAGAAAGGCAATTTTTAAATTTATAGTTTTTTCTTTCTTTCTTTTTGTTATAAAGAGGGTAAAGAGAATAAGTGAATTTACTAAGAAAAAATATTTAACATAATGAACTGTTTCAAATAATCCCTCAATTTTTTCATTTAACAAAATACCAACTACTCCTGCTGGTATGGAAGCCACAAATAAATAAAAAATTGGGTGCTTTAGGAATTTCTCTCTTCTGAAAAGTTTTATAATGTCTCTCCAGAAGTATATAAAGATCGCGGTAAGGGTAGCTACATGGAGTAAAATTTCAAAGCCTATACCCGGTTTATTGACTTCCAGTAAATTTTGAGCCACAACAAGATGTCCGGAACTCGAAACAGGCAGGAACTCAGTAAGACCCTGAATTATTCCTACTATCAAGCGATTCATGTATCTCCCTTTTCATTTCGCTTACAGTCTCTTTGAGTTCTTTTAAAAAGTCTTTAATTTCTCTTATCATAGTAGAATAAACTTCGGGCATAACCTCTTCTGTATCGTTTTCCCTCAGCATTCTTGAAGCTGCCTTAAGAGTATAACCTTTTTCAAGGAGTTTTTTAATGATAAGCGCTCTTTTCAGATCCTGACGCGTGTAAAGCTTCCTCCCCCGTCTTCTTCGGGGTTTGAAAGGAGATATAGATTTTTCCCAGTATCGCAATATATTGGGCGACACTCCCACAAGCTCGGCAAGCTCTGATTGCGTAAAGAAATACTTCACAGCTAAAAATTAAAGCGGTGTAACTGTTCGGTCAAGGATTTGAATATCCCGAACATTTAATTTATTTTTAAACAATGCACATGACAGTAAGAATATTTCTGATACTTATTTCTTATATATCAACGGAATGGAAAGCTTATACCAACTGCGGATATCCTATGGATTTTGCCGTGAGAGAAGATACTGTATTTATAGCAACAAATGGGGGCATAAGATATTTTAATCCCGGTGATATTGAATTTTCTGGTAATACATTTGTACTGCAACATTCAAGTTGTTTCACCAGCGTGAATGGACTCGCTAGAAATATTATAACCCAGATAGAAATAGATAGTCAGGGAGGATTATGGGCAGTAGTTAAAGATCAAGGTATTTATGTAAAGCCTCCAGGAGAATCAAATTTTTTTAGCTACAAACTTCCCTTTCAATCAATAAAAGATACTCGCAGCTTAAAGACTCAATCGAACTTTCTCATTGTAGGTACTAACGACGGGCTTTTTGTGGTTGACACTAAGGGAGATTATTCTGTTGATAATGACCAGATCTTGCCTCCTCAAGAGATATTGGATACAGTAAAATATTTTTATGAAGACAACGACACAATCTACATAACAACAGGGGGGGAAGTTTATTACTGGAGTAGTGGCAGTGTTTCTGAATTTACTTTACCTTACATATCCGGCAGTCTGACAGCTTTTGCTAAAGAAGGTAACATCTACGCATATGGAACAGGAGATGAACTTGTTTTTGTTTCAGGTGACTCAATTTATATATATCACACCGGTAAGACTTACAATCTACAAATCAATAAGGATACTGTGTATGCAGCTACTTATTCAGGACTCTTGAGGTTATATTCTCAGACAATGGAGAGCCTTACTACCATAACAACAACTTCTTTTGTGGTTCTTGATAGTTTTATCATTTATGGAGCTTACTTTTATTCAGAAAACTATTACGAAATAGGTTCTGGACTTAGAATAATAAAAAATGGTCAAAATTACAGGGAAAAACAGAATGTGTATTTCAACAGGTATACAAGCATCAGGATAGGACAAGACGGAAAGCTTTGGGGAGGTATATTAACCTGGAAAGAAAGCAGAGATATTCTTCCTTCAAAATTGATATACCTTCAAAATGATTCACTTTTCACTGTAGATAGTCTTTACCAGAGAGACAGAGCTGTTAGAAGCCTTAGCATCGATGCAGAAAATAATATTTGGTGCGGAACGTTTTCTACCAATGGACAGGGTATTATTATATATAATTCCGACGGACAATTTATTGAGAGGATTACCGAGTTGCCCTCTCTTATAGTGTGTCATATTTATACCGGTAATGACACACTTATAGCCCTGTTTCAGGATGGAATATACCAACTACACAAAAATGGCAACGGCTATACATACTCCCTTTTATACACCGTGGACTATCCTACATGGGTAGAACCTGATGGGGGTGGGAAAATATGGATAGGAACTGAAAACAATGGCGTACTTGTGGTGGAGAAAAACGGTAATCTTTTATTCCACTTTACAGAAACGGATTTTGGGACACCTCTCATAAACGTGATAAAACACCACCATGGAATAACCTATATCGGGACAGGAAATGGCCTTTATCAATACAATGGTACTTTGACCAGACTCTGCACAGGAGAGACCAGAGACATAGAATTTTATAAAAACTATGTATGGGCTCTTCAGGATTCTGCCTTAAGAGTTTTAACTGCAGATGATGGAAAAGTGGTGGAGAGCTTTAATGCAGGCAATTCTCCCTTTATTCCTATGGAAACCCCCTTTTATAAGGTCCGAGATGTTTTAGAGATAGACTCTGCTGGAAACCTGTGGGTTGCAGGTGAAGAAGGTCTTTTCTATGTCAAGGTAGATTATGGTCTGCAGACCTTAACAGATAAATTGTATGTGTATCCAAACCCTGCTACTAAGGGTGAACCGGTGTATATAGAGAATGCAGATAAAAAGCCCGCAGTGTATTCCCTTGATTTAAGAAAAATTAAAATTGAGTTGACAAGAGAAGGAACACGTTTTATACTGAATACTCAAGAACTGGAGAGGGGGTTGTATATAATTCAGGTACCAGGTAAAAAACCTGCAAAACTATTTATTAAATAGCCTTTAGTTGTGTGTTCTCAACAAAAAAGTTATAATAAAACGTATAGCAGGCAAATGTGAATAAAATTAAAGGAGGGTTTCAAAGTGAGTAAAAAGTACGTCTATTTCTTTGGAGGAGGGAAAGCTGAGGGTTCAAAGGAGATGAAGAATCTCCTCGGTGGAAAGGGAGCTAACCTTCACGAAATGACAAACCTGGGAATTCCTGTTCCACCGGGATTCACCATCTCCACTGAGTCATGTGTTCACTATTTCAAAACTGGAAGGTATCCAGAAGGATTAAAACAGCAAGTAGAAGAGGCAGTGAAGAGACTTGAGGAATTAACCGGTAAAAAATTTGGTTCCACAGAAAATCCTTTACTCGTTTCAGTGAGATCAGGGGCAAGAGTTTCAATGCCGGGCATGATGGACACTATCCTGAATCTTGGATTAAACGATGATGCAGTTAAAGGTCTAGCAAAAAGAACAGGTGATGAACGATTTGCTTATGATTCCTACAGGAGATTCATCCAGATGTTCAGCGAAATTGTTATGGGAATACCTCACAAGGTATTCGAAGAACTCCTTGATAAAAAGAAAAAGGAAAAAGGTGTGAATCTTGACTATGAGTTGGATGCTGATGCTTTAAAGGAACTTGTCGAAGAATACAAGACCAAGGTTAGGGAACTCACCGGTAAGGAATTTCCCCAGAATCCCCAGGAACAATTATGGATGGCTATAGAGGCAGTTTTCAAATCATGGAACAACAAAAGGGCCATTGAGTATAGGAAGCTTCACAGAATACCCGATGACTGGGGAACAGCAGTAAATGTCCAAACCATGGTGTTCGGTAATATGGGATTCGATTCTGCAACAGGTGTTGCCTTTACTAGAGATCCTTCCACAGGTGAGAAGATCCTTTACGGAGAGTATCTACCTAATGCACAAGGAGAAGATGTGGTAGCAGGGATAAGAACTCCTAAGCCTATCTCCGAGCTTGAGAAGGAAATGCCAGAAGCATATAAGCAACTTGTGGAAATATTCGATAGACTGGAGAAACATTACAGGGATATGATGGACCTTGAATTTACAATAGAAAAAGGAAAAGTCTATCTGCTTCAGACAAGGGTAGGTAAAAGAAGTGCAAGAGCTGAAGTTAAAATCGCGGTGGATATGGTAAAAGAGGGTCTGATTACCAAAGAAGAGGCTATAATGAGAGTAGATCCTAAGAGGGTCGAGCAACTGCTTCACCCCATGGTAGACCCCAAAGCTCCTAAAAACGTCATTGCAAAGGGACTGCCCGCTTCTCCTGGTGCAGCATCAGGAAAAGTAATTTTTGATTCAGAAGAAGCAGCTGAACTTGCTGAAAAGGGGGAACGAATAATACTTGTAAGAGACGAAACTTCTCCTGAAGACATAAAAGGAATGGCTAGGTCAAAGGGAATTCTCACCTCACGCGGAGGCATGACTTCGCATGCAGCTGTCGTAGCAAGAGGGATTGGGACACCCTGTGTAGTAGGAGCTGAAGAAATCGAGGTGGACTATGGGAAAGAAGAATTTAGAGTGGGTGATGTAACAGTTAAGAAAGGTGATGTTATCACAATAGATGGCTCCACAGGAGAAGTTATGGTAGGAGAGGTTCCTACCGTTGACCCTGAATTTTTCCCTGAGTTTTCAGAGCTTCTGGAATGGGCTGATGAGTTCAGATGGATTGGTGTAAGAGCAAATGCTGATACTCCAATGGATGCAGAAAGGGCTAGGAAATTTGGTGCTGAGGGAATTGGACTGGCAAGAACAGAACATATGTTTTTCGAGGGCGAAAGAATATATGCAATGCAAGAAATGATACTAGCAAAAACCAAAGAAGAGAGGGAAAAGGCACTTTCCAAACTTCTCCCAATGCAGAGAGAAGACTTCAAAGGTCTTTTCAAGGCAATGGATGGTTTCCCAGTTACCATTCGACTTCTGGATCCACCTCTTCACGAGTTTGTTCCAAAAACAGAGGAACAAATCAAAGAACTATCAGAACGCACCGGCATTCCAGCTGAGGAGATTAAGGCGAAGGCAGAAGCTCTCAGGGAAGCAAACCCTATGCTGGGGCACAGAGGATGCCGTTTGGGAATAACTTATCCTGAAATCACTGAAATGCAGGTAAGGGCTATATTCGAAGCCGCATGCGAAGCAAAGAAAGAAGGAGTCAAGGTATATCCAGAAATCATGGTACCTCTGGTCTCCATAAAGAAAGAAATTGAAATTCAGAAGGAAATCATTGATAGAATTGCAAGGGAAGTAATGGAAGAAACGGGAATAGAAATAGAGTACTCAGTGGGAACAATGATAGAGTTACCAAGAGCAGCATTAACTGCAGATGAAATAGCGGAAGTGGCTGAATTCTTCTCCTTCGGAACAAATGACCTCACTCAGACCACGTTTGGCTTCTCAAGGGATGATGTAGGGAAATTTGTGCCGAAATACATTGAACTGGGCCTCTTGGAAGACGATCCATTTCAAGTACTTGATCAGAGAGGTGTTGGACAGCTGGTGAAAGTAGGTGTAGAAAAAGGTAGAGGAACAAGGCCTGACTTAAAGGTGGGTATATGCGGAGAGCACGGTGGAGAACCTACATCAGTAAAGTTCTGCCACAGAGTTGGTATGGATTATGTCTCCTGTTCCCCATTCAGAGTTCCGGTAGCAAGGCTTTCCGCAGCCCAAGCTGTTATTGAACAAAAATTTGAAAGAAAGAGGAAACCTCATTAAAAAAGAAAAAGCTGGCGTAGCTCAAACGGCAGAGCAGCGCATTCGTAATGCGCAGGTTGGCGGTTCGAGTCCGCCCGCCAGCTTTTATTTTATATAATGAGCCCACTTCTTTTCAGTGTTTCAGGTTTGAGAGGTATAGTTGGAGAAGATATTACGCCTGAAATAGTAATTAAATATTCAAGAGCCTTTGCAATGGCAAATGGAGGAGTAAAGTATATAGTGGGCCAGGACACAAGACCCCACAGCACAATGCTAAAATACTCAGTAATTGCCTCTTTGTTGGCCTCTGGAAAATCTGTCATAGATATTGGGGTTGTGCCTACTCCCACGCTTCTTTTCTTTGTCAGAGAGAAACATGCAGATGGCGGTATTATGATCACTGCCAGTCATAATCCCATAGAATGGAATGCCTTAAAGTTTGTGAAAAAGGGCGGTGTATTCACTACAGGAAAAGATATAGAACGAATTAAAGACTGTCTTGATGGCTATCTCTCCATCCGCTGGAATGAAATAAAAACAGTACATCAGAATATACAAGCTGTAAAAGACCATATAGATAGAATTCTGGCGCATCCTTTCATAAATGTTGATGAAATTAGGAGGAAAAGATTTAAAGTTGCTTGTGATTGTGTTAATGGCGCTGCTTACAGAGCTATACCAGAACTCTTACGCAGGTTAAATTGTGAGGTGATTGAATTGAATTGTGAACCCTCCGGAATATTTCCCCATAATCCTGAGCCTAGGAAAGAAAACTTAAAAGAATTGGACAAAATCCTACAGGACGGCCAAGCAGATATAGGTTTTGCTACAGACCCCGATGGAGATAGACTGGTAATAGGTTTAAAAAGTACAGGTATTCTTTCCGAGGAATACACGGTCCCTCTGGCATCGTATTATGTTCTAAAGAAAAAGAAAGGCCCCATAGTTGTGAATCTTTCTACCTCCATGCTTATAGAAAAAATAGCCTCCATGTTTAAGGTTAAAGTCCACAGGACACCTGTGGGAGAAGCTAATGTAGTTGAAAAAATGGTACAAATAGGAGCCTTAATAGGTGGAGAAGGTAATGGAGGTGTGATTTTCTCAGAAATCAATCCCACAAGGGACTCTTTAACAGGAATTGCTTTAGTTCTATCGTTGGCAGCAGAAGAAAATCTTGAAGAAATCTATTCAATATTACCGGAATACTCCTTAAAGAAAGAAAGACTGGAATTTACAGGAAACTTACCACTTGAAAAAATTAAAAAAGAGTTTAAAGGTGCTCATTATGATGAAAGAGATGGTATTTATATTCGATTTAGGAGAAAGTGGATACATATAAGAAAATCAAATACTGAACCTATCTTGAGAATTTATGCGGAAGCTCCGGAACCGAAAGAAGTAGAGGAACTTATACAGAAAGCCAGAGAAATAATACTTCCCAACTGATTACTTTTATTTTTAAGCCTGTTGTGTTATCATATTTAAAAAGGAGGGAGTATGAATTTTGAAGAATTAAAATTACGGGCTAAGAAGATTGAACAAGGTAATTATCAAATTATAAGCCGTGACGAAGTTGCAACTCTTATAGACCATACAAATTTGAAACCTACTTCTACTCCGAGAGATATAGAAAACTTAATAGAAGAAGCTATAAGGCACAGATTTAAAACCATATGTATAAACCCTTGTTATGTAAGGCTTGCAGCACAAAAGTTAGAAGGCTCCAGGATCGAAGTATGTACCGTAATAGGGTTTCCACTTGGCCAGAATACTACAGAAATTAAAATAAGAGAAACAGAAAGAGCGCTAGAAGATGGAGCTTCAGAGTTTGATATGGTACTTAATGTAGGAAAATTGAAAGCAGGTGATTATGAATATGTTAAAAATGAAATAGCCGCTATCAAAAAAATCGTAGGTGATAAAATTCTCAAGGTAATTATTGAGACTGCATATCTTGAGGACACAGAAAAAGTTAAAGCTACTGAACTGATAATAGAAGCAGGGGCAGATTTTGTAAAGACTTCAACGGGATTTGGTCCTGGGGGAGCAACCGTTTATGATGTCCTTATTCTAAGTGCAGTAGCCCAGGGTAAAATAGGTGTTAAGGCTGCTGGTGGTATAAGAAGTTATGAAGATGCCCTTAAAATGATAACTGCAGGTGCAACTAGAATTGGAGCCTCGCGAAGTGTCCAGATAGTCACAGAATAAAATAAATCTTTAATTAAAAATGTGATGTTAGAGAGGGGAATTTACCCCTCTCTAACAATAAATAATCTAATAAGCTGTTTCAAATCTTATGGCGCAGTGAATGACCAGCCTGTTTCTGCAGTTTTGCCGCCAGATGTTGCTCTCACCCTACCCCATATACGGGAACCGGATGGCGGAACAGGGGTAATCCTGGCCGCAATTCTGTTATAACCTTGAGAAAGACCAAGCCCCATGGAATTAAATATCTGTGTTAAAGCATTGGCGTCAGCTGCATTGGCATATACTCCTCCCGTTAGACTCGCCACACGCTGCAATTCCGTGAAATCGATATACGAAGTATCTCCAAGTCCTATAGCGTATATGGGAATCTGATAATTTAAAGCCTTGGTAATAACACTGTCCGAAGTAATATCACCACTCTCATTGTCTTCACCATCAGTTAAAACAAGGATTGCATGGCCATATCCTGCCTCTATGTTATCATGGACATGGTCAAGAAGATACCATAGAGAAAGATAGAGGGGTGTTCCACCATATGCAGTTACACTATCAAGAGCAGCAAAAAGACCTGCAGTATCTGTAACATAAACAAAATCCTGAAGAACTCTAAGATAATAATCGTCTATACTATCACCATTAACATCTCCATATCTGGCAGCAAAGTCAAATATTCCAACCTTGTGAGACGCAGAATTCTGAAGTAGAAGTTCTATAAAATCACGTGATGCATCTCTTCTGAGATAATTGGGATCGTTCCAATCCATGCTTCCGCTGGAATCCAAGAGTATCCCTACTTTTATCTTCCCACCGGTACTAGGCTGTACAAATGTTACATCTCTTACTATTACCTGATAGGTAGTGTCTTTGGTAGTGGTTGCCACAGAATCCAATATCATACTTATCTGACTTCCAGAAAGCTGAATCACATTGTCATTTGCATCTAGAGCCAGCAAATTTAAATCAAAATCCCCCGTATTCTGGAAATCTGGGCCTATACTCACAGAGCCTAAGAGTCTCAGTTCTTCAACCGGAGCAGTGCCACCTGTTGTTTCCTCTTCTTTTGTACATGCTGTGAAGAACAAGCCCACAACTACTACACCTATAATTAATTTTTTCATACAACACCTCCGTGGAAAATTCTAAACTTATTTGATTATTTCGTCAAGTTTTTTTATGAAATCACTTATGTTTTCAACTTTTTCCTTTTGGCTGCCGGTAACAATATGTTGTTCAATATCAAACGGTAGCCTGGTGAATGTTTATGTTTCCTCAAATCAGTAGGAGGGTCTCCTATATAATGTTTAAAATCTTCTGGGTCGTGCCCGCCCAGAAACGTGAAGAAACCTTTACCATAATCACCGTATAAATATTTAACTTCATCGGTCTCTGGCACTCTGGCGAGAATAATCACTGTCTTTTTCAATTTATTCATTCTGAATCCGGTATCCTGGCCCAGGAATTCTTTTATAAATCTCGTGTGATTCTGGGTTAAGATAGCAGGGATTGGATCAATCTTGGCAGAAAATTCCTGTAGTACAAAAAATGTATTTTCGCCTCTTCTGGCTGCTTCAAGGGTCACATCAATATCCGAATGTTCATATACTACAGGACTTGTGTATACACTGAAATTTTTAAAAGCCAGGGTTTGCGAATAATCAAGTTTCGAATTGCAGTAGGGATCTGGAGGTGTACCATCAAAAGGAATATCTTGAATATCAACGCCTTCTGACGCAAGGGCAATATCTAATGTAATGGGGGCAGAGCACATGGCAAAAAGAAATCCCCCATTCTCTACAAAGTCCTTGATTCTTCTGGCAATCTCGTGCTCTAGTTCTGGTACATTCCTAAAGCCCCATTTCCGAGCAATATTTCTTTTGAACTCTACCCTTCTTCTATACCATGGTGCCTTTCTGTACCTGCCATAAAATTTACCAAATTGCCCTGTAAAATCCTCGTGATGTAAATGAAGCCAGTCAAAATTTTTCAATTCCCCTTGGAGAACTTCATCATCATATATTCTGGTATATTTTACTTGTGCATAATCAAGGGCGAGCATAACTGCATCATCCCACGGTTCATAATAGGGAGGAGCATATACCGCAATCCGGGGAGCTTTCTCCAAAAGTATAAACTCTATATTGCTTTTTTTGGTTTTTTCTTTCAGAATCACTACATCCTCCTCATTAATTTTTTCATAACTCACACCCATTATGTCACATAGACGCCTGGTCACCTTGTTGTCTTCAATCAGAAAAGAGCCTCCCCTGAAATTTAAAATCCATTCGGCTTTGATACCCTTAGCAAGCGAATTGTAGACCACTCCGTACGCTCTGAGGTGATCCTGCTGGGTATTATCCATTGGAATTAAGAGATAAAGTGAAGTCACAACATGAAATAAAAATTTCGAAATCATTTAATTAACCCGAGTATTCCACGCTTTTCAGCCAGATCAGCAAGAAGTTTTTTGAAGGTTTCTGCTTTGCTTATCTCCTCCATCTTCTGGTGAAAATCTACATTTTCCATTAGATAATACAGATAATAAACTGTTTCTTTATAAGGATTAATGTTGCTCCTCGCCTTATTAATATAATTTATAGCCCTCTTTCTTCTCCCCGACATTATAGAAATTATAGCCATTTCAGCATATATCAGTGGTAAAAGATGATATGTACCACTTTGCATAGCCTCTTTCTGAGCAACCTTTGCAAACTCCATTGCAGTTACGAGGTCATTCCTTTCTCTTTCAAGAACAGCCTTGTAATAGTGGAGTAATGAGGACATAGCCGGGTATTTAATTCTTTTAATAATCTCCAGTCCTTTGGCGATGAAATCACCTGCTAGCTGTAAGTCTTTCTCTATAAGCCCCAATTCGCCTAAAATACTGTATATTTTTGCTAGTAAATCATAAAATTCATGCCTTTCTGCCTGGCTTCCAGACGACTTAAGTAGCCTGTATGCTTCACTATAATCACCCTTATATCTTAAATATCGTGCATGAGTTATATCATAAGTACATTGCATTCTTGGCGAATCAGATAGATTGAACAATTGGTTATATTTTTCAACTGCAGCTTCAAATCTTCCCATATCTCCTATCTTAAGGAGAAAATCCATATACGATAGAACCTGTGCTGATAGACTGTCAATACTACCATACTGTTCAGTTAATTTTATAAGGTTCAGATGCATTGCTTCGCACATTGATAATTTACCCTGCTCAAACAAAGAATCAATAATTCTCTCCAGAACATCTGAATTACAAATCTTATAGCCGGCTTTTTCACAATAAATATTCATTTCCTTCAGATAGTACTCTGCATCATCAATATCCCCCAACAAAGCACTAACCAGTGAAAGATATCCATAGGCTTCAGATAAAATTTCAGGATATTGAAGGCTCATCTTCCTCACAACTCTTTCCAAAATAGACTTGGCTCTTTTATACTTGTGTTTTTCTATTAAAATTCTGGCAAGATCCACATCAATGGCTGGCTTTAATACATCACTTTTCAAACACAATTCTGCCTTCCTGAACAACTCATGGGCTTTTTCTAAATTACCCCTCAGTAAGTGTAATTCCCCTAGGGTACAGAAAATCTCCCATTTCTGACTCTCAGGAGAGATAACTGCCGTTTCTTCAAGTACTTCTTCTGCCTTCTCGAAATCCCCCATTTTTATAAAATGTTTACCAATTTCCGTGCGGATTCTTGTTTTTTCAGCAGTACCAAGTTCGGATGTCAATGCCTTGTTGAGGTAATAAATACTTTTTGAATAGAGCTCGAATTTCTGTAATATAGAAGCGAATTCCATACATGCAGCACCATTCAGCTCATTACCCAGCCCATTACACAGATAAAAAGTGTAAAATTCCCTGGGGTAAGACATCTCTTCTTTAAGTACTTTGCCCAGTTTATCACAAACGAGCTTTTTCTTAACTCCTGCTAAATTTTTATTCACAATGTAAGGAATCACCCGATGTACAAAGTTAACATGCCCTCCCTGTACAAATTTTATTAAACCGTATGTCAACAGATTATCTAATTTATCCCACAATTGGATTTCTGGGCAATTTAAACAATGCTGAAGTTTTGTTACAGTCTCATAGTCATCTCTCATAGCCAGAAGATATAATACTTCTTTGGATCTTTTATCTAATTTGTTGAATCTTTGAAGAAAGATATCTTCTTTATCAGCTACCCTTTCTGAAGAAATATATATTTTATTAAATATAGCCTCCTTCAAGAAGAATGGATTACCAGAAATCACTTTCTCTTCTTGCGGTGGTAAAGAAACCGCATTTTCGCTTATTTTAGTGAGAAAATTCTCTGCATCTTTATCTGAGAGCCCTTTAATACGATGTAAGAAACCCCACTTGGCTAAATAATTTTTTGTGGATATTTCTTTCTCCTCATCCCAGATAAAAACAAATGGAAGCTCTGCTTCTTCCACAAAAAGATTCCTCAAAATCTTCTGCGTAGGATTATCTAACCATTGTGCCCCTTTTATTACTATCAAAGCATTGTTAAGTATTTCTTTATGAGTAAATATTTTCGATAGACTGCGGTGTAAAACATTGTATATGGCCCCCTCCTCGCCTATCATTCTGATATCAAGGCCCTGCGCTAGGGTATTAATTAAATCTGCCTCCTCTTTATTAAGATCAGTCTGAACTTTGCGTACGAGCTCCGGATAATAATTAAAAACAGCTACTAACAAATTTCTAAGAGTATATAGGGGAACTTCAGAGAGTGCAGGATTACATGATATTTCAAGTATATTACGATTATCATTAGCAATTTTCACCAGAGTAGTTTTACCTACACCAAAGGTACCATAAATTTTTATAGGGAAATTTTTCTTCCTTATTGCTCTTTTTATAATATTTAGATGATCTTCATAACCTGTAAAAGGAGGAGAATAAAAAATATATCTTAAAGGGGTACTCCTCTCGCCCAGCATTCTTATCCTATAAAGGGTCCAGAATTCATCATACGTATTGCATTCATCTGGAACACTTATCTTATGCGTTATAGCTTCTTCGTCAGTCATATGACTTAAAATTCTTTGTTCCCAAGTTTTTACATTGTTCGAGGTAGTATCAGGAAGTAATACG
>Ga0180301_10002795_pt1 | contig 13720 bp, 17 predicted proteins | sample GuaBasSediGuay16_FD_121797 | JGI IMG/M metagenome (GOLD analysis project Ga0180301, IMG submission 121797) | Subseafloor sediment microbial communities from Guaymas Basin, Gulf of California, Mexico - Guay16, Core 4569-2, 12-15 cm | ecosystem: Environmental > Aquatic > Marine > Hydrothermal...
CAAGCACTGAGATCGTTATATTGGTCTACAAAATGCGTTGATTTGGCACGCATATCTTCCAGACTTGTGAATTTTTCTTTATCCCAGAACTTCGCCTCAAACCATCCATTGAAGTTCTCGATGGATTGCCTGCCGATTTTCGGAATCAGCCCTTAATTAAGATTTCTTTTACGGTGACAGCACTGCAGCAAGTCCAAAAATCACAACAAGCGCAACAGGAATCAGAATCATGCCCGTGAACGCATTCTTCGTGATCGCGCTGATCTCTTCCCTCGTCACCGCTCTCTCTTTCTCTTTTGTTTTTGTTTTTGTACTGATCAAACTTTTTTTAAAAGTTTGAATGAGCAGCAAGCTCTTTGCCGTGAAGTACATCGGCAGCACGAGTAGTGCGAACAGAAAAGCGGGGATTTCCTGGTTAAGAGAGAACAGAGGGATAAATGCGAGCCAGGAGCACAGAGTCAACGGTAGATACAGGCTGGCAGTCACATGCTTGCCCCAGCGAACAACCAGGTTTCTGCGGTTTATCAGGAGGTCGCACTCGAAATCCGGGATTTCTCGCGTCAATTTCAGCTTGAACACGTCTATCATCCAGGGCAATGCAACAACAGTTGGGAGCCAGCTCACCTGATGCGTTTGCAAATAGTAACCGCTAAACACAGTCAGCCATCCCACTCCGGCGGTTAGAGCTATTTCACCCAATCCGTGGTAAGAGAATCGGGGTCCTCTTGAATATGAATATGCGATGAATATACCGAGGAAACCGAGTGGGAAGGTCAAAGGTCCGGTTTTCAGGAGAACATGTAAGAGCACCGCGAGGGGTAAAGCAGCTAACATGCATAGATATGCACCGGTGACTGCTTGCTTCACCGATATATGCCCCTTCACGAATGCGTTAAACCGCCCGCTGACCGCGGTGGAATGAAGACTGCTTGTTTTTTCTATGTGAAAATCAATCCCTTTTTGCTTTAAATCGCTGTACACACTGCACGCATTGAGTACGAAACAAAATTCTGTTAGCAGGAACACCGCAAGCAGCGAGATGGCGAGCACATGCATATTAAATGCATATCCGTCAGCCCACGCTAAGACCGCTCCTAAAAGAAATGGAATCATAGTGGTTGTAAACTTCGGGAAACCTGATAGCTCTACCCAACCGGATAATGCATCTTTATTAGGGTTCATCTTCTGTGTTTATTCAATCCGAAGTTGTTATTACTGCCTGAGCAGATATCCCCTCTGCAATGAGCTTCGAGAATTTATTCGCACCTCTATGCCCGTTCAGCACAGGTATAACATATTTCCCGCGCTCATCTATGCATATCACCCAAGGGTCTTTGGTCTTCTTTTTCGGTTCTATTGCCCTCACCACCACGCCCATAGGAAGAATGGCGACAATATTCCTCCTCTCTCTGAAACTTTCCCGTATCGTATTGAAAATGCTTTTTACTTTCTTCCCTCCTTCGCAAGAAATTTTTTCAGAGCATATCAACTCTGCATCGAAGCCCTTGTCTGAAAGCACGCCTTTCACCTTCTCCGCAAGCGCAACTGACTTCTGAGCAAGTGAGAAGATGGCTATCTTCTTTTGATTCATTATTTCATCCTTCTGTGCTAATTTCGTGTTAATCTCGTGGTTTCTTATTCCGGAATACAATTTTGAAACGCCTGATTTTTCAAGCACCTCACCCACGATTATCACCGATTGGCTCTTGATGCCTGCTTTCTCCACCTTCTCTGCTATTTCCTTCAAAGTGCCTCTTATTATTTTTTCTTCCCTCCATGATGCTTTATGAACCACAGCTACGGGAGTCTCGGGGGGATATCCCGCTCGCAGTTCAGAAACGACATCGCTAATGAGCTGAATGCCGAGAAAAATGATCATTGTTGCACCATGATCTGAAAGTTCCTTTATGCTCTCCTTCTCAGGCTTACCGGTCTTTCCAAACGGTTTCGTGATTATCAACGTTTGCGATACGCCGGGCGAGGTAAACTCTCTTTTTAAAGAAGCAGAAGCAGCAGAGAATGAGGTCACCCCAGGAATAATTTCAAATGGTATATCCCTCAGTATGAGGAATTCCATCTGCTCTTGAATAGCCGAATAAAAACTAAGGTCGCCAGAATGGAGTCTCACCACTTTCTTTCCTTCTTTCGCAAATTTCTCGTAGATAGCGAAGATTTCTTCTCTGTTCTTGCCATGACTGTCTATTAAAATCGCATCACCCCTCGCATATTTTAACATGTCTGTATGGATAAGAGAGCCCGCATATATAATCACATCTGCATCCTCTATTTCCCGCTTTCCTCTTACGGTGAGCAATTCTGGGTCGCCAGGGCCCGCGCCAACAAAAACTACTTTCGTTTTCATTTTCTGGTCATGAGGCAGAGCCCCATATTTCACAAGATTCTTCTTTTCACCTCCAAACTCTTCTTACCCTTCTTTACAATGAGCGTTGCGAGGTAATGAGTTTTTTCTTTTATTTCAGAAAGCGTGCCTGTGAGCATTTCTTGGTCCTTAAACCCAACCTTAACGCCCAAAATGGCTTTTTTATTGCTCAGCATATCTTCTATCTTCTCTATATTTTTGGGTTTGAGGAATATCAAGGAATCGGAGTTTTGTATTACATGCACTGCATTTTCGTTCCCTTTTACGTCAGGGACAATGGAAACGATTTCATTCCCTTCTGCAATAGGCACTTTAGCGATAGAAGAGCAAGCTGAGAAGGACGTCACCCCCGGTACTACTTCTACCTCATCCACAACGTCTTTGAAAAATTCCAGAAATCGGTAGAATGTGGAATACATGCTCGGATCCCCCAGCGTGACGAAAGCCATTGTTTCACATCCCACCCCTTTTCCCAGGACTTCTTCTCTCGCCTTTTTCCAATAGAAGTCCAATTTAGCTGAGTCTTTTGTCATCGGGAACACCGGTTCAACAACCCTGAGTTCGCTTTCTCTCTCTTTTATAATTTCCTCAATCGTGAGCAAAGCCAAACTCTTCTTATCCTCTCTCGATTTCGGAGCAACTATCACATCCACTCCCTTGAGTGTTTTATAAGCCTTCAGTGTGAGCAGTTCCGGGTCTCCCGGTCCTACACCTATTCCGTAAAGCTTGTGGATTTTCATTTCCTGTCCCCATAGATTAAAAATACGGGATAAGAAGGCGCAAGGGCAGTTTTTCCTCCCAGGTCCTTTCCTTTATTCAAGCAGATATTTAAAACTTCTGGGTCGATACCTCTGCTTTTCAATACTTTTATAGCTTCCACCACGGTTTCAAGCCTGACGGCGGCGATGATCATTCTACCTCCGGGCTTCACGTTTTTGAACACGTTATTAACCGATTTTTCCAGATTATCGGTTCCGCCGAAGAAGACCACATCAAAACTGTCGGATAAATTAATATTTTCCATTTCGCCTGCGATAAGCCGAATTTTGTCATTCAATCCGAATTTTTCTATGTTCTTCTTTGCGATCTCAAAATTCTCTTCGTCCTTCTCCACCGCTGTGGCATCGCAACCGAGCAATGCGAATTCGATAGAAACACTTCCCGAGCCTGTGCCAACATCCAAAATCCTTTCATTCCCTTTTATCCTTGCTTTTGATACAATAATCGCGCGGATTTCTTCTCTCGTCAGCCCCGCTTTTGACCTTGAAAAGAGGTTATCAGGTATTCCCGGTGATTTGGATAGCCTGTTCATTCTTGTTTATTCCTCCGTTCATTTATTCTCAGTATTTTCTCCCTTCGCCTCCCCAAACGTCAGAGGATAAGGATTTCATATTGGTAGTTTATCCCCCCTCCTATGTAGTCGGCGAAGGTTATTTATATACCCTTGTTTTTAGAGAATATCGGGAGGCAAAAAAAGAAAAATGAAAATAAAAAAGATAGAAAAACTGCTTATCTTTGTGAATTCAGGCATGGACAGACCTTTCAACCAGTATGCAAGCTACGCAATTGCTTTTACGGCAAAGAAAATCCATAACATTCCCGACGTTATGGTGTACTATGGACCGCAAGGCGTAGAAGTAGCGAAGAAAGGAAACCTGGCGAAATTAGCATTCTCGGAAGACGTGAAGAAACTAATTGCGGGACAGTTCGAGGGTTTAAAACCAGAAGACCTACCGGACAATCTGGAACTGATGGCGCGATTTGTAAAAGACGCTCTAGGGGTGAAAATCGGGTCGTGCGCGACGTTCCATGTCGTTAGTGGTTTCGCTACCTCGGTAGAAGACACGTCAAATATCGAAGATTTCATAATGCCCGTGAAAATTCCGGATGCGGTAGAAGCAGCACTTAGTGCAGACAAAATCCTGGTTTTATAAAAACCTACAAAAGCCCTTTTTCTTTTTTTTAATTCTCTCTTTTTTATGAAAGAGTTATTGAAATCGAACAGAAAAAAATCGCAAATTATTTTAAGCGTAGTTGAATAGGTTAATGATAGAAGCGTTTAAACACAAGATATAGGGGTGAAAAAAATTGACAAAAGAGGGAAATAGAGCAGAAAGCGAAGAGGATATTGCCGTCGTTTTAATTGGACACGGGAGCAAACTGCCGTATAGTAAAGAAGTGATGGAGGAGTTCGGACGGAGAATAGAAATGCGAGGGATATTTAAAGCGGTAAGGGTCGCTTTTATGCAATTGAACTCGCCGAGCATTGAGGAGGCGTTGAGAAGTATTGCAAAAGACGGGATGAAGAATATAGTGGCATTACCCGTTTTTTTAGCAGACGGGGCGCACACCACGGAAGACATCCCAGAGAAGTTGAAAGTAGCCTTCGAAGGAGCCTGGGAAGAGATAGGCAGAGATGTAAAACTAACTTACGCAAAGCCGATAGGAGTAGATGAACGGATTGTGGACATATTACTGGACCGGGTAAAAGAAGCGATAGAAAAGTAAATCCCGAAACAAAGAGAGGATGCGGGGGGAGGGATTTGAACCCTCGTATCCCTACGGAACAGGATCTTAAGTCCTGCGCCTTTGTCCATGCTCGGCTACCCCCGCTTGTTTATTTCCTCTTATCCTTTATTGGTGGCATTTATTAATTAATAAGGCATTTCCTATTACTCAATTATGTGCGAGTCAAGCGTGCTACTGGAAAGAGGTGGAAGCAGAGAATTGTTGATGGAGGATGTAGTACACGTAGAAGTTAATGGAGAAGATATAAAATTCACGGGAATATTAGGTGAGACACAAAACGCAAAAGGAAGGATAAAGGAAATAAATCTGATGAAGCATATAATTGTGATAGAGCCCTAATCTGCCTCCCAGCAGGCAATAAATCTTGCCCTTCAATCGCAGCAGTAAATGATATTATACTCTTTTATTTTACTCCGCCACCTTGAACTCCTCCATGCTTATCTCTCCTCCTTCGCGTTCCATCAACTTCTCCACTTTATATTCCGCCTCGTCTAACTTCTTATTGCAAAACCTGCACAACTCCATTCCCTCCTCGAATATCTTCAGAGAATCCTCTAAGGAAAGATTCCCTTCTCCTAACGTTTCCACTATGCTCTCCAACCTTTTCATCGCGTCCTCAAAAGTAATTGCTTCTCCTTTTTCTTCCATGCTACCTCATCCTTTTTAAGTTTCTCCACCAACCAGTTTATTTTAGCTTGATTTGAATGGATTGAAATAAATAGATAAAATGAACAATAAATAAATAAAAATCCATGGTGAAATAAATGTCACCGCAGAAAATTAAGTCTGTGTATGAATATAGATACGTACCGTTTATTACGCTCTCAGAGCTAAAGCCGCGTGTTTGGATTACGCTTTCCGGCTGCAACTTCAAATGTAAAGGATGTTTTAGTTTCGCTCGTGAATTAATAGGCGAGCCGATGAGTGTTGCCGGATTAATAAACCTGGTGAAGAAATCGTCACAGGAATATTACGGAGATACGCCTGTGGAAGAAGCAGTAATAACAGGCGGTGAACCTACGCTAAACAGGCATTTTCTCGTGGATTTGGTCTCGCAGCTAAAAGAATTTATTGCAGAAGTGGTGCTTGACACGAATGGGTACCTTTTAGACGATGCTTACTTAGACGAGCTGATCGAAGCGGGTTTAACTGAAGTTATGTTTGATTTGAAGGCATGGGATGAAAAACTGCATGAATGGTACACCGGATACTCGAATAAAAGAATATTAGCGAATATAAGAAATGCGTATGGGAAGACAAAGCTCGTGGTGAACACTGTATATATACCGGGGATTGTGGATGAATCGGAAATAGAGAAGATAGCGAAGTTTTTATCGGAAATAGACAAGAAAGGAGAGATAGACTACAGAATAAATAGATACAACATGAATTTGAGCCACGAGAAAATATCAAGGAATCCATATCCCGAGGAGATAGAGCGTGCTTATTCGATTCTTACTAAATATATGAAGAACCCGGTGATAGGTAAGAGTTGCGTGCGCGAAAGGAAAATAGAGGTGAAAAGAGGTTGGATAACGGTATTTCCAGATGGAACCTTGAAAAGGCGGACTTTGGCTGATTATAGGAAGGAGAAAACTTTTTAAGAAAAGTTTTAAAGAAAGGTTTATGATAAGGAAATTCAGATGCTCGGATTTAAAAGACATTCTGGAAATAGAGAAAAGAGCATTCCCAAAATCACCTTACAACCGATTTACTTTCTGGTATTATGCATCCGCGTACGCTGATAATTTTCTGGTATATGTACATGAGGATAAGGAAAAAGGCTTGAACAAAATCGTTGGTTATATTACCTTTTACCCTAGCGGGCATATAGTGTCTATTGCAGTGCATCCTGCAAATAGGAGAAGAGGGATAGGAACAGAGCTTGTGAGAGAAGTCTTGAAAAGAACGAAAGGTAATGCGAGTGTGGAAGTACGAGAGAGCAACGAAGTAGCAAAGGAGTTTTATAAGCATTTGGGCTTCTCTCTCCGAACGATAATCCCTAAGTATTATGGCGATGAAGATGCACTGGTGATGATTCGGAAAGGCAGTGAATCTTCCTTTATCCTATAATGCCCTCCGTTTACTGGAAATAGTGGCAAAGTTTGAACTTTGTACGGTATAATCCTCGTATGCCTTTACCAAATGCTTCGTTAATAGTATTGTCGTGCAATAAAACAGCACTAACATGACATATCTTACGTCCTTAAAGACTACATAGACCAAGTGCTACATGCTGGATAACCAGGGTCAAATCGGGCTTGTGCTTCACTTTCACGCTCAATGCCCCGAGGTATCCGAAGATGGACCATCCCCATACGATAAGCGAAATACCTGAGACTATACTTTCCTAGAAAGTTATAATGCTGTCAGAACTTATAGCTATTCACCATAGAATCGCCGCTGCTATTACTACCACTAATGTTCGTTCATGCGTCATCACCCTGAATATAGCTTCTTTTATGCTCTTCGCAGGCTTCCTCGGTCTTTCTTTGATTAGCAGTCCGTACTTCTCGCGCATCCCTCTTAGATTTCGAGCCGAGGCTATTGTCACGCAATAATACACCACGAAGAGGACATATCTTACATCTCTGAAAATGAAATCCCGCAGCACAGAAATTTCTACACGCAGTAATCCAAACCATCTCATTCCATAATAAATCATGATATAAATGTTTAGGACAAGCACGCTAACGGCAATACCGCGATAAATCCGGTTCGTTGCCGGCCAGTCCGTAGGTTTCCGGGACATAGAATACATGTACGCAAAAAGGAGCCAGCCTATTATGAACAGACTTACACCCGAGCACGCACTTTCCTAGAAGCTTATTTTTTGGTAGATGGTGTAGTAACGCTCAGCCGTGTAACGTTAGATCACAGAAATGCAAGGGAGCTGGAACTGGAGAAACGAAGAGAAAATTTTATGATGGAAACAAAGATACGCCTGAAAGATTTATAAAAATAAAGTATCTCTATTAAACAATAGAAGGGAAATGAGCGAAGAAAAGAGAATAAAAAAGAGTTATAAATTTCTTATCTTGCTTCTTTCGGTATCCACATGTGTTATCATGACTGTTTATTTCGCTTCTACGGGCGAAACCGGGGTATATACTCATCTTTTCTATATCCCTATCATTTTAGCAGGGGTGTGGTATAAGAAGAAAGCGGTTTATCTCGCTTTTATCCTCGGTGCAATTCACATTTTCACAACTCTTTTCTTTATTTATCACCCTCCCGTGGAAATTCTTATAGAAACATCAGAGAGAGCGGGTATGCTTATAGTGGTGGCGTATGCAATCGGGCTTGTGAGAGAGCGGTGTGTAAGAGCGCAAGATGAGTTAAGGGATGCTGAGGAGCGGTACCGGGTAATCTTCGAGTACGCACTCACCGCTCTGTGTGTAATTGAACATGGCGAAGTAGTATCTTTGGCAAACAAAGAATTTGAAACCCTGAGCGGATATTCAAGGGAAGAAATAAAGGGTAAGAAGTGGATTGATTTCATCGCTGATGAAGACATGGATAGGGTTCAGAATTATTGCGAGGAAAGAAGAAAAGGAGAAGCACCGGCATGCTGTGAATTCAAGTTTGTTAGTCGCAATGGAGAAATAAAGCATGTAAATGCCTGGATAGAGCCGGTCCCGGGGGCAAGTAGTTGCGTCGCGAGCTTGCTTGACATTACAGAGCTGAAAAGAAAGGAGGAAGAGCTGCGGGAGACCTGCGAAAAACTCGCGGAGCTGGACAAGATGAAACGTGATTTTCTTAACGTGGCTTATCATGAGCTGCGGTCCCCTCTTGCTCCTATTGTGGGGTATGCAAGTATGTTGGAGCGCTATAAGCTCCCGGATAAGGAGAGGAGGTATCTATATACGATAGAGCAATCGGCAAGGCAACTTGAGAAGCTAATTAATCGGATGTTAGAACTTGCACGCATTGACGGTAAGAAAATAGAGCTGAGTTTGGAAGGGGTGCATATTCCTGAAGTCGTGGAGGAGGTGATTAAGAGTCTTGAACCAGAAGCAAAAGAGAAGAGGCAAAAAATCTCTACCTCCATCCCAGAGATAGAAATCCAAGCTGATAAGCAGAAAATAATCGCCATTTTCATTAACTTGATCTCCAATGCAATCAAATATACCCCGGAGAAGGGGAGAATAGATATTAAGGTGGAGGACAGGGGGGAGGATATACGTGTGTGTGTTGCAGATACAGGGATTGGCATTCCAGAGGAGCATCTGTCAAAGATTTTTGAGCGATTTTACATGGTTGATACCTCTTTAACGAGGAAGTCTGGGGCGCTTGGGCTGGGGTTATCCATAGTCAAGGAGTATGTAAAATTACATGGTGGGAAAGTATGGGCGACAAGCGAACCCGGAAAAGGTTCAAAATTCTTCTTTACCTTGCCAAAAAGACAATAAAAAAACCTTTCTTTAAACCTTTTAATTTAAGAAAAGGTTTATCACAAACTAAGCCCTTACAGGGCTTGCGGGTCAACGGGGCGGAGCCCCGTTATTTAGAAAAAGTTTGACCAAAATGCTTTGCAGCTTCGCTAAAAGAAAGCTTTACCAAAGAAACATTATACATTATAAGCAATAAAAAAGAGGGTGTAATATGGGAGAGAGGAAGAGAATATTGATTGTGGAAGATGCGACATACATGCGTGATATGCTAAGGGAGATGCTGGAGCAGGAAGGGGGAAGCTATGAAGTGGTTGACTTCGCAGTTAATGGAAAGGAAGCAGTGGAGAAATATAAGGAATTGAAGCCGGACATCGTCACCATGGATCTGGTGATGGAGGTGATGGATGGGATTCAAGCGATAAGGGAGATAAAGAAATATGACCCAAACGCTTTGATTGTTGCAATCACTGCGTTGGGCACGCCTGAGTATAGGGATGCAGCGCTGGATGCGGGAGCAGAGGAATACCTGTGGAAACCTTTCACGATAAATAACCTATTTGACGTGCTCGAAAAACTGTCAAGGAAGAGAAGGGAATGAGTGATGAGGTGATATTTGAAGAGGTTCTGCGTTCTCTCAGAAGAAGCCGGGTAAGGACTGAAATCGTAATGTACTTGTATAAAATCTATCCCAAGGCTTCGTATCCCGCGGAGATTTCGCGGAATACCGGAATAGACCCCACAAATATCCTTGGTGGATTGAGAGGGATGGGAAGCAGGTTCAATGAGTCTACTTCTCTTCTCACACAAGGGGTTGTAGAGAAGATAGAGCGTGAGAAAGGGACCTATTATCGGCTCTCAGCACGGGGGAAATCGTTGATTGAGAGCATGCGAAAGCTCTAAGAAAAGGTTAAAATAAAAGTACTAACGGGTTAATTAATATTAAGGAATTGCACAGGAAAGCGATGAAGATGCCAGAACCAAAAAAGAAGCGAAAGAGAAGGAAGCGAAAAATTGAGGATACCGATGCATGGATGGCGGCGGAGTTTGCTTATTTAGATATGGTTACAACAAACCAAATGCCGCTGCTAAGAGGACCGATAGAGGGAGAAGAGAAAATCGAATGGTTAGAGGAAATCGTCGAGGAGTGCCCGGAATATTTCCCCGCATTGTTTGATCTGGCATCAGAAAGTATAAAGAACGGAAATGACGATGCGGGTAAGGGATACATAGACAGAGGTCTGCAATCACTGGGGGAGCATTTTTCAAGCAGTGATTTGATAGATGCGTATTACAAAACTTGCGAGTTCCTGGAGTATTACCTCCGTTTTGAACTCGCACTGGAATACTACAACCAACTGCTGGTAATTGAGAAAGATGAGAAGAAACCCTGGGTTTATGATCGCATTGCTCATTGCTACGCCTCACTGAACGATGTGGAAAAAGCAATAGAGTATCAACGGAGAGCCATCGAATCGAACCCAAACTGTAAATTCTACTCGAATATGGGCTGGCTGGAGATGATTCGGGGGAACTTAGAGGAAGCAGAGAAAGCGTTGAAGAGAGCAGTTAAACTAGATAGAAGGGATAACATTGCGAAGAAGAATTACGAAATCTGTAAAACGCTGCTAAAGAGCAAAAAGATGCATGATTGGGATGATTATTTATTACGCGAAGTGGATTATGATAGACTCGATGAATTGGAAGAGGATGATGAATGGGACGAATACGAAAAGGTTGTGGTTGATTACAATCAATCAAGAATGGACGCTTTTAGGAGATATCTAATGCATAATCCAAAGTACAGTGCAGGAGAGAGGTATGATACCCTGTTCAGTCTGTGGTACATCTTCGATCTTGTTTTTGATGCTTATGATGATGGCTACTTCCTGTATGACGATATAGGGGTAATAACAGATAACTTTAGACGTATTATGCACAGATTCATATTCAAGACAGGGGACATTGACGACGAGATATTTGACGGTGTATATAATGCGTTGTTGGAGTTCTATAAGTTTCTGCGTAAGCACAAACTGGTAGAGCGTGAAGAGTACAAAAAGCTTAAAGAAGAAATGAAACGGCTGAAACCTGAACTGAGGGAGAAGATGCTCCGGTATAATGAAGTTCGACACAATGACGATTACACGGAGGAAGAAAAAGAAGAAATTCGCGAGGAGCTTTTTGAGGGCGATCATGCATGGCCGACCTTGTAATGAACGAAGATGTCAAAATACGAATACATCGGAGCAGTGCTTGAATTTCTCATAAAAAAAGGACCATCCAGCAAGTATGCCATATCGAAGGGCACTGCCATCCCGTATCCAACAATTCTGAGGAAGCTTCCCGAGCTCGAAGCAGCATATATAATCCAGAAGGTCGGGGAAGGAAAGAGGGGCGCTGAGATATACATGATGACACCTAAGGGAGCGCTTATCGCGTACTTCGGCGGACACGTGAGGACATCGGAACTCTTCGTTGCTTTGCCGGCTATTATGAAGCACGTTCGTTTATCGCTGGATGAATTACCCGCAGTCAGTAATCCATTGGGTTTCATCCTTACGGAGCTCCCATTCAAGCTCTCACGATTGGAAGACCTGAAAGTAGAGGAGGCGGTGAGTATCCTGGGTGCGATTCTCGTATGGAGACACGATGAATGGTATCACGAAATAAAGAGGGAAAAGCTGAAGAGATTATTATCCTGGGAGGAGAACTATCAGATCCTAAGGCTCCTGATAGATAGTTCCATCAACACGCTCCGAAAGATGAGCGAACAGGCGTTGAGATTGAGCGAGCGAGCTGATGATTTTCTATCGGAAATAGAGGGGCTGAGGGAAATTAATTTTTTATTTGCTCGGAAAAAATAAATCAAGGAGCGCAAGGCATGTAGAAACTTTAGATTAGAGGAGAAAATAATCAAAAATCGAGCAAAGAAAGCTGCTCCTTTTGCTCTCTTTCCTCTAACTCTTTTTCTTTCGCAACTTCTTCACTTTCTCCGGGATTTAACTCTATAACGCCATATTTTCCACCACCACCCGGCTTCACTGATATTTCTCCTTCTCTAAACGCTTTTATCGCCTCTATGACACGATCATCCACTGCATGGAAATCGTCCATCGGAGCATCCACCAGCACGTTTACTTCGGTGCCAAATTCAGCTAATAGCGATTCCCATATCTCATTTACCGCTTTGGAACCCACAGACTTATGCACAGCCAATCCTATTATCTCAGCCAACGGTATCAAGTGCAAATAGGGAGGTCTATGCTCCGGAGGGGGTGCTTCACAATCTGCAAGCTCATTTACTCTATCCTTCACACCTTTCTTTATCATACCGCCGCATTCACATCTCCATTTCACTATAATCGCATCCCTGTGTGAATAATGCCGATAGCACCTGATACACGCACTTTCGTTATACTTCCCTTCCTTTGGTGGTACACCCACGTTAAGCACCGGCTTCCTGCCTTTTTTCCGCTCTATCGCTGCTTTTAACTCTTCAAAACTCATATTTTCCACTTGAAACCTGTTAAACTCTCTCGCCAGTCGAATAGGGTAAGGTGAATGCGCGTCCGAGTTAGTCAAAAATGTTAGCTCTCTCAACTCTTTTATTCTATCCGCATATGAAGAATCCGCACTCAATCCCAGCTCCACAAAAGAGACATATCCCGCCATATCGCCGTAGCACTCATGTAGCGAATCATGATAGGCATATAAAGCAGTCCAGGGTGTGAACGCATGACAGGGTCCTATAAGGACTTCTGCATCTTTCGCATGCTCTGCTATTTCCTCGCCACTCAGCCTCAGCGAGGGTCTGCCATCTGAATCAATATCCGGCGAATACCTTCTAAACGACTCGTATAATTCCTCTGCCTTCGCGATAGAGGGCAATATGAGCAGGTGATGCACTCTTCGCGCATCTTCCACCTCTACCGTGAGCACAAAATTAGTATTTATATTTTTGCTCACATCTTCGCTTTTAAAATAAAAAATGCCTTTCCTTTCCTCCAGCTCCCTTATCCCACTCAACCATTTGGGATGTAAACAATCACCGGTGCCAAGTAGCTGTATCCCTTTCCTCGCAGCTTCTTTCGCCAGCATGGGCAAATCCATACGCGGGGAAGTAGCAGCAGAATAATGCGAATGGATATGTAAATCCGCGTTAACTATCATTTTCCAATAGCGGGGGATGGATTCGAACCACCGATCTCCGGGTTATGAGCCCGACGGGATCTCCTAACTACCCTACCCCGCTTAAAAACTGATATTATATTATAAAAAGGTGTTATATAAAATAAAAATAAGTAATGGTAAACATAATCGGGAAAGTACTTCGAATCCTACCTCTTAAAGCAGTGAAAGTCTCCGAGGGAAACAAAAAAGTCGTTGACCTTATAATCGCAGATGAATTTAGCTACAA
>Ga0180301_10002797_pt1 | contig 13717 bp, 10 predicted proteins | sample GuaBasSediGuay16_FD_121797 | JGI IMG/M metagenome (GOLD analysis project Ga0180301, IMG submission 121797) | Subseafloor sediment microbial communities from Guaymas Basin, Gulf of California, Mexico - Guay16, Core 4569-2, 12-15 cm | ecosystem: Environmental > Aquatic > Marine > Hydrothermal...
GCCGCCCTGGTAAGGCGGAGGTCCCGGGTTCAAATCCCGGCCGCGGCTCCAATAAACTCTTCCATAGTATCATTACTTAATTCTCTTCTTAATTATTATGACCCATTGTTTAGGTATTAGTAGAGTTATTATTGGTATGAGCTCTAATCTACCTAACCACATAAGTAGGGCTAATAGTATTTTACATGCATCATTTAATGTGAATAAATCTAGATAGCAGGGACCTACATTGCCCTGAGCTGATGCTACAGCTGATAATGACTGAAATGGATCGTAACCGAAGGCGGTTAATATTAAGGTACCTACGGTTATCCCCGTGAAGTATGCAGAGATAAACATGAATAATCTTAAGGTATCTTCATATCTTAACACCTGTGACCCTAATTTAACGGGTTTTATTGTTTTGGTTGGTAAGAATAGTAGCTGTAATTGATTAACCATGACCTTAAGTGTAGCTGTTATTCTACCAACCTTAATTGCGCCTCCAGTAGAGCATAATTGACCGCCAACGAACATCAATATTAGAAGTATGAACTTAGAGAGTGGAGGCCAGATATTAATGTCAGCTGTAGTGTATCCTGTTGTAGTCATTATGGATATGGACTGAAATATGGCCAATCTAAGAGCGTCTAATACATTTATATGTAGCCTAAATGTAAGATCAAATACTATGAGTGATGTTGCTATAGCAATTATGCATAGTGCTGCCTTAACCTCGTAGTATTTAAAGAACCTTTTAGGTCCAAAGGTAAAGAGTAAGTAGTGAGCTAGGAAATTAGTTCCGCCAACGAAAGCGTAAAAAGCTAATGCCATCTCAACAGCAGGATTATGGAGAGCTGCAATACTTGCAGTTCTTGTTGAGAAACCCCCCGTAGCTAAAGCTGTGAAAGAGTGTGCTATAGCATCAAACCAGTCTAGACCTAAGATTCTTAACGTTAATATACATGCGATTGTGTAACCTAGATAGATAATCCATATAGACCTAACCGTAGCCCAAGTTGAGGGTTTAATCCTGACCTCTCTTGCCTCAGCTACGTACAGTCTCCATAAACTAATACTCTCAGTTGGTGTCATCACGAATACGAGAAATAACGTTATTATTCCAGCACCACCTAGCCATTGAGTTAAGGCTCTCCAGAATAGTACAGATCTAGGTACTACCTCAATAATCTTAATTAGGGTCATACCGGTGGTTGTAAATCCAGACATACTTTCGAAGAATGCATCAACCCAACTCATGTTTATAGTTAGTACGTATGGTATAGCACCAAGAAACGCTACAACGACCCAACTAATACCTGAAATGAATAATGCCTCAGTAAGTGTTATTGAAGGAGGTGCTGGTAGTAGAAGCCCTAATGTGAAGGAGATAACGAACGATACTAAACTTATGAACAGGAACGTTTGTGCTTCAGCTATCTCACCATAAATAAAACCAACTAATGCTGGTAATAACATAGTTAAGCTAACGATACTTACTATCCTAAGTATTACACTTAATAGAATAGTTATGCCTCTTATGTACATCGAGCTCTCACTATACGTCATAGTAGGTACCTTAGCATACCTCACCCATTACCTTACGCTACCTAGCTAATAATGAAGGCATTCTTATAAGCTTAATACTGAAATCTTTTTAACAATTAAATGCGCTTAATTACCTATTCTAATAGGTAATCGAGAATGCAACTTAGTTAGTGACGTTAAAACATATTCTTAACTATTACTTTGACCATGAATATCAATAAACATTACTCCGTAAAGGTTTATGGTTAGAAATAAATATTACAAATACGTATTAAAAGTACATATTCTCGGTAAGAGTGGCTAAATAAACCCCTAAGTAAGGAAGCCTGAGGTAGGTATTCCGAGAAAAGGTGTAGTGTGTGCTCCATAAGCTTAAGGGTAGATTAGTAGATGTTGGTAGATTTGAGACATTAAATCAACTATTCTTCATCGTTGACTCCCTAAATCTCAACTTCAAGAACAAAATAATTAGGGTTAATATATTACCTCTCTTAGGTAGGGAACTAATAATAATTTATTTATTGGATAATGATAAAATGCTCATAATAAATTACGAAATTGATGGTAAGGTTTTTAAAGTAACGGAGTTCAAGAAGGTCATACATACGTTAAGTAGTGGTGGTTATTATGAAGTATTTGACTTATCCTTTACTGATTACCTTAGCGATACCAATATAATACGTTCTAGTATGTTAGATTCAGACGCAAATGATAGAGCATTTATAATGGTATATGACGTATTTAGAAAGAACGTCATTAATGCAATAACATCTAATTCTTTAAGCGATATGGGGAATCACATAGGAATGAGCTGTGACTTAGGTATTAATGATGAAATGTCTAAATACATTAGTAAATTAGATAACGTGGTAAGTAACATTATTAAGTCTAAGATAGTTAGGGTCTATTACATTGATAGTAATACTGCAGGGCTATTAATTAATGATATTAGAAGCTTCCTAAAATCTATAAGTAATGGTGCCTTGCATGTAGTATCTGACGTTATTGACTTATGGTTAATAGCTCATGAAGGAATTATTGGTTTATACATTAAGTTAGATGATAGGGTGCTCTATGGTTCTGAAGCATGTCATTACTTATTAAGTGAGGATCTATATAGGAAGATATCACTTAGTGATAAAAAATTACGTGTTGTTGTATACGAGTTTATTAAGTAAGTTCAAGATATAAGTCTCGACAATATTGTGTAAGTTATTGCAGTAACTATTAATGATGCTAATGTTGCTGCGTATCCGAGCCATATAGATATAATTAGACCAATTACTGCCCCAATAATCCATGATGTAAGGCCCACTATAGATGAGTGCTTTCTACTCGGTACTAAGTAATGTATTATCAATGCTGTAGTCAAGGGGACGAAGACCACACCTATGTAGATAAGGAAGAATTCAAAGTTTAGTATCAATACTGGAACAACAGCTAAGGCCGTTGTAAGTGTACCGTATAGTGTCACTAAGGGTACGTACTTTAATCTAGGGAAGACATTAAGTGTTGACATAACAGCTGAGTATATATTTAATAGGTTAGTAGTTACAGCACTTACACTAACGAAGAATAATAATGCTACGCTTAATCCAAGCTTAAGTAAAACTTGGGTAGGATCACCTAGGTAAGCTCCTGTAACTACGGCTGCTAACGCACCTATCGAGTAAAGTATATAACTCGTCACACCATAGCCCCACCAAGTACCCATCATAGCTCCCTTCTCTGTTGATGCAAATCTAGCGTAATCAGCTACTAATGGAGCCCAGGATACAGCCGTAGCTAGTACCATATCAAAACCCCATAGCAGTGAACTACTTGCGGGACTCCTGAATAATACTACCTTTTCAGGCATGCTTAAGCAGTAATTTATGAGTGCATGAGTTTCGTAGATTAGCACTATCAGTAAAGATGTCACAGCTACTCTCTGGTACCAAACCCATTTCTCGGGCCCTATAGCGGTGTATACGGTCTCCGCCACACCTATAACTATGACCCAAAATACTACATCAGCTATGACTCCATTAAATCCTAAACTCTTAAATGCTGTAGCCATAGCTTCAGCACTAACATATAGTAGTATTGAAGCCCATCCAACAAGTTGGAGTGCATTTAGTATCGAGGCGATATATGATGGTCTTCTACCGATGACCTTGCGAGTAAGGACCATGGTTGGTAGCCCTTCTCTAGCACCAGCTATGGCTACCAATCCTAAAAGTAGTCCTCCTATTGTAGCAGCAATAAATATTATGAGTATTGAATTAATAAGACCGAGTTGAGGAGCTATTAACCCGCCAGTAAATATTGTAGCTAAACACGTATTACCTCCAGCCCATAGAAGGAATATATCTACTCCTCTGTAGACCCTCTTATCTCTAGGTATGGGTTTAAGTACATCATAACTCATGAATACTGCCTCTTCAACTATCGGTTAAATCAATGAGTGTATAACTCTACTTTCAAACCCCTCTCTTTAAGAATCTTACTGTACACATACATATCCTCCTCCTTGGCTCTACTTACGGTACTTAATCTAGGCATTCTATAAGCTGTGTACACGTGAACTTCATCAGGTTCTATAGCGGATATCACATCAGCCATTAACTCAGCATCTCTGATACTCCAATTCACTACATTAAGGTACTTAACGAGCATTATCTGAATCACTAGAGTTCCGGAAAACCTCTTCCTGAAGCTTCTAAGATTACGTATTATATCGTTTACGTTAAGTGATTTATGAGGTCTATTAATTACTTTAAACTTCCATTGAACTACTGTATCTAGTTTAGCTTCAACATATTCCAACTTAAGTAGTGCTTTAACTACACTCTCAATACCTAGTGTTGACGAGTTCGTAAATACACCTACACTTATATTGGGATTAACCTTCTTAACGAAGTCCATAACTACGTCAACATATTCATTAAATCTACGGTGAAGTGTTGGCTCACCACTACCTGAGAAGTCTATAGCACGTAATTCCTCAACGTTCCTCACGGCCTCCTTTAAAGCTTCACGTAATAACTCTGGAGGTATATCGTAGTCACCACTCACTAGGTTCATAGTCTTAATTGACGTTTTACCTCTGAAGCAGTAGACACAGTTAAAGCTACATACTTTTCTACCTAGAAATAGATTTATGCCTATGGACGTACCACGTCTACGTGATCTGAAAGGTCCGTAGGTAATTGATCTACCCCTAAAGGGGCATTTAAGGCACTCGCCCGGGATTGGGCACCTGACGAAGAGTGCGTATTTTTGCCTATCTACCACAATCACACCTTATACTCTTCCCATAACTTAACTAACTCATCAGTAACGTGAATAGTGTCTATGTGTTCTACCCTGCCATCCTTTCTATGTATAGTAACTAAGTCACCATTAAAATCAAGAACTTTACCTATAATTGTCACTTGAATACCTATAGATTTAAGTAATCTTGTAGCCTCTAAAACCTTTTCCTCAGGTACTGTAGCAACTAGAACTCCTGAGCTAATGAGTTTTAGTACGTCAACTTTTAACGCTTCACACATTACTTTAGTTTCAGGAGCTATCGGAACTCTATCCTCCCAGATTTCAACGGTTTTTCTTGATGCATAAGCTATTTCAGTTAAACCCCCTATTAACCCGCCTTCTGTTGGGTCGTGCATTGATGTGACGAGCCCTGCATCAGCCAATGCTAATGCCTCCTTAGCAACGCTAATACTCTTTATGAATTCTCTACCCCTCTCTATAACATCCCTAGAGACACCTTTCTTTAATAAAACATCTCCGAAATCCGATGAAATTATTGCTGTACCTTCTATAGCTACTGTCTTCGTCATTAACACTACATCGCCAGCTCTAGCACCACCTGTTCTCACGAATTTATCTTTACTTGTTATACCTAGAGCCGTCATAGATATGAGTGGTCTATTAAGTCCCGGAGTAAATTCTGAATGACCACCAACTACCATAGCATCTATCTCCTTAGCTGCTGAATCTATTTGTGATGTTATCTTATCAATGAGTGATTCGTCTGAATCCTCAGGTAGGTATAATACCGATAAAAGCCATCGAGGCTTAGCTCCTGTAACCACTACATCATTACATGCTATGTGAACAGCAAGCCAACCCAAGAACTCAACAGCACCTGTTATGGGGTCTACATGAGCTACTAAAACCTTATCACCACCTAAATCTATAACTGCTGAATCTTCGCCAAAAGATGGACCAACAATTACTGCATTATCGATCTTACCAATTCTTCTAAACACATATTTCTCAAGTAGGTCAGGAGGTAATTTACCAACCATTGCTCAAAACCCTACATCTAATGAAGAATGGGAACTTAAAATTTGAAACCTCAATATAAACATCTATATTGATGCTACTAGTAATTACAGAGTGAAGTCTTCATCTATGTAAGTAAACTCAGATTTATTTCTATCTAAATTTACTTCAAGATTCTTCAATAACTTACTCACTAGAAGTCTTAGAACCTCACTCACATCAGTTTTTACTGGGTCGTCATGCCCATACATCTTAGAGAAGAGTTTTTAATAAGTTATTAGAGCTTACATTAAATAATGCAATGAAACGGTAGGCGAGTAGTTCTCTCTATGCCTACTAATGAAATAGTTATTATCCTTAACATTAGACATAACATAACTCATTAATCACGTTCCCAATATTTATATTCCAACCCTTGCTCATTATGAAGATCTGTTTAAAGGTTAATCAACAAGAGTTCCGGGACCACTCAAATAATGCTTTTATCCCGTACATTTAGTCCTCATTAACTTACTTCTATCAGCATAAAAGCTTAAGTAAGGTGAAATATAGGATAAGGTTAACGTTATCATTAAATTCACTAAGTATTATGTTATGCTAGGTAATGATATAAGAATCTTCTCGGAACATAATTATTAGTAGGGATTATGAATGATATTGTTTAAGAATATTCCAGCAATTAGAGTTAACTGTAAAACCAATGATGTATTATGTGGTAAGTGCTGTTACAGTACTGAAATGATATTAACAATAGATGACATACTTAACATCATTAATCTAGGTTTTGATATTAAGTATTTCTCGTTATTTAAGGATGGCTTTATGAGGTTACGAAATATCAACGGTCATTGTGTTTTCTTGGATGTAAACACTAATAAATGTAAGATATATAATAACAGACCTATAGGATGTAGGTTATACCCCTTAGTATATGATCCTTGGAGCGATAATGTGGTCATAGATGATTTATGTCCCAAGTCGAGTAGCTTAAAATTGAGTGATGCTGAGAAGTCTTATTATAAAAAAGTGTTCAAGGTAGTAATTAAGAGAGCAAAAGAGGCCGTCAATTTCTATGCTAAGTATATGTCTATGGTTTAAGTAATCTTATCTATATAATAAATCATTAATGCTAACGTACTTTTTAGGTATCTCAGCTCTAATACCCTTCATTGGGTCAACAACTTGATTTATCCTTAAGTCTACTACGAGACTTGCTAGCATATATGCTTCTTCAAAGCTTAGATTTTGTGCCTTCATGAGTGCTTCAACAGCTGCTTCTGAAGCTCTATATGCAGCCTCATCTAGGGTTTTACCGTACGCTAAGATCGCAAATCTATCATTAGTTTCGAGTATTGGATACTTGGGTCTCTTACCTTTGATTACGTTAACTCTAACCTTAACCTTGCCTGATACCTCAGCTGCCGATACACATATTTCTCCATCACCCTGAACTACGTGTAAGTCACCAATAGCTAGTAACGCCCCCCTCACAAAAACTGGTAGGTATAGCCTAGTACCTTTAGTAATTAGTGCTACATCCATATTACCGCCATGCTCACCCAAGGTACCTGTAGGAGCTTCACCACTCTCAGGAGCAACCCCTATAACACCAATCATGGGTCTTACGTCAATAGCTAATGAGTTAAAGACTAAATTACCGTTAATTAATCTTAAAATCTTAACCTTAGGTTTAGTTACCTTATCATGCAATACTCCATAACCTGGCACAACAATAATCACAGATTCCTTCTCAACCTCGACATCAGTTATATCCACAACTAAAGTATCACCGGGCTCTGCATCCTCCACATACAGAGGTCCAGTAGCAGGATTAACTTTACCCCAGTCGATTTCGTTAATGGACACATCCTCACTACGTATTTGACCCCCTAAGGCATCTATAGTTTCAAATACAACTATGTCACCAGGCTTAGCGAAGGCTTCAGGTTTATGGCTTGAACTGAAGCTATATATAACATTACTTCTTGGGATGAGAATCACAAATAATCCCCACTAATTTATACAAGTAATGATATTAACGTTATATACTATTTGTCTAACTAAGAAGAGCTATGCAGCTATTATAGTCTTATCTTTGCTTATACTTATTTATTAGATGTAATTATTGTAATATTGGGTGCATACATGAAGACCTTATCGGGGGTACTGATGCTTATATTTCTTGCAACATTAACCCTTTCTTCATATTCTACCACATCATATTCAGAAAGTCAAGATGTCATTACTATAGCAGTTCCAAGTAATAAAAGCTTTACATTAAGTATAGATTTCAAAGTACTGAATTACACTACCCTAGAGTCAAGTCTTGAAATATCTTTAAGTAATAAATCCGTAATTAAGTTATACTTAAATGAGCACGTTATCACTCTATTACCAGGTTTCTACTTGTTCAATAACTCAAAAGTAGCTAGTAAGGAGTTAATGCTTGAAGCAGGCAAGTGGTATAGTATAGTAATTAATTATAACTATACCGTCAATAATTTAGTTATATGTCTAAAGGCCCTGAACTCTAGCTTCATATCAACTGATATTCGTCGTGTATTAACACTATTTAATCAAGGTTTAGCCTTCAATGGTGATAACTGGTTCTTTACTGAGACTACAACTATATGTAAGTTAAGTAGAAATTTAAGTAAGATCATTAAGTGTAACTTTGATCCTATACCTAAGTCTCTTAAGGAGGAGGAGTACTTCCATTTAGGTGATTTAGATTATTATAACGGTTTACTAGTTATACCTGTGGAGAAGACAAGGTATGTTAAACCAGCCGTAATCGCCATATATGACTCAGACACTCTAAGGTTTTTGAACTACTCTTACACACCTCAGGATCACATGCCGTGGATTGCTCTAGACAGTAATGGATACATATATACGTCAGAATACTCACCAGTAACTGAGATAAATGTATATCACGTTAAGCAAGTAGGTTTCGGGAATTACATAGAGCCTATTAAGGTAATAAAGCTTAAGGAAAGTTTAGAGAATATCCAAGGAGGTGTCGTGGTAGAGGATGAATTACTAGCTTTAACATCTGATGATGGAGACCATATTTACTTCATAAACATAAGTACTGGCGACATCATCGGTAAGGTAAGGTTGCCAGGACTATACGAAATGGAAGGCATAGAGTACGTTAAGGAAGGTAACAAGCAGTTCTTCTATGTACTCTTCAACACTCAAGGACTAGGTAAGAATGTACTATATCGATACCATCTCATTGATAGTGGAGAGCTGTTAAGTCTACTTAATGTGAGCTATAAGTTACCTGCTACAATCAGGATAGTCTATGACAATAAATCAATTATATTAGGAAACATAAATATAGCAACACCTTCTCCAAGAGGTGAAGTAAGGCCGAACTATAACTACATGCTAATAGTAACACTAATTATAGTAATAGCAATAATAATTACATTAATACTCGCAAGAAAGCATAAGTGAATATGGCATTAATTGTTTTAATTCAAACCAATATTAACTACACCACTTAATACCCTATTTGAAAGATGATATACATGTCCTTACCGCTTACTTAATAGTTTAAATAACATAACAACATCTAAGAATATGCTTAGCGCTAATTATATTTTGATCAATGACCTAAACGTTTATGTGAGATTCTTAGGATTATTATGGATGATACAACACCTATTGCAATCCCTAAGAATATACTGAGAGGTTCTAGAGGTGATGTCGACCCCATAGTTTCCGTAACCTTCACTGTTGTTGTTATGTATTGTATAGACGTGGTAGTAATAGTATGTTGCATTGTCTTGGTTATGGTTTCTGTTTTAGTAGTGGTTACATTAATTAATGAGGGCATTACGGGTATGTTATTAGGGTCAAAATAAACTTCACATCCTATACCTCTTATTAGTTTGGACCCTCCAAGCTCTGCATATGTAATCCAGCCTCTCTCCCTGATATACACTAACCTACTATTCCATCCGGCATAGCCCGGATTAATCGCCCTGCTTAATTCCTCAACATCTTCATCACTAATGTTAACAACTCCCAGAGATCTCATCCACAATAATTCATAAGTAAAGACTCTTTTGAGGAATTCGGGATTAACCTTAGGTGTATAGATCTTATCACCTAAAAGGAAGCTATATTCAAATTCGTCGATACTGAGAGTATTTCTTATACCGAACACTTTTAATGCATTCAAGACTTCATCAAGTATTCCGAGATTAACTACAAGTTCCTTGATATCTGACTTACTCTCATAACTAGTCCCATCGGCTGGTAAAGCTATATTAATCCAGAGTAAAGCTTTCCTAGTACTGGTATTTATTTCCATACCTATTACGATAAAGAAGCGAAATCCGCTCTCTTCCCTATCTAGGTACGCTTCAATAGAGGTAACGTAATCTCCGGACTTATAACTCACATCCCATCCATAACTTCTTAATGTTCTTACTACCTTAACTATATCCTCAGTTTTATTTATTGATGTTGTTACCTCAGCCCTATAGTAAAGTAGGTGCTGACGATATGGTTTAGGTTGTTCTACTTCTGGTTCAATCCTAATAGCTAAGTAGTAAGTATTCCATGAATCACCATCATTAACTATGGGTATGGGTTGTAGGGAAACTACTACGATTACTCTACTATCAACGTGTGATCTATACACATAAGCTATCTTAGCCCCAAAACTAGGCTTGATCTTAGTTACGTATCCTTGAGCAGCTAATACATCCAGAATACTTAAATTGTAAGCAATACCAGGCTTATTAAGCACAACTTCAATAGAGTATGTATCTAAGGGGTCAAAACAAGCATTAACAACCACGTAACTAGGTGCTAATGTAAGCATTAACGCAATTACGAGAATGGAGATTAATCTCGTAAACATTCACCCTCAGAGAAGAGTTATTGATACTTAAAAGTTTAGACCTTTGAACACCGTTGTCAAAGGTTTCGAACGTAAATATTTTGATTAACACCATAACACGCTGTTAAAGCATTAATATAAACAAAGCACTAAAGTAGTTACATGCACACCACTCCATAGATCATGATGCTAGGAGTGTTACATATTAATTAAGGGTTACATGCATGCCTAATATTGTACACTATGACGCTACACTTACGGGTCAGGATGCATGCCTTAGTGTATATAATGCTGAGAGTAACGTAGCTACTAGTGTAGTTATCACCACCAACACGTATGTACGAAGTTCTCCATGCATAGCAGTGTATTCCTTGTACTTTACCGCATCAATAACCGTGCTACACACACTTGAGTTCAAGCGCGCTGTTAACGTTAAGTCCTCTAAGTAATTTGAGTATGGATGTACCTTAATTATGTACCTAGTACCAGGAACTACCTTAACCTTTAAGGACTTAGCTATGACTGCGCCGAGTCTCTTTGTGTACCCATTGTACTCTAATTCAACGTCCCCGGCTACGTCCTTTAGTATTATAGTGCATGGTTTAATGGCCTTAAGCTCAACTAGGTAGTCCCTCCCTGGCTCTAGGCGTAGATGGGTAGTAGCGGTTAGTGCACGTATGTCACCTACTAAATTATCATAAGAGGGAATTAAGCGGACTACCACGTCCTCAGCAACTAAGCAGAACCTTAAGTACTCACCTGCTCTACAAGGCTTACTCACTAGCTCCTTATCACCCCTCACTATCTGCACTATTCCATTGACGTTAGGCCTTACCGACAATATACTCACGAAGTCCTGGCTACTCAACCTAATAACACATTCACTCCCAGCACTTAGGTACTTACAGATACTGCTAATGTTCAGTACCTTCCAACCCTTCCCTAAACCACCTATGCAATCCTTAGGAAGCTCCGCTAAGGAAACCCTGAGTAGGTAAGTAACATTAGGTCGTACTAAGTACTTAAGCATCGCTCCATTAGATAAGTTAATAGTCCTTAAGTAAAGCCCCTCCCCACTCATTACCTTTACTGAGTAGCTACCACTTACCGACTTAAGTACGATTACAGCAGGTCTTAAGTCCTCAAGGAGATCCTCACCACCCTTAACTACCAATACCCGCGTAATTGATGTTCCCGGAACTAGCGATATATTATCTGGAAGTAAAGCCTTGACAATATAATTACCCCTTATTAAGTAGGTATGTACCTCGTCCTCACTACATACCTGTTTAACCTCCCCACTTGCCCACTTAATTAATAAGGTACTGCCCTTAAAGCAGAGAAAGCGGATCCTACTAAGGACTCTCTTAGGGTCTACTGAGATAACTGCCGTCTTACCCTCAGCAACGCTTACTTTGAGAGTGTAGTATGTGCTAGAGGCATCACCTACTAATGGTCTAAAGCTACTTAAGTCTGGATGTATCTCCACAAAGTATTCCCCGGGAGTAGCGGCGAGCTTAAGGTAGCCTCTAATGACGTACCGATATACTTGTTGACCGAACTTAATGAGTACTTCTGAGTCACCCTTAATTAGTAGCCAGCCAAGCTCAGGGATCTTCAGCACTACAGACTCTATACTTAAATTCTTGGATGTTAGCAGAACCTCCCTAGTCACGCTCTCTGGGCTACCTACGAAGTTAGGCGGAATATTAGGTTTGAGTACAATCTTCACCATTGACTCGTTCCTCCAGACCAAGTTTAGAGAGAGTACACCCTCGACATGGTAGTTCCTACTGAGCATGCCGTAACGTATTATTACCTCCCCGGAACCTTTCACAACTACCTTAGACATTTCTAACCCATACCTTAAGGTTGTGATGTTTCCCTCACCTATCGGCTGTACGTAGGTTACTAGCCTTAGGACTGAAGGATCCCCAACCACATCTGCCTTAAGAACGGGCTCTACTGTGACTCTATACTCTACGTTAGGTGCTGCTGTTAATGACATAGCTTCACGCACCTTAGCTACGTACTCTCCTCCCTCCCACGATACCTTAACTGTGAGGTAATCAATAGCTTCTGCAGGTACGTTAGGGATTAACTTCAGGGTAGCTAATCTAGTTACGTGTACGTAGTAGGTCTCTGTACTACTTACAGTTAAGTTCCTAACCACTACTACGTGCTCCTTACCCCCAATGATAGGTGATACCCTAGGTGATGTAGTAACTAAGTACTTACCGTGCAAGAGTAACAGTGAGGTATCATTTAAGGGTAGTACCTTGCATGCCCCACTAACGCACTTGGTAAGCTTAACTACCTTCCCTCCCTCAAACACGGCCTTAGCGGATCCTCCATCCCAAGTTACATTAACTACGCAGTTACTTAAGTCGGGAACGAGCTTTGATACATTAACATCAATTATGTACTCGTAAGTACTTCCTCCCACAGCATGCATAGTGACCTCCTCAGAAACTTTGGTAGCGTTACCTAGGATGAAGTCCCTAAGGGTTGGGGTAATCAGTAGCCTACGTACCCCAGGCTGCAGGTAGATTATAGAGTTGGGATCTACCGTTATCTCCGAGCTACTTACTTCATCACGTACCTTAACATGTGTTACGTACACAGAGCTACTAACTACCTTCAATACTGCAGGCTGAGGAGTCTCTACTAAGGTACTCGACATAGCTTTAACCAGAATCTCGTAGCGTTCAGTAATGCGTTTCTGATCTCCTAAGTAAGGTACCTCATACACTAAGGTTGAGGCAGTGACTACGTACCTACCAGTAACTGCCTTAAAGGTGAGGGACTTATTAGGAGATAACCTAAACTCTCTACACTCACCACCTTCCCAGCATATACTTACCTCTCCGCTGAGGGATCTTGAAGTCAGGACTATGGTTCCTAGGTGCTCCCTCAAGGAGTAATTAATGTCGCACTCATCCCTTGGAGCTACAGTACATACGTAGGAACTACTTAACTTACTAACATCACCTAAGATATCCTTAACGTAGCTACTCGCAGGACTAACGATTACTTTGTACTCACCTGAAGGTA
>Ga0180301_10002798_pt1 | contig 13714 bp, 11 predicted proteins | sample GuaBasSediGuay16_FD_121797 | JGI IMG/M metagenome (GOLD analysis project Ga0180301, IMG submission 121797) | Subseafloor sediment microbial communities from Guaymas Basin, Gulf of California, Mexico - Guay16, Core 4569-2, 12-15 cm | ecosystem: Environmental > Aquatic > Marine > Hydrothermal...
ATTTATATGTTTTTATTTTAGGTATATTATTTTCGTTGTTTGCTGGACAGAATTTCCGCTCTCGATATTGTTTATTCGGACAATATAACCGCCGGGACCGGGCGATTCGCCGGGCGTCCAGACGACGTTGCCGTTTGGTAGGTGCAAAGCATGCCTCGCCCGCACTACCGGCATTTCATAAACCATTCTCCCGTTTATATCGAATATCCCGATTTGTAGAGGCAATTTATGAATTACCCCTACGGCGACATTGCTTATTCCGTTAATAACGCTTTTATCAGCGGTTTTGCGCGCTCGAACTGTTCGATTACCGTATCCGCGAAATCATCCTTTATATTTCCGTCCTCATCGGCCCAATCCTCGAGTTTTATGTTTATCTCAGGCCACTCTGGGTCTTCTTCAAAATCTATTTTCATTCCCGTTTCTTTTATCTGTTCTATTATATCTTCCCTTTTTATTAGTTCTGCAAATATAAGAACTTCTCTTTTCCTTCGACAATGGAACCAAACCCAATATCCATCTTCATCTGGTTTTTCTATATTTCTGCCGATAGAAGCCTCGATAGTCAAAGTATATTTATCGCTTTTGCAATCCGAATAAGCTGCAGTCCAATAGCCATCCCTTGCTTGATAAAGCCTGAAATTATCTCTCTTTACTAAACCCAGGTCATCGAGCCAATCACCAAACTCTTCCTCCATTCTTTTCTTTAACATCATAGAGAATTTTCTATCATCCCTTTTATACGGAGATATTTTACCATCTTGTTTTCCCTCTATAGTTTCTGTATCACCGGATACATTTCTCGTAACCAAATATAACTGGTCATCACATTTGAAAAGGTCGAAAGAAACGCAGATTATTGAAACTCCCCTTTCGCTTAAGAAATTCGAAGCGTTGATAACCTCTTCAGGAAAATCACGCGCAACGAGATATAGGATTACATCGTCTCCGATACTATCGAGGTCCTTTCCGTAATAATCCTTAAACGCTTCATAGAGACGTTTCCCTAATTTCCCTTTGGCGATTTGCTCAAAATCCCTTTCTGCAAGACTGTCGAGCCACGATGCGTAGTCCACTATTTGCGCAATTACTTCTCTTGGGGCCATTCCTCTTTTCAGTTCTGCCACTACGAGGCGGCCTTCGGGGTCGATTGCCAGGATATCCAGTCTTTTATCGGTGCTCGTTGTTATCTGATTGCCGATACAGAGGAGTTTCCGTCCGGCGATAGGCTCTAACTCCGCGTCGAGCAGTATCTCCTCGATTTTGCTTTCGTCGAATTCGGCATAATCCGCTTTATCGAATTTCTCGATAGATTCGCCGCCAAGTTTGAATAATTCCATTTTGAGTCCTCCCGTTTGATTTCGCCTTTGATTTCTATGGGTATATGTTTTGCTCGCTACAATTTATTCCCTTATTCATCGCTATCATCGCTGGTATCTTCCGGCAAAACATCCGGCACTTTTACTCGCATTAGTTTATCTCCGTCTTTTACATACACCTGATTTAACACATAATCTCTAAAACCTTCTCTACTCTCATCTAAAAGCTTCTGTATATCTATCTCCTGCATATCTTGTATCTTCTTTTCTTTCCGAAACTGCAAACAATAATGATGGTGCGTGTTGCTTACCCAGGCGTTATATATGCCGAACGGCGCGAGGCGCTGGTTGTCCTGGCACCAGATACGCTCGTCTTTCAGCGCGAGGAATTTTCCGACCTCGCGGCCTATGTCCCACGCCAGCGGGTAAATCTTGCCGCCCTTTTTCACGTTCTTCACAATAACCGTCATATATTTGTTCGGCCTTAAATATTCCGCGACCTCGCGGTAGATATCCGTCAGCCGCGACAGAAACTCGTCGTAATCGTGGATATTACCCAAATCGCGCGGGTCGGCGGAGTAGGTTACATCGAGTTTTTTATCAGCACGGCGTTTTTTCTGCGTTTTCGCGCCTTTCGCGTGGAGCATATCCCAGTATGGCGGGCTGGTGATGATATAATCCACTTTCGGAATCTTCAAGGTTGCTATATCCGCAGCGTCGGCGCAATAGATACGGCACATTTGCTTCTGTGCGAATAGGTCTTGTTCGAGTTTTGCTATTCTCTCCCGCGCGATTTCCGCGTATTTCTCCGACAGCTCGATACCGACAGCTTTCCGCCCGCACGCAAGCGCCGCGATAAGCGCGCTGCCCGTTCCGGCCATAGGGTCGAGAACGGTCTGCCCCTTCTTTGTGAAAAAGCGGATAAACTCCCCGGCGAGTTCCTCGGGGAATTTCGCCGGATGGACCAGCAGCTCACTCTCTCTGGCCGGCGGGTTTTTGACAAACCACGACTTCTGGAATTTTATCCATTCCTTGCCGGATAAATCATTCAGTTTATTTTCAGGTTTGCGTTTGCCCATATAATTAAAATAACCTCCGCGTTTTGAAATGCAAGGTAATAAAAACGGTTATAGGTAAACGGGGTCCGTAGTCCGCACCGATAGCCCCGATTATAATCCGGGAGAATCTACCTCAATGAAAGTAGTTGTATATAGGAGCGAATCGGCGAAGCCGTTGAGCAAATCGGTTTCGATACTATCGGCTGGCGCGAGAGTGGACTGGTCTTTTGGGGAGAGGAATTTTTGCGTTCGGAAATAATATATTTTCAAAACCTTACCGAACATGCAAAAATCGTGACAGCCCGGTGCTTCGCGTAATCGTCAATCTGGGGGGCGTGAGGCAACTCCCCAACTCTTGAACTCTTAAACTCTACAACTCAATTTCGGTTGACATCGCCAACCATACCTTTTATTTTTAGTCGTATGGAGATAACTATGCAACGAATCTGGGCACCCTGGCGAATGAAATATATCGAGAACGCCGAGTCGGCGGATGGCTGCTTCCTCTGCGACGCGCGCGACAGCGATAACGACCGTGAAAGCCTCGTCCTTAAAAGGGACAGAGACGCCTTTCTGGTGATGAACCGCTATCCTTATGCAAACGCGCACCTTATGGCTGTCCCGAACAGGCATATCGGCGAAATCGAGGAATTGGAACCGGATGAACTCGTCGCCGTAATGGCCCTCGTGCAGGAGTCGATAAAAGCGCTGAAAAAGGCTGTGGGCGCGCAAGGTTTCAATGTCGGTATCAATATCGGTCGCGCAGCCGGAGCGGGAATCCTCGACCACGTCCACGTGCATATCGTCCCGCGATGGAACGGCGATACCAATTTTATGCCGATTTTTGGGGAGGTTAAATGCATAAACGAGCACCTTCTCGATACCTACGACAAACTCCGCCCTTATTTCGACTGATGCGCAGGTTTTTGTCTATCTTCACGTTGATTTTTTTTACTCCGTTCTTATTTGTTTTTGTGGTTGTGGTAATATTTTTTGTCTTTGCACTTCAGGTTTTAGGGAGACGCGTCCGAGTTGAAGCGGCGCATATCTGTTATCGATGGTGGAGTCGGCTGGTTGTCGCGGCGACGCTGTCACGGGTTAGGGTTCACGGTCGCGAGAATATCCCGACAGGTCAACGATACACGATATACGCGAACCATTCGAGCTTTATAGATATACCTGTGCTATCGGGTTATCTCGTCCCGGATGCCGCCTATGCCGCGCGCAAAAGCCTTATTTACAGTCCGATAGGTTTCTGGGTTTTAGCCGGCGACGGCGTTCTGATAGAACGGAAGGCGAGTAGAAAAGAGCTAAAGAAAGTTCTCGAAATCGTCGATAAAATTAAATCGGGGAGACCGTTTATAATATTCCCCGAGGGCACCCGGACTCATACAGATAGATTGGGAAAACTTAAACCTGGGTCGATTAAGATAGCGCAGAAAGCGCGAGCGCAAATCGTCCCTGTCAGAATAAAGGGCACTTTGGAAATCCTCCCGCGCGGGGCATTCTGGCCGAAACCGGGAGAAATCGAATTGTCTGTCGGAAAACCGATTTCTCCCGAAAAAATCGACGAAAATCAAGAAGAGGTTCTCAAAAGATTGGAAAATTACCTTTCGGTGGGATGACAACCATAGACGCCGGGCTTGACTATAATCAACGACTCGAGTAGTTGATAAGATTAGATTCCAAAATGGGAAAGACAATAGCTGAAAAAATACTCGCGAAGAATGCCGGACTCGATGAGGTCAGCGCGGGACAAATCGTAACCTCGAGGCCAGACATCGTTTTGTCCCACGACAACAGCGCCGCGATTATTGGTCATTTCGAGAAGCTCGGATTAGAAAAAGTTGCAATCGCCGACAAAATGACGATTATTCTCGACCATACCGCACCACCCTCTACCGAGACATACGCCTTAAACCATAAAAGAATACGCGCGTTTGTGAAAGCTCAAGGCATCGACCATTTCTATGATATTGGCCGCGGTATCTGTCATCAGGTTCTTCCAGAGGAGGGCCACGCGCTTCCGGGGAGGGTTATTCTCGGCGCGGATAGTCATACGACCACACACGGAGCGTTCGGGGTGTTCGCCGCCGGTATAGGCCGAAGCGAGGTCGCTGTTTTATGGGCTACCGGCGAGCTATGGCTCCGCGTCCCTGAGAGCTATCGAATAGAGTTAGTCGGCAGGTTTAATAATAGGGTTACGCCCAAGGATTTGGCCCTGACGATTGTCGGCGATATCGGCGCAGACGGAGCGATATACAAATCCGTCGAATTTTGCGGCTCCGCTTTGGCGGAAATGAGCGTCTCGGGTCGGATGGTTCTCTCGAACCTCACGGCGGAAATGGGCGCAAAAGCCGGAATCTGTTATCCGGACGAGAAAACGGTCGAATGGCTTAAAGGCAGAACCGACACGGAATTAGAGCTTGTTATCCCGGATAAAGACGCCGAATACGAACGCGAATTTACTTTCGACCTCGGCGAAATAGAGCCGGTTATTGCCAGACCGCACACGGTCGATAATCTCGACCTCGCAAAAAACGCGTCGGACATCGAGGTTAATCAGGTTCTTATAGGAACCTGCACGAACGGACGTCTGGAGGACCTTCACGCCGCTTTGGAGATATTGAAAGGCAAAAAAATCTCGAAAGACGTGCGACTTCTTGTCTTTCCAGCCAGCAGCGAGGTGTATATCGAGGCCAGTCGTGATGGAACTCTGGCCGAGTTGGCCGAATCGGGGGCGACTATAATGAACCCCGGTTGCGGGCCGTGCCTCGGCGCCCACGAGGGCGTTATGGCACCGGGCGAAATAACCATCTCCACGGCAAATCGCAATTTCAAAGGCCGTATGGGTTGCCGCGAATCGGAAATATATCTCGCAAGCCCATATACGGCGGCAGCAAGTGCTATTACCGGTAGAATTACCGACCCAAGAGAAATATAATGATTATCGAAGGTAAAATATTTAAATACGGCGACGACATCAATACCGACATTATTTTCCCCGGTAAATACACTTACGAGCCTTTAACGCCGCAGCAAATGGCCGAACATGCACTCGAGGACCTCGACCCCCGATTTCACTTGAAATGCGAAGAGGGAGACATTATAATTGCAGGTAAGAATTTCGGTTGTGGTTCGAGCCGCGAGCAAGCGGCAATCGCGATAAAGGCGGCGGGGTGTCGGGCGATTATCGCTAAAAGTTTCGCGAGAATCTACTTTCGCAATTGCTTGAACAACGGGTTGTTCGCGATTATTAATTCCGAAATACAGAAGAAAGTGAAAACCGGCGATAATATAAAAATAGATTTATTCGAGGGGATTATCGAAGTAAATTCCGAGAAATTTAATTTCAAAAAACCGCCCGAAAAAATTTTCAAAATACTTGAAGCCGGTGGGTTAATACCTTATACTAAAGATATAATTTCCCGGCAAAAATAGACTACTCGAAAAAACAGGGAGGGTAGATTGAATATAGATAGGGTCAAAGAACTGCTCGCGCTCCTCGAAGAAAGCGAACTCGAGGAGCTGGAAATCGAGGTTAAAGAGAAGAACGGTGCGGCAATAAAAATCCGGAAAGGGACGCCTGAGGGGTCGTCGAGTATTATCAACTCCGTCCTCGGTCCTTCAAGCGCCAACGCTCCTCACAATACTCCCCCGTCAACCGTTCCCGTTCCGACCGGTCAACTGGTCCAGGAGGACACCGCCGTGGCGGAAGCCCCAGCCGATGAATCCACCGCCGAGGAACTCGGACTGGTGGACATTACTTCCCCCATCGTCGGGACTTTCTATCGCGCTTCCGCACCGGACGCAGACCCTTACGTAAGAGTTGGCGACCATATCGAGGTCGGACAGGTCGTCTGTATAGTCGAAGCAATGAAACTTATGAACGAAATACAATCCGAAGTGGGCGGCGAGGTAGTTAAGATATTGGCAGAAAACGCCCAGCCTGTCGAATTCGGGCAAGTTTTATTTCAAATCAAACCGCTTTAGGGGAAAAAAATGGCTATCGACCTAACAGGATTACTCGGTGCGATGCCTCAGAGGAAGGCCTCGGACCTTCATATCAGGGTGAATATGCCACCGGTATACAGGATTCACGGCAAACTCGTTCCGGCGGTCAGGGATTTTGTAACCGAGCAGGATGCCGAATTGATGATAAGAAGAATGCTCTCGGATAGACAACGTGAGCGTTTCGACCAGGAATGGGAACTCGACCTCGCTCTGGATATACCGTCAGGCGAGCGTTTCCGTGTATGCGTTTATCGCGAGAGAGGGAATCCCGGTATCGCGTTCCGACTTATTAATACACAGGTTCCCAGTTTTCGCGAATTGCATTTGCCAAAAGTGCTTACGAAATTAGCGTTGAGTCCTCGAGGGTTGATTCTCGTAACCGGTGTAACCGGGTCAGGCAAATCGACCACTCTTGCGGCGATGATAGACTATATTAACAACCACAAGGGTGTTAATATTCTCACTATCGAAGACCCCATCGAGTATCTTCACAGAAATAATAAAAGCATTATCGGACAGCGCGAAATTGGAACGGACTGCCATTCGTATTCGATGGGTCTTCGACAGGCTCTTCGCCAGGACCCCGATGTAGTGCTTGTTGGCGAGATTCGCGACTCCGATACTATGTCTATCGCTCTCTCCGCGGCAGATACCGGACACCTTGTTATGAGCACGCTACATACACTCGACAGTTTGCAGACAATCTACCGGATATTATCGTTTTTCCCACCTCATCAACATCAGGAGGTCAGGCATCTTCTGGCGAGCACTCTTCAGGCCGTAATCTCGCAAAGACTTCTTCCTCGAAGCGATAAACCGGGGCGTCTCCCCGCAGTCGAGATACTTATCGGAACCGGAGCGGTCAAAGAATGTATTATCGACCAGGGTAGAACCGCCGAGGTCCGCGACCTTATCGCCGAGGGCTCGACCCAATACGGTATGCAGAGTTTCGACCAATCCCTGATGTGGTTCTACCAGAACAAAGCGATAGACCTCGACACCGCACTCGACAACGCAACGAATCCAGACGATTTCCAGCTTCGTGTCCAGGGCATCATTTCCGGGTCCGACCGCGGCTGGACGGAATTTGCCCAGACACAGAGCGACGTCGATGTCGAGGCGTTGCAGGAGGACGCTAAAACGAATGCTTAAAAAGGTCCTCGTTGCAAACCGGGGCGAAATCGCTCTCCGGGTAATCCGTGCCTGCCGCGAGCTCGGTATCAAATCTGTCGCCGTTTACTCCACAACCGACCGGGATACTCTGCCGGTTCTTCTCGCCGATGAAGAGGTTTGTATCGGCGGTCCCCGTCCGTTAGAGAGTTATCTCGACCCGAGACGTATTCTCTACGCTGCAATTATTACGAACTCGGAAGCTATCCATTCGGGCTACGGCTTTCTTGCCGAAAACGCCGATTTTGCGGATATCTGCGAAGCACATAATATTAAATTCATCGGGCCGACCTCGGAGATGATACGCAAAATGGGCGATAAAGCCGAAGCCAAACGAATTATGAGGGAGGCCGGCGTCCCGACGATTCCCGGTTCGGAAGGTCTCGTGAAAGATGTGAAGGAGGCGGCTAAATTAGCCAAAGAGATAGGTTACCCGGTTATTATAAAAGCTACCGCCGGCGGAGGCGGCAAAGGGATGCGTGTCGCATCCAACGAAAAGGAACTTAAGAAAGGGTTCGATACCGCCCGCGCAGAGGCCGAAAGCGCTTTCGGCAATCCGGGAGTATATGTCGAGAAATATATTCATAACCCGCGCCATATCGAAATCCAGCTTCTGGGCGACGGTCGGGGCAACGTTATCCATCTCGGCGAACGCGACTGTTCTATCCAGCGGCGGCACCAGAAACTTATCGAGGAGTCTCCCTCGCCGGCGGTTTCGGAAGATGCGAGACAGGAAATGGGTAACTGCGCCGCCCGCGGAGCCGCGAGAATAAACTACGAAGGCGCCGGGACTATCGAGTTCCTGGTCGATTCCGAAGGTCATTTCTATTTTATGGAGATGAACACGCGAATCCAGGTCGAGCACCCGGTAACGGAGATAGTGGTCGACCTCGACCTGGTTAAGGAGCAAATCCGCATCGCTAGCGGTAGCGGACTTTTATTTAGACAGGAAGACGTTCGGGTTCGCGGTCACGCTATCGAGTGCCGAATCAATGCCGAGGACCCTTTCAACGATTTCGCGCCTCGTCCCGGTAAAATAACCGCTTTTCATCCGCCGGGAGGCCCGGGAGTCCGAGTCGATACGCACGCCTACGCCGATTATGTTATTCCACCATATTACGATTCGATGATAGCGAAACTCATTTGCCACGGTCGCGACAGAGAAGAAGCTCTCGCCCGTATGACTCGCGCACTCGACGAGTTTATTATAGAGGGCGTTCCGACAACTATCCCGTTCCATAAGAAGGTAATGTGCGATGAACGGTTCATTACCGGTAAGGTTACGACGGCTTTTCTGGAGGATTTTCATCTCGATGAGGATTAGAATATATGTTTTTAATCTATACTGCTAACGAGGTAAATGATAATAGCGCCGCTGTCTCGTCATCGTTTCGAGCGAGACGCTCGACGAACTACTCGTTACAACCGGCGAATAGTTAATGAGCTTATCGAATTATGGTTCATTACTTTCATTAACAAAGCGCGTTCTGAAGAACGGTAACGTGCAGTATTAGAGGAGATAAGATGTCCGTTAAAAAAGTAGCAGTTTTGCCCGGTGACGGTGTCGGGAACGACGTAATCGAAGCCGCATTTATCGTTTTGGAACGGCTCGAACCGGAAATCGAATACGAATGGGGCGATATCGGGTGGGAATTCTGGAAAACAGAAGGAGACGCACTGCCTAAACGCACTGTCGAATTGCTCAAACGCACCGATGCCTGTCTTTTCGGCGCTATAACGAGCAAACCAAAAGAAGAATGCGAGGCCGAGCTAATCCCCGAACTCAAAGGCAAAGGGCTGGTCTATCGCTCCCCTATAGTGCGTTTAAGGCAGATGTTCGACCTGTATATAAACTACCGCCCGTGCAAGGCGTATAAGAACAACCCGCTTATATATCGGGAGGGTATCGACCTTCACGTTTTCCGTGAAAATACGGAAGGGCTTTACTCGGGAGTGGAATTTCATCCGCTCCCGGACGACCTTCGCACTGCGATGAACTCGCATTCTCCGAATATGGCGAAATTCGATTCGTCTCCCGGCGAGGATATAGCCGTATCGTGCCGCATTTTTACGCGTGGCAGTTGCAGACGCATTGTCCGCGCCGCGTTCGAGTTCGCGGATGATAAAGGGTATAAATCGGTTACCGTGGTCGAAAAACCGAACGTCGTCAGGGAAACCTCGGGCCTTATGGTCAGGGAGGCGCGCAAAGTCGCGCGGGATTTTCCCGGTATCGAGCTATGGGAAACCAATGTCGACGCTATGTGTATGTGGCTTCTGAAAAACCCTCACGATTACTCGGTTCTGGTAACGAGTAATATGTTCGGCGATATTGTAAGCGATTTATGCGCGCAGCTTGTCGGCGGCCTCGGTTTCGCGGCATCGGGTAACCGCGGCGACAGCTACGCCCTTTTCGAACCGACACACGGCAGCGCGCCGAAATACGCCGGTATGTATAAGGTTAATCCGATTGCTATGCTGATTTCGACGTGCCTTATGCTCGATTATGTCGGACAAAAAGAGCTGGCCGAAGCGCTGGAAAAAGCTATTTCCGATGTTATCGCGGAAGGCAAATATCGAACATACGATATGGGCGGCACCAGCACCACACTCGAGGTCGCAAAGGCTGTCGCAAGCAGATTATAAGCGCGATTATACGTTTAAGCCTTTTCGTAACAGACTCTTAAACGACCGTATTTGAATAATCGCATATCTCGGAGTGTATAAACTTTCAGAATTAGTTTGATAATTACGCACGCTTTCATTATATTGATATTGGATTATGAGCAAAATCACTGCGATAATACTCGTTGCCGCATTTACGACGGCGTTTGCTGGCTTGGTGCCGGTAGTTACCGTCGACGGAGCTATTAACCCGGTCAGCTCGAAATATATTCTCCGCAATCTCGAAAAGGCCGAGAGGGAAAACGCGCCGTGTATGATTATCGTTCTCGATACACCCGGCGGCCTTATGAGTTCGACCGAAGACCTAACGCGCGCTTTGCTCGCCGCCGAAATCCCAGTTATAATCTATGTTCACCCTAAAGGGGCTCGTGCCGCAAGCGCCGGGGTTTTTATCGCCTATGCCGCGCATATCGTCGCGATGACCCCCGGAACGCGTATCGGCGCGGCGCATCCGGTCGATATGATGGGCGGCGGCGCGAGCGATTCAGCCTCCGCGACAATGATGGAGAAAGTCGCCAACGACGCGGTCGCTAATGTAAAGTCGATGGCAATCGAGAGAGGTCGAAATCCGGACTGGCCGGAACAGGCGATTCGCGAATCTAAGAGTATCACCGCCGACGAGGCTCTCGAACTCGGTGTTATCGACCTTATCGCCGAGGATATCGACGGACTCCTCGAGGCCCTCGACGGTTTCGCTTACGGCTCCGACGACCTCGACACACTCAGACTTCCAAAACCGACGCCGGACAGGCGCCCGATGACCAGTGTGGAAGAGTTCCTTTTTACCATACTGAATCCGAATATCGCTTATATGCTTTTGATGCTCGGTATAGTTGGAATCTATCTCGAGTTGCAAAATCCGGGCGGGATATTGCCGGGCGTTGTCGGCGGGATAGCGATACTGCTCGCGCTTTACGCTTTCCAAATTCTTCCGGTTAATTACGCGGGTGTCGCTCTTATAATATTGGCCGTAGTGCTTTTCATACTCGAAACCCAAACACCCACCTTTGGGCTTCTAACAGCGGGAGGTGTTATAGCTATGTTATCGGGAAGCTTCCTTCTAACCAGCGGTAATCCGGCTTTATTCACCGTAAAATGGACAGTGATATTACCGACCGTAATTCTCGCCGCGTTGATTGTAATATTCGCTTTGTATAAGGCTGTAAAGGCCCGTATCGCCAAGCCGTTTTCCGGCAAGGAAGGACTTATCGGCGAAAAAGGTATTGTAGCTAAACCGGCCCGCGAGGATTTACGAAATACCCTTGTGGAGATACACGGTGAGATATGGGCGGCAGAGGGCATCGGTCTGAAACCGGGAGACAAGGTGATTGTGGAGGATGTAGAGGGTAATAAACTTATCGTGAGAAGGGCATAAAACCCAAAGCGGGCATAAACCGCTCGCTCCAAATCGTTCGGTAATTCCGGGCGATTTTTTATCGTTTTTGTATATGAACGAACACCGGGAACGATTACAGAAACTATTGCCATTAGTCGAGAAACCCGCGCGATATATAGGCGGGGAACTCGGACAGATAGTCAAGCCGAAGCAGCGTGAGACGCTTCGGTTCGCGCTCTGTTTTCCCGAGATATACGAAATCGGTATGAGCCATCACGGCGGACGCCTGCTTTATCACGCCGTAAACGCCTGCGATAACCTGGCCTGCGAACGCGTTTTTTGTCCGCGGCACGATTTGGCCGAACTAATGCGCCGCGAGAATATCCCGCTTCTCTCGCTGGAATCGAAAATCCCGCTTTCAGAATTCGATGTTATCGGTTTTTCGCTCGAATACGAGCTTTCCTATACGAACATATTCGAAATGCTCGACCTTGCCGGAATACCGTTTTTCGCGGCGGATAGAAACGATAGCCATCCTCTCGTCATCGCGGGCGGGCCGTGCGTATTTAACCCGGAGCCGGTCGCGCCCATTTTCGACCTGTTCGTAATCGGCGATGCGGAGGAAGAGTTGCCGGCGTTGTTAGAATTAATAAAGAACTCGAACCCGAGCCGGAGTGAATTACTGCGGAAACTTGCCACACGCCGGGGTATCTACGTCCCACAATTCTATAAACCTATTTACAGAGATAGTCGTCAGGATGGTTTCGAGGTCGACGGCGACGCGCAATTCCCGATAAGGTCTATCGAACTGCCCGAACTACCCCCGCAAAACTACCCGGAGAGACCGATAGTCCCGTGGATAGCGACCGTGCACGACAGGCTCGGTCTCGAGATTATGCGCGGCTGCGGTCGCGGTTGCCGTTTTTGCGCGGCGGGATGGATATACCGTCCGGTCAGAGAGCGAGAAGTAAATTCGATTATCGAAGAGATTAAAAAATATACATCGACGACCGGTTGGGAGGAGGTCGGTCTGCTTTCGCTTTCCGCGACCGACTATTCGGGACTAAAATCCCTTCTTTCGAGACTCAACGCTCTGGTTGAAAAAGACCACACAAGCATCTCGGTGCCGTCGATTCGCCCGGAGGGTCTCGACGATACGGCTATCTCGGTTTTGGGTAAAATCAGGAAATCCTCGATAACCTTCGCTCCCGAGGCAGCAACCGAAAGATTGAGGAACGTTATCAATAAGCCGTTCGACGAAAAACTCCTTTTCGAGGCTATCGAGAGGGTCTACCGTGCCGGATGGCGCACCGTTAAACTCTATTTTATGATAGGTCTTCCCACCGAAACGGAGGAGGATATTCTCGCTATCGCGCGGTCCTGCAACCGTGCAAACGATATCGCCAGACGGAACCGGGGACAACTCAACGTCTCGATATCCCCTTTTGTGCCGAAACCACATACCCCTTTCGCGTGGGAACCGCAGGACAATCCCGAGATTCTGAAAGAAAAAACGCGGCTTATTAGGAAAAACGTCTCCGGTCGCGTTAAGATACGGACGAGGGCGCCCGAATTACCGCTAATAGAATCCGTTCTCTCGCGCGGAGACAGGCGGCTCGCCGATGTTCTACGGCGCGTGTGGGAACTCGGCGGTGGTTTCGACGCATGGAGAGAGACATTCGACCCGGACTCGTGGGAAAGAGCGTTCGAGGAGGCCGGAATAGATATATCGATATATACCGGTGAGCAGGAAGTCGATTTTACGAACCCGTGGGAGATAATAGACAAAGGTATTCCGAAGCGGTTTATTCTCTCGGAACGGGAGAAAGCCTATCGGGGAGAAAACTCGCCGGACTGCGCCGAGCGCGGCGGCTGCGAGAAGTGCGGTATATGCGATTTCCCGGCAAAAACTCGTAGCAAGAGCGTCCACACAACCGAAACAAATCTTACCGGCGGTTACGGTCGGAGAATCAAAAGGCAAAAAAAGACGGTCTATGCCGGAAATGCGAGTCTCAGATTACGATATGCAAAAAAAGAACGATTAAGATGGCTAAGCCACCTCGATATTACGAAAGCGATAAGTCGCGCTATTCGCAGAAGCGGACTGAGGGTTGCTTATTCGTCGGGACATCACC
>Ga0180301_10002799_pt1 | contig 13712 bp, 13 predicted proteins | sample GuaBasSediGuay16_FD_121797 | JGI IMG/M metagenome (GOLD analysis project Ga0180301, IMG submission 121797) | Subseafloor sediment microbial communities from Guaymas Basin, Gulf of California, Mexico - Guay16, Core 4569-2, 12-15 cm | ecosystem: Environmental > Aquatic > Marine > Hydrothermal...
CTTCTAGGCGAAGCTTTTAGATTGGAAATTGATGAATTTGAAAAGATATGGTTTGGACATGAGAAAGATAATGTAGATGTTGCTATCACACCTTTTGTTCCAATTTTAAATTATATTCACAAACAAGGAGTTCAGATATTTTACAAGTCTATACCTGATAGCTTAATTCCAAATGAGGAAAGTCTAAAGAGAATAGACGCAATAGAAGAAGTTTTATTTATCGGTTATCCATGTGGACTTTGGGATCAAAGAAATTTTATACCCATTGTGAGAAAAGGCGTAACTGCAACACCCATATATATCGATTTTAACGGAGAGAAGCAGTTCTTAATAGACGCTTCAGTTTTTCCTGGGTCAAGTGGCAGTCCTGTTTTTTTATATAATGTTGGCACCTTTTGGGATAGAAAAACTAAAGCAACCGTAGTAGGTAATCGCCTTCTCTTTTTAGGGATTTTATCACACGTTTTTCAGATGCCAGATACAGGGGAAATAATTATTTCGTCAACAAATATGCCTCTCGTTAAGACAAAGCAACTTTTAGATATCGGTATTGTATTCAAAGCAGAAACCATTATCGAAACCATAAGATGCTTTTTAAAATCTAAAAACATACTTTGAGTATTGCTTGATTTACTTCGGAAATTATTTGCGCTTTCTGAAGATTTTAACTTCCTTAGATCATATACATGCTCAAAACCTGCCGCGACCAGTTCGAGTGTCTTTGCTTCATTTTTAATTTGCAAGTAGTAAATTGTTATCTCAGGATTTTTCTGATTCCTTGTAGTGTTCTCTTTTTTAAGTCTGCTATTAACATTGGATTAAAGTAGTTCATCATGAAAACGTTAGCTGAAATATGCCCCATGAGGAAATCTATCTCTGGTTGTTTAAGATATCTTACCATTTTAGAAGCCCAGTATTCTCTTAAATCGCTGAATCTAAACTTAATTCCTCTTCGCTGCATCTTCTTCTTTATCGTGTCATGAGTTAAACTTTCTGACTTCGATATTTCCATAACTACATAATCAGGCACTATGGAGATAAACACCTTCTTTGTTTTCCTAATGAAAATCTCGGGATATTCGTAATGCTTTAGAATGGAATCTTCATAGTAATCCCCTAGCCTACTTTCTCTCGCTAAAGAAACTATCAGGTTATATGCGTTCAAGGCTTCAACATATCTTAACCCTGTCGCTGCAATCAAATCAACAAAACATGATATCTGAGGAATTCTCTCTTTAACTTCTCTAATCCAATTTTGGAGTTCTCCTTCATTATTCCTCTTCAGAAGCCTCTTAATTATAACCTGATCAGTATCTCCACTACTCCATTTAATTCCGTAAGCCTCTCGCAAATATCTAAATTCCCTATGCAACCCTAGAAACTTGCTGAGAGCAGCTAAAGCCTTCAATACATGTAGACGTTTACGATTCGACAATGTTTTAAGGGGAGAAAGATCCCTACGAATCAATAAATGACCATATTGCTTTGCGTATCTCCAATAATCATAAGCAGTCTTCTCCATATAACTGCCATAAACAAACTTTTTGAAACCATCCCAATCTATCTTAATATCTGTTCTAGCAATCTCTCCTAAGCCGATGGTCGAGGGTTCAAATCCCCCCGGGCCCGCCAAAAAATAAGTCATTTTAGGAAAGTCGCCAGTTTTAAGATTATTTCGGAATATCCGATTTTTCCATTGATGATTGTAGGGTTAACCCGGAGAGAACAGCGAAGTTGCGAGCAGGATGGTCTTGCCTGACTTTCGTTCCCAATATAAGATTTTCTGAACGCTAAGAATCCTCCTAAGTGCATGTCGGGCGCATACATGTGCTTTTCCGCATATATAAAGTTTATAAAGAAAAAAATTCTCGGGGAGAAAGGAACTTTTCTGAAACTTAGAGTCGGCGCCAGCTAATGCTCTTTGTTCATGTTTTCCCTGTAGACCTTTCTGGAATTCCGAATGAGCAATGAATATTTCTAAAAATAGCAATCATGACAATAGATATTGAAGTGTCTCTACATCTAGGCTTGATAAATCTGCAAAACTTAATATCCAAGTTTTTCTTTCACTATTTCAGCTACTTTCCTTCCTGAAAGCAGCATTCCCCCGAATATGGGTCCCATCCTTGGTGTTTGATGTAGAGCCGCGACGGCCATTCCAGCAACGTAGAGCCCTGGGCAGACCTCCCCTGTCTTCTCTACTATGAGCTTCTCAGATTCTGAAATCCACATTGACTTTTCACCCGGCAGCATTAGATCCAATTCAGGTATCTTCCTTGAAGCTACGGAGAGAACCTCCGCGTCGTGACCTGTACAGTCAATAACTGCTTTAGCCTTGAAGGCTAAGGGATCCACATGCAGCCCTGAGAGTATTACGGAGGACCACTGCACAACGACTCCCACTATTTCAACGGCGTCTTTTGCTGTCGATCGATAGATCAGGTCGTCGACGGTTACGCCTAGAAGAATGTGAGCCCCAGCCTTTATGGCGCTGTAAGCGAGTTTAGCAAGCATCTCCGAAGAATTAACAAGATAAATATCCTTCTCATAGGTTTCTAACTTGCAGCCTACCTCCCTAAGTATTTCATCTGCAGGTGACTGTATAACAATCATTGGCAGCTGCATTCCTCCCCCTCCGATTCCCCCTCCAAACGATAGTCTCCTCTCGAAGATGAGAGTCTTCAACCCGGCTTCCGCAAGGTAACGCGAAGCAGTCAGCCCAGCTGGACCGGCGCCCACAACAACCACGTCTACCTCTGCTAGATTCTGTAGATATTCTAAGCTGCCCTTCAATATTGCCCTTGTAACTACGCTTTCATCCACTTCCTTGATTTTCATCTCTCAACGCTCCCTTTAATAACAGCGTTATTATTGTATGCCCATTCCATAAAAGCTTAACTGCCAAGAGGCAGCTTACTGAATAGATGAATGAAAAATAAAATTTAAAGTTTACACGAAAGATTCAGCCCTCACATCTATTCTCTCCAGCTTTAAATAGATTCTTAAATCTATCCGAGACCCGGATAAGCCAAATCACCTAACAGCACCCTAATCAGCCATTTAGACAAGCCAAAAGGATCAAAAATTCAAATTCTTGCCACAGATTATATTTGCAAAAGTTATAAGCAATAACAACGTTATCTGATTCTGGAGTGAAAAAACATGGGCTGCAAGAAAGAAAAGAAAGAAGAGAAAAAGGGATGTTGTAAGTAGCCCTTTTCTACCTTTTTCTTTATTAGAAAAAAGATTATAGATCTTAAACAAAATCCATTATGTTCCCTTATTTTTGAAGATTGTTAATTATGAAATTCCACCTTCTAGATAATTGAAGAAGCAAAAAGCGAAGCCAAGAATATAGCATTAAGAGACTAGGTGGAAGAGTGTTAATAGTTAAAGTTTCTTCTCTCTACGTAATACTGCACATAGCTCACAGAATTTCCGCATAACATCTTCTGTCTCCATCTCTCCAGCCGCTATAGTCTTAGCAGTCTCATCTGCTAAGGACCGAATTTCAGGTAAAACATTCAGAAACTGCTCCGTACCCTTAGATCCTCGCTTCGAATGTAAATATTGGCTTATGGCAGCCTGTGTCGTCCCAAGTTTTTTCGCTGCTGCTGTCTGTGTGAAATTATACTTCTCAATGAGCTCCTTCGCAACCATAGACCTAAAGATTGGTAACAGGTACCTTGCAACCACTTCACATCGGGGATGCAATATTCCTCATCCAGAAGGATAACATTTTTTATATTTATAAATAGGTTTTCATTTACCCGTCGGTTCTCAAAACTCAGCTTATTGACAAGTTAAAGACCAGAATCTGCCGCTTTAATTCATCATGTGCTTTCCATTTTCTTATCAAAACTTACATATCATTTCATATCGCCGGCATAAGGTTTATATAAAACCGCCATATAACAGCGTCATCTAATGGTGATGGAAATGAGGGATAACGTTTGCCCCGAGATTTAAGGGGCTAATCGAACTTATCAAGATCCCCGCCAATTTAAACACAAGTTTTCCACTTCGTCATTCTCAAAACAGAAAATTTATTTCATTCTTGAAAGTGTTGTCTAGCATTTTTGCCGGGATGGCCGAGCGGCTTAGGCAGGCGGCTGCAGACCGCTTTACGAGGGTTCAACTCCCTCTCCCGGCTCCAAATAATATTGGAAAATTCAATCTCAAAATAGAGAAATGTTAGAGTTGATGTAACAGTTTGAATATGTAGGATTTGACTTGGTATGGCTAAAATTAGCGACTTACAAAAATACGATGTGCTCAAAAATCGGTATAAAGAAGCTATAATAGTTAATCCGATCATGACGGGGGGTTTGGTGCCTAAGGAAACTCAAAGAAAGCTGATTGAGGAAGGATGGTTAAGAATAGGCTACTCAGTATGTTTCGACTGTCTTAAGGGGCGGTCAAGCCTCATTTCGAAGCCTCCCATCAGAGACTTCCTTGCAGACGTGGCGGAGTTTCTAGGCGGAGACGTCGCTGAACATACGTTTGGGTGCCGTGCAGCTCAGTTCGCAGTCATGAAGACGATAAGCGACTATGTGCGGAGAGAAGGCGAGAAAGATTATTCTAATATTGTCTTAGCTGATTCTTTATGTCACTATACAACCGCCGTAGCAGCTGAAGCAGCGAGGCTCCGATTAGCAGAGACATCTCACAGCGGATATCCAGAATACAAAGTTGAGGCAGAGAGTTTCCGCCAAAAAATTGAAGAGTTAAAGAGCGAAACTGGAAAGCTTCCCGGACTCATTGTTGTAACTCATGTTGAACCTTACTATGGAAACTTGAATCCGGCAGAAGAAGTTGGGAAGATAGCTGAGGAATATGAGATACCATACATGGTGAACGCTGCATACACAGCCGGCATTATGCCTCTCAATATGAGAGATCTTCGCGCCGATTTTCTCACAGTCTCAGCGCATAAATCCATGTCCTCCCTCGGCCCCTTAGGCTTTTTAGTAACAAATTATGGGTGGGCAAAGAGAATCTTTGAGACGTCAAAAATAACAACTGAATGGAGCGGCAGAACCTTCGGAAACAAGATTCCAAACATATTCGGATGCAGCGTCGGCGGAACCCCGCTCATATCTGCCATGTACTCATTTCGACATGTTGTGGATAGGGTCAGTAAATGGGGGGAGGAGCTCGAAAAGACCCGTTGGTTCATCCGGGAAATGGAAAAACTTGATAATGTTATGCTGCTTGGCGAGCGTCCTCACCAGCATCATCTATTACATTTCGAAACGCCGATCTTCTGGGAGATATCGAAACATCACAAGAGGAGAGGCTTCTTCCTAGCGGAAGAAATGATTAAAAGAGGCATAGTTGGACTGCATAGGGGCCTAAGTAAGCATGTAAAGTTATCACTGTATGGTCTTGAATGGAGCGGCGTCAAGAAAGTTAGAGATGCATTCTTTGAGATTGCTGAAGAATACATTAAAAAGTTCAAGCTTGACTATTCCTTAAACTTTGAACAAAACGTATAAGCGAGTAAGTGTCATCTGAAATGACTATAAACATGAAATGGTCAATGTTCACGAAAAAGAGAGTCTCTTAAAAAAGGAGAAATAACGAGTAGGAGGATAACCCAATTGCGATCCTCAGATGATTTAACAAATAAAATTCGAAAGTTAAAAGAGCAAAAAAGAGCTGTTATTCTAGCTCACAATTATCAACGTCCAGAAGTTCAAGACATAGCGGATTTTGTAGGCGATAGTTTGGAGCTTTCTCTCTGCGCCGCTCAGACCGACGCAAAAATAGTGGTTTTCTGCGGCGTCAATTTTATGGCTGAGACGGCGGCTATTTTGAATCCCGATAAGAAAGTTCTGATACCGGACAAGAATGCTTTGTGCCCCATGGCCGCTATGCTTCCCGCCGAGCTCGTCAGGCTTTACAGAAAGAAATATCCAGACGCGAAGATAGTGCTTTACATCAATAGTTTAGCTGAGGCGAAAGCTTACTGCGACGCAGTCTGCACATCAGCCAACTCCGTTGAGATAATAAACCGTGTAGATTCTGAAACTGTTCTGTTCGGTCCAGACTCAAACTTAGCCCGCTACGCAAAGAATTTTACAGAGAAACAAATAATTCCAATACCCTCCTTCGGATTCTGCCCTGTTCACAAATTGTTCAACAAAGAAGAGATTCTGAAGCTCAAAAAGATTCATCCAGACGCTGAAGTTATGGTTCATCCCGAATGCAGCCCAGAGGTTTGTGAGGCCGCTGACTTCGTAGGCAGCACCTCCAAAATGTATCGGGAGTCTCTTACATCGAAAGCCGAAAAGTTTATTGTTGCAACCGAAATCGGATTGCTGCATCGGATGAAGAAAGCGAGGAAAGACGCAGTGTTCATCCCTGCCTATGAGGAAGCCATATGCGTAAATATGAAACTCCACACCCTTGAGAAGCTATATCTATCCTTAAAGCAGGAAAGATACGAAGTGAAACTATCACCTAAAGTTGTAGATAAAGCTAGGAAAGCCGTTGAGTTCATGCTGAAGACACGAGAGACCAAACTAGGGAAGAAACTGCAATAAAAGGCATACCTGCAGAACGATTCTTCACGTCTTCTCCTCATCTTCCTCAGGCTTTATTATGTAAAGCACAGCATAGAAGATTATAATGAACTTTTGAATCCAACCATTATGTACTTATGCTCATCTTCAAATTGCTATGCACAAAAAGAAGAAGAGAAAATGAGCGCGCTCTTTATTATGAACCCCTCTCTGCATTGTTAAAGGTTCGGCATGTATAAAACAGTTATGAATGATCGATTCGTCTCTACAAACAGTATTATAATCAAAAAATTTTGCATTTATCCAAAATGGATCATTTTGCTCCAAAGAGCCTTTCACATCGAGAAAGAACCAGATAAGAATCAGAATTAGGCTGGATTAAATGATAAAAGGAATGGACGGAGATATGCTATTTTTTATTATCCAATCATGCTATACAATAATCTTAGGCAAATACGCTTGATTGAGGAATAATTATGAAGCTGTCTTTCACCACCTTAGGATGTCCAGATTGGAGTTTACAAGAGATAGTTGAGAATGCTTCTCGGATGGGTTTTGACGGAGTCGAATTTCGAGGCATCCAGGACGAGATGGATATAAGCAAACTGCCTGAGTTCACTAGGGACCTAGAGAAGACTAAGAAGATGCTCTCCAAACATAAAATCGCGGTTTCCGGAATCGCTATCTCCGCAAGATTCGCCGTTATTGATCGAGAAGAGAAGGAGAAGCATTTCGAGGAGACGAGACGAAACTTAAAGCTCGCCGCCCAGCTCAACGCTCGTGTCGTACGGGTCTTCGGCGGACACATACCCGAAGGGTACACCATAAAAAAGATAATACCATTTTTAGCTAAGAATCTCCGGCAGATGGGCGATGAAGCTCAGGATTACGGCGTCACACTGGCCTTAGAGACTCACGACGACTGGACAAACTCGATGATCGTCTCTCAAGTCATGGAGGAGGTTAATCATCCACATGTCGGCGTATTATGGGATCTGCATCATCCCTTCCGCTTCAATCATGAGCCTCCAGAGGAGACCTACGCGAACCTATCGCCCTACGTTGTAAGCGTACATGTCAAAGACTCGATTCTCGAAGATAAAGGCCAAGCCAGATACGTCTTGCCAGGCGAGGGAGACGTACCGATAAGGAAGATGCTTGAGATGCTCATTAAAGGTGGCTATAAGGGATACGTGACTTTTGAATGGGAGAAGAGACGGCATAATGATCTACCCGAGCCTGAGATAGCGTTCCCCAGATTCGTCGAAAAGATGCAGGAATGGTTTGGATAGTTCAGACCTGACCGTTTACAAGCCTAGCTCCCTAGCGATTCTCACGATGAAATACGGGTCTTTCATCGTTGGCTCCGCGATTCCCACCATATCTGCACCTGCAGAGAAAAGTCGCCTTGCATCATCTGCAGATCTAACATAGCCACTTATTAGAAGAAGAAAGGGACATTTTTCTCGGATCTCCTCGACAAATCTGAAATCAGGCCTTTTAGCAATCTCGTCTCTAACATTGAAGTGAACGCCGAAGAGATTTAGGTCAGCAATCTTCCCGAGAAGAGACGGATAGTCGGGAATCACGCCCGTTCTGAACTTAACAATCACGGGGATGTCTAATTCAGAGAATGCCTTAAGCCATCTGATGAGTTTCGGCTTGTTCTCAGGAAGCACCATCGCTCTAAGCAGCCCGAGCTTTAAGTATCTCTCATAAGACCCATGAACGTTAAGCTCAACAAAGTCTCCGCCAGCTTCCCTAAAAGCCTCCGCAGCCTCTAATCCCCACTCCAGCTTAGGCGTCGCGAGATTCAAGCATACATAGACGTCTGACCGCCTTTTAGATTCTCTAATCTCTTCGGCTAGAAATTGAATGCAGCTCTGTCTCTCTGGAGGCATGACTGACGTAAATCTTCCGTAGGCAGGAGGCTCAGCCAAGTATGCTCCAATCTGAACCATCACGCAGCCTTCGCTTCTCTCCGAACAGAAAGAACCGTTCGTCACGTTCATCATGGAGGATAAAAATAATTTTCCGCGGAGATCTTTCTCTAATTCGGCTGGCTTCATCATTGGAGGAACCACAAGGATATATTGCTTTTAACTCTTTAAGAACCTTTGGAGCTAATGGTTAGTCACAGCGAGTTTTCTATCCGTACAGAAATATCGCGATTGAGTCTCCTAATTTAAGGTTTATGATAGGCATATTTCGGAAAAACATCTCCATTAAGAATCTTTTTCGGCTCTAAGCTGATTTTCTAACAAGGAATCTGCATACGCAATGTTTTAATATCTCTTTTACATCTATTTTTCAAAAAATAGGTTACTTTTAACTAGAGGGGATCATAGTGAGAAAGAAATCGGATGAAAATTCAGAATTAGCCGAATTAACGACCTCCATGGTTCTAAGCCTACTCTTCTTTACGGCTATTTTCTGGGTTTTCCCAGTGATCCCCATACTGATAGTTCTTATGTGCGGCTTTCCTTTTACAACCTTCTTATCCTTATGGCTGATCGGTTTGCCTTTCACTGGGCTTGCCTTCTATTATATTTTTAGAGTACGAAGATAGTTATTGGGCGTGAACTTTCTAGAAGACACGTGTATTTGTTTGAAAAGTAAAATACATATTTAACTAGTAGTGGTCAGGAGCGAGCATTTAAATCAAGGTGCACACTATTTATGGCAGGAAATAACCGGAGGAAAATGCGGTTGGTTAAATGTAAGAATTGCGGTGCAGATCTAGTTGAAGGAGCGAATTTCTGTTCGAAATGTGGGGCCCCCGTCAGTGAAGCTCAAAGAGAAGAATATCTTGTTTCATCAGATGAGCTAGTGAAAAGAATAAAGGATCTGCTTCATGAGGGAAATGTAAGAAGAATAATCGTTAAAGATGAGAAAGGCAAAGTGCTCTTAGAGATACCGGCATGGGCCGGTTTCGTAGGAGCAATATTAGCCCCATGGCTTGCAGCTTTAGGGGTAATAGCAGCCATAGCGACAAAATGCACCATAACTGTTGTTCGACGCGAAGAGTAATCTCATCTTAAAGTAAACATTCTTCATAGATTTAAGTTGGCAGATTAGATTCTTAGCTCAAAGAGTCATTTGCATAATCTCTATTAGACACTGCCTACTTATTCTTGAATAGAGTGTAAGATTCTCAATGGGAAGATAAAGATATGACAGAGCTACTTTTCGGAACAAGCGGATGGTCCTATAAGGAGTGGGTCGGGCCATTCTATGAAGACGAAAGAGGAATGTTTAGTTATTATGCTCGATTCTTTAATACCGTTGAGATTAACTCTACTTTCTACCGTTTCCCATCAAAGTCTACGATATACGGGTTAAACAGAGTATCCAAGCAAGGCTTCATTTTTTCCGCTAAGCTGCCTAGATTGATAACTCATGAGAAGAAGCTAAACCCAAAGGAGAACGTCAAGAAGGAATTAATGCGGTTCTTGGAGCTCTTGGAGCCTCTCAGTTCGAGTGGAAAACTCGGCTGCATACTGATTCAGCTTCCTCCAAGCTTCACGTATGACCGTGATCTCGAGAAACTTGAAGCCTTCTTAGAGATGATTCCTGACTATTATGAGTTCGCTATAGAATTCAGGGACTCCTCGTGGATGAGAGATGAGACGTGGAAGATTCTGAGGGAACATAATGTGGCATACTGCGTCGTGGATGAGCCTTCTCTTCCACCTGAAGTGCACATCACGGCGAATTTCGCTTACTTCAGATGGCATGGGAGAAGCCGGAGGCCATGGTACAATTATCGCTACTCTGAGAAAGAACTCAAAGAATGGGTGCCTAAGATAAATGAAGCCGGGAAGAGAGCTGAAAAAATCTATGGGTATTTCAATAATCACTTTCATTGCTACGCGGTTGAAAACTGCATCGAATTTATGCAGATGCTGAAAATTGCAAAGCCGGAGCATGAAAAAATCAAGAGGAGAATCATAGATTACAATCTTTTTGGAAATTTAGATGTGCCCGAAAGAAATCTCCGGCGGCTTCTTCTAGAACTTACCGATTTAGGACGGATTCAGAGAGGAAGCCGTATAAAAGATGAAGATTTGACGATTCGGGAGTCTTCGGATCAGAATATTAAGGCGAAGGTGAAAGACTATATTGTAGAGTTCTATCCGAAGGAGAAGATCCTAAGGCATAACTGCGACGATTGGCGTAAGGGGTTAGAAGAAAAACGCTTATGCAAACATGTGGTGAAGGTTCTATTATCCATTAACCCTAAGAGAGCACAGAATCTCATCCAAAACATGATTGAAAATAAACGTGACTGGAAATTCCAGACATGCGAGTCTTGAGACCCCCAGTCTCTTATTCATCCAAAGCATCTTTTATAAAGGCTGAAAATCCACGCTGAACGTTCTTCCGATTTTCACGCTCGTTCTTCGCAAGGCTTATTAGGATTCGGAATGCATACAACCGAACGGTGATGCATATTGGCGTCTCCAAGAAAAAAGGCGATAGGGCAAAGTAAGGTGTTCTCAAAGGCGATAGTTTTCGGAGACTTAATCTTTCTCTCCGGTATAGGGCCTCACGATCCGGAAACCGGAAAACCAGTTGAAGGAGGAATAAAGGAACAAACTCGGATGGTCATGGAGAAGATGAAAGCTGCACTTGAAGAGGCGGGAAGCAGCTTAGAAGACGTCTTGAAATGCACAGTCTTCCTTACCGATATGAACCTTTACTACGAGATGAACGAGGTTTACAGTTCCTACTTTAAAGTTCCCCCAGCCAGAACATGTGTTCAAGTCTCGAAGCTCCCCAGACCTGAAGAAAACGTTTTGATAGAGATTGACGCTATCGCCTGTAAATCTAAATGAAAAAGGATTCTGAGGCCCGGCAATGAGCATCTATGATAAGCTCGGGGTCAAACGGGTCATCAATGCTTGGGGAACCCTGACTTCTCTAGGAGGCTCCATAATGCTGCCAGAAGTTATAGAGGCCATGAATGATGCGGCGAAGGCCTTTGTCAATATGGAGGAGCTTCAAGAAAAAGCAGGAAAAATAATAGCTGAGATAACAGGCGCGGAAGCCGCATATGTAACTTCAGGGGCTGCAGCAGCGCTTGTCCTAGCAGCCGCGGCTTGCATGACCGGTGACGACCCTGAAAAGATGGCTCGAATCCCGTATATAGAAGGCTTTAAGAACGAGATTATTCTCCCAGCAATGCATGATAATCCGTATTGTCGAAATTTAGCTATCCCATGTGCAAAGATTGTTAAGGTTGGGACCAAGGATGGATATTCCAAAGAAGATATAGAAAATGCAATTACAGATAAGACGGTTGCGATAGCTTTCGTATTCTTCACTTCGAAAAAAGGCTGCGACATGGAAGCGCTTAAAGAAGTCGTGGAGATAGGGAAGAAACACGGCATCCCCGTCATTGTAGATGCAGCCGCTGAGCTTCCTCCAATCGAGAATCTTCGCGGCATAGTGGCAACCGGCGCGGATCTAGTTGCCTTCAGCGGAGGGAAGGACATACGTGGCCCTAACGATACGGGCTTTATTATAGGCAGGGCAGATCTGATAAAAGCGATCGCCGCGCATGGAAATCCTCATCACTACATAGGAAGACCGATGAAGGTGAGTAAGGAGCAGATTGTTGGGCTCGTCGTCGCCTTACAGCACTACACCCCCGAAGCTGTTGAGATGAGAAGACGTAAATGGGAAGAAATAGTCCAGTTCTTCATCAAAGAGCTATCTTCAAAGTACGTAAAGGTGGAGAGAGTAATGCCGGATCCGGCGAAGCATGAATATTCAGCCCAGGGATGGCCGAGAGCCCGCTTAATCATCGACGAGGAAAACTTAGGGATCACAGCAGCCGAAGTGAATAAACTTCTGAGGGAGGGAAATCCGGCGATCTATGCTCCCCAATCAGACAACCAGATTACACTTAACCCTCAATGTCTCCAGGACGGCGAGGAGAAGATCATAGTTCAACGGATAAAAAGCATTTTAAGCCAGGCTAAAAAAGATGTTAAGTAGCCATGCAAAAATGTTTTTCTGCGCGGGATAATTCCAGGAGAAGGGAGGCCCAAGAGTTGTATGATATAGTTGTCAAGAATGGAACAGTGATTGATCCTTCTCAAGATATTCATGAACCTATGGATCTGGCCATATCGGAGGGTAAAATAGTTGATCTCCGTAAGGGCATCAACGCAAGTAACGCCAGATACGTTATAGATGCCTCTGGAATGATTGTGACCCCTGGGCTTGTCGACATTCATGTTCACTGCTGCTATGGGATTGCATATCTCGCAGTAGATCCGGATATGAGCTGCCTAGCTAAGGGAAGCACCACAGTATTAGATGCAGGCTCCATGGGAGAGCTGAACTTCATTGGTTTCAGAAAATACGTCATAGAAAATGCAAGGACAAGGATCTTCGCCTTATTGAACATCGAGTCTCAAGGAATGATCGAATATTCCCGGCCGAATCAGAAATGGCCCAGCCTCATCACGGGCCACGATGAGATGTTCATAAACATCGAAGGTACAGTTGACATGATTAAGCGAAACCGCGACGTCATCCTAGGCATCAAGTGGGCTCACCACGGCGTGGAGGGAGTTAAGCTAGCCAGGAAAGCCGCGGATAAGGCTGGATGCTTCTTGATGGCTGAAAATCATCATCAGCCTGAGACTCTGAGGTATATGAAAAAAGGAGACGTGATAACTCACTTGTATCATGGTCTCCGAATGGAGCAGCATGACGGCTTACTCGATGAAGATGGAAATGTGCAGCCTGAATTCTTTGACGCTGTGAAGCGTGGAGTAATAATGGATGTTGGTCACGGCGCAGGTAGCTTCAGATGGCCAGTCGCTGAGAAAGGCATCGAACAGGGAATAAGACCAGACACGATAAGTACAGATCTCCATAAGGGAAGCTACAATGGCCCAGCCTATGATATGCCGACAACAATGTCGAAATTTCTTCATTTAGGCCTCTCCCTTGATGAGGTTGTAAGGGCGAGTACAACTAAACCTGCAGAGGTAATCGGGAAGCAGGACATGATCGGAACATTGAAGGTTGGAGCTTGCGGAGACGTCACCATAATTAAGCTGGAAGAAGGAAGATTCCCGCTTGTAGACGTTAAGGGGGAAGGGCGGATCTGTAAGCAGAAACTAACGGCCGTGAAGGTTATTAAAGACGGGGAAATCGTCTTCTAGA
>Ga0180301_10002801_pt1 | contig 13701 bp, 16 predicted proteins | sample GuaBasSediGuay16_FD_121797 | JGI IMG/M metagenome (GOLD analysis project Ga0180301, IMG submission 121797) | Subseafloor sediment microbial communities from Guaymas Basin, Gulf of California, Mexico - Guay16, Core 4569-2, 12-15 cm | ecosystem: Environmental > Aquatic > Marine > Hydrothermal...
AATTTTTCTTTCAAATGAGGGATAATTGAAAGTAAAATTAAAATGAAAGGTGAAAACGCTTTGGCATCAATGTTATTAAGATATAACATTGAGAGTAAAATCGTTGAAACTAGCAGAGAGGTTATTTGTAAATGTAGGTTCGGAAAGCTTATATATGATAAAAGAAAAAAGGAATTCGTGCATATAGGGGGTTGTTACGAATATAAATTGTGTGCAATACTAAATAAGCATATATACATGAACTGGCTAAAGAAAAACGAAGAAATAACTTTATCTGATATACATTGAATTACCTCTTCGCTACTTAACTTTTAAATGTAAAGAATAAATTTTCTCTTAAGATAGCTTTTTGAAGACATTTCCCTGGATAACACCCTTTACTTTTCCAGTTTTTATCAAATATTCTACAGCTTTTCTGATAGTGTTTATATTAACTTTAAACCTCTCAGCCAACTGTTCTAATGATATCATAGAAGATGAATTAAGAATTTCTATGAGCATTTTCGTTCTATTTTTACCTTTTATATCTACATCAGCACCTACTTTTATCTTTGAATATACTCCTCTTACAGTGGCTCCGCACTTAGGACAGTGCCATACAGCCATTACAGTTACAGTAATTCGGCCATCTTTATCTGGAAAAGGTGCTATTAAATGCCATGTCTTTATCGGCTCAACTTCATTTGGCTTCCACATATTACCGCATCTGGGGCATTTTATATACCTAATTTTTGTTCTTGGCATTACTTATTCCCTCTTTGATGCTTTATATTCTCCAATGTTCCACATTAACTAAAGTTATCCCTGATATTATCTAGTAAAGCTTTACGGTGACCTATGTTGAAACTAATGAATAGCTGTTTGTACTATTTCTGCATAAATATGAAAATAGGTTCGGATCAGTATAACCCTCTTTATGATTTTTTAAAGATTATGTTTGAAAAAGTTGAACTATATGATGAGTATTTAATAATAAACGATAAAAAAGTAGAGATTAAACGAATAGGAAATGTTACACTCTTGCATCCAGTTAAACCTTCTCTGGAAGAGTTAATTCCTCTTCCAGATGTGACCTCTCTTGTAACATATGGTAATAAAAAGCTAAGTTTTGTTGAGCTTTTGTTAAAAAAATATGTGAAATCGAATAAGCTATTGTGTTATACTGTATTAGAATTAGCAAGAAATGTTAAAGTAGTTTATAATCGCTTCCCAAATCTAAGAAAAGTATTAATAACAGCGTTTTTAATTTTGCTTGAAAAAGAGTTATTTCCTGTGGAATATTGGATTCTTCGTAGGATATTAAGAGAATTAATGCCTAAGAATTCCTATGAGAAGATAATTGAGTATGTTAAGCTGATAGAAGGAGAAAAGAAAAAACATTTAGGCTTTATCAATAATCAAATGAAAATCGGGAACTACTGGGCGAAAGTTTATGAAATTAATAATACAAATGAGCAATTTATGTGGAAAATCATCAAATCAAAGATTGAACAGATTACTTTATCCGATTAAGAAAGAATGGAAATCAATAGTATTTCTTTTCATGTTATTAGTATTGATGATGATTGTGGCTCCTGCAATTTTGCAAACTAGGACGCCAATAGCATACATTGTGTCAGGCTCAATGGAAAACTCATACAATATAGGTGATATTATAATCATCAAAGGAGCGTCTCCAAGCGAAATTAAAGTAGGTGATTCTATAGCATACGTAAAACCCACCGATCCATCTACAATAATTTTCCATCGCGTATGCTATGTATATGAAGATAGTGGAAAAATGTATTTCATAACAAAAGGAGATAATAACAATATTATTGACACCTGGAATCCGGTACCTTCTGAAAATCTTGTTGGTATTGTTATTTATCGAATACCTTATATTGGATATGTACCATTAATATTATCAAATCCGATATTACTAATGGAGATTATCGTCTTGCTATTAATCTTACTATTTATGCCCTCCCCGAATATTAAAATTAACAGAAAGATAAGGGGAATTATTCTCCTTATCTCCATGATACTCTTGATGCTTTTTACGAGTATAGAAGTTGTTTCTTTATCAGAGAAATTTGATGTTAAAATTATAAAGCTAGAGCTTAAAAGTACTTCAATCCGCACTGGAAATTCTATTTTATATTTGGTTGCATATCTACAAATAGAATCTCAGGGATTATCAATCAAATCAATTAAAGAGGTCAAAATTAAGATATATAGTGACAATCGTATAATAGGATTAGGAATATGGAGGGTTACATACTTTTACAATGGTGAGAAAAGAGTAAGTATTGCTATAATACTCAAGGAGCAGAATTTTGACAAAATAGAATTAGAGTACCGTTTGGAAGATATATTTGGAAACTATAAGATTATACGAAAAGTAGTTTAAGATGGCGTCTCAACCTCTTTTTTATGATTTTTGCAAAATAAGCTTTCGGAAAATTTTCAGATAGAATTCTCTCAACATAACTCGTTCGTTGATTCTCTTGCATAATGATTAATTGTTCTAAAAAACCGATACGTTGAACGGCTCTAATAAATTTTCTAAGACCTTTTTTTCTTATAAAATTTTCAAGAGAATTTCGCGTGACACCATAAGCAATTATTAAATCAAAAGGGGATTTAATAACCCATTTAAAAAATTCAATGCTTCTCTTGGTGAGGGTTAATTCTGAAACATTTTTCCTTTTAATAAAGAGAGGGAAATACTTTTTTAATCCAAATAAAGACGCTAGGAACTCGGGTTCTATAATCTTAGCTACATTTCTCTCAAGAATGCATGATAAGAAGTGTTCAGGACTAATCCTATATGGCTTAAACTCTTCGAGACCAACATCCACAAGAATGAAATCTGATACTAAATCAAATACTCTGCCAACAATCTCCTCGTCTTCTTTTATCTCTTTTCTTTTAACGCCTATTTCACGCTGAAGAAACCGATATGCAATAGATTCATCATGTCCCTTAATCGTTATTTCTACAAAACGGTGATCGTAAGATAGTCCATTTATTAATATCTCTTCAATGTCCAAATCAGGAAGTAGTCCTTTAAGAAAGCCTTTAAGAGCTTTTTTAATCCTGTTATTAAAGGGATTTGCATAAATCGGGATAAAAAGCTCTATTTTTACCATCTTGGCTATGCACCTTTTAATTAACAATTCAAAAAGTTCTCTAGGTGAAATTTTTAATAATCTAAAATTCCATGCCCAACAAGTCTGAATTCCCTTTGTATGCGTCTACTCAATGCGACGATTTCTCCTTTGGGAAAGCTAATTGGTTTTTTTAGAACTATTTCGGCTTCATCATCCTGAACATGTGTAACAAGTCCCATATTAATATTTGTACCCACGTTAACTAATAATACCTCTCCCTTTCTTAGTGGGAAATTATCAATATGCACTTTTGCACCGACAATCTTTGGTAGCATCTTTATCTTTTTAACATAAATCTTTTTAACAATTGGAGGTAGCTGATTAGGTTTCCCTAGCACAGTTCCTGCAAGACCGTCAGCTTTTGTCAATCCAGGGTCTAGATAAGTAGCTACTCCTATCAACGTATGAGGATAAGCTTTTTCAAGATTATGACCTCCATCAGTTCTTATGCTAGCCACCTTCGAAAATATCACTTGATATGAACCATCCTTCTCTACTTTTCCAGGTCTAATTTCAATCTCATCTCCAACCTTTAATTCTCCTTGTTTTAAAGCACCTCCTACTGCTCCACCTACAAGCTTTGTTGGATCGCTTCCCGGAAGATTAGGATCGAAAGTTCGCGCAATATACATTAGAGGAGAGCCTGTTGTTTTTCTCTCTTTAGGTTTGAAATACTGGAGTATTGCAGCTAAGACTAGATCGATATTAATACCTAATGCAGCGCTTGCTGGTATTATCGGAGGAATGCCATAGCTTGTTTCTTCTGAGAAGAATTTGATTATCTGCTTATAATGCTCAAATAGTTTCTCTTTGGACACTAATTCGATCTTATTTTGAACAACGATGATATCTTTTACACCCATAGTTTCTAATGCAACTACATGCTCCCTCGTTTGTGGCATTGGGCATGGTTCATTTGCAGCAATCACAACAATGGCATAATCGATTATTGAAGCCCCAGAGAGCATTGTAGGTACGAGTATCTCATGACCAGGATGATCCAGAATACTATAGCATCTTAGATGTCTTGGTTTTTCGCCATTACATTTGGGATTCGCATTGGAAGTTAAAGCTTCAGGAAGTTTTTTATTGGGACAGTATAAAATATCGAGGTGAGAATAGCCGAGCTTAATTGTTATTCCTCTTAAAAGCTCTTCACTGTGAGTTGCTGGAAACTTTCCTGTAAGTGCTTGAGTTAATGTTGATTTTCCATGATCTACATGTCCAGCTGTACCAATAATTCCGACTGAGTAATGAACTTCGGGCTCTTCCGGCAAAGATTCTAAAGCCTCTAAATCTATTCCTAAAATTTCAGCAAGTTTTTTCTTATCAAGTAATTCTTTCTCATTTCTTGCTGTTTCAGCATCTGTCATGACAGTCATCCCTCAAAATTATAGAGAACCCTTAAAGACAATATTTCTCGATTTTTTATAAAGATTTCAACGGATTGGAAATTAGTTCATTATGGTGTTTAAGTGAAGAAAAAAATAAGATATCTCGGGATAGCTGAGTCATTCTTGAAGGAGGATAAAAAGGTAGGAAAGAAATCATTAATTGCAGGAGTAATAATGAGAGGAGATCTGCAGATAGATGGTCTAGGTTTTGAATTCACTACAATAGGGGGTCTTGATGCGACGAATTCGATAATTTCACTTATAAGGAAATTAAATAGACCCGATATAAGAGTAGTTTTATTAGGGGGCGTAATAATCTCACTTTATAATGTGATAGATTTGAAGGAAGTTTATAATGCTACCAATATTCCTTTAATCGCCGTAACATATAGAGAGAGCAAAGGAATAGAAAATATATTACTCGAAAAAGAAAACGGGAGACAACGTCTTGAGATTTATATTAAGAATGGCAAGAGAATTCCTATTGTGTTAAAAAATGGATACACGGTTTATGTGAGATTTTTTGGTTTGAGCTTAGAGGAAGTATATGAAATTCTAAACAATACAGTCATTCATGGTAGATACCCAGAGCCTATAAGAGTTGCAAAATTAATCGCAAGATCAGTGCTCAAAATGATTAGGGATTCTGGTAAGGATGTTCTTTATCTTATCCCTGAATGATGATACGAGTTTATGTGCTAGATAAACTACATCAATAGTATTGCCTCTAGTCCAAGGAAGTTTAAGTATCAAATCAAGAGAGTCTTGAACAGAAATGAGATTTCCTGGCGATACTATTATTTTTTTTCGCTTAGTTTTCTCGATTAAATAACCTCTCAATTCATTATCAAGGATTACAGAATATACCTTTAACAAGTCTTTATTCTTCTTTATTCTTAAGACTTCTCCCCCAATCTTACCACTCAAAAGTTTTTTAGCTACTCCTATGGTAGGCTTATTAATATAAATCCCTAAATGAGATGCTATTCCTAAACCTCTTGGGTGGAGAATCCCTTGTCCATCGATAATGATGACATCGAGACTAGGAATATACTTTTCTAGCTCATATAAAGCAAAAAGCGCGGCAGGTAATTCTCTAAAAGCTAAGTAAGTAGGTATATATGGAAAAAGTACTGGCGTAACTGAAAAACTTGCTCCTATATAATCATGTGAGCGAGTATTGTATGCTACCGCTACAGCAATTCCAAAATCAAATAGTTTAGCAGAAACATATGCAAGATCGATCCCAACAATAACTTTTGGCTCCTTCTCAAAGCTTTTTAATTTTAAATTCTTTCTAAGATATTCCTGTATGCGTTTTAATCCTTCCAAATAGTGATACTCAACTTTGGGAGAAAAGAACTTTTCTGAAAGATTAATCTTATCAGCGTTCAAATCATTAATTACTCCCTCCTCAAATAATAGCTCCCTCTTTCTTTTAACACCACCTGGAGCAGTATATCCTCCAATAGAACCATTTGACATGATTACCTTATAACAGGGAATTTTCTCGGGAAGAGGGTTCCTGGAAAGAACTTCCGCTACTGCTCTAGCAGCTATAATATCCCCAAGCGCTTTTGCAATTGCTCCATAAGTTGTTACCTTACCTTTAGGAATTTCAAGTAGCATTCTGTATATTATCAAATTTAAAGCAGGTACATCAATTATTGTATTGCCAAGAAAGTAGCTAATAATCAACTTGAGGGACCTCTATGCCACTCGATGCAATTTTCTTCTTTGTGAGACCAAAATATCCCGGAAATATAGGGTCTATAGCACGAGTGATAAAAAATTTCGGTTTCTTAAGGCTTATTCTAGTCAATCCTCGTTGCGAAATTAATGATGAAGCATATAGGTTAGCAGCCCATGCACAAGACATTCTTAAAAACGCTAAGATATACAACTCTCTAGATGACGCTTTAAATCAGGAAAAAATCAATTATGTTATAGGAACTACTGCAAGAATTGCTGGAGATAGACATCCACTGAGAAACGCTATAACTTCGGATAAATTGAGAGAGCTTTCATACCCTCAAGATGCTCAAATAGCTGTTTTACTTGGAGGCGAAGATTATGGGTTAACAAATGAAGAATTAGAGAAGAGCGACTTAGTAGTGACTATTCCAACAAGTGAAGAATATCCCGTAATGAATGTTTCTCATGCAGCAGCTATAATAGCTTATGAGCTTTCCTTAGCTTTTCGGAAGGGCAGAAAGCTACCATATCGCGCAGCTGAATATCATGAAAAAGAGATCCTAAAGAAATTTTTACTAGAGTTGGCGGATCAAGTATTAGCTGATTTTCCAGCACCCAAAAAAGAAATTTACAAACGTATAATCGTTAATTGGGTTGGAAGAGCCTTCTTAACAGGAAGAGAAGTTCATTCCTTAATAGGCTTTGTTAAGAGATTATTATATCTCGTAAAAACGCTCAAACGCGAAGAATAGTTAGGTTTCTGATTAGGCTTTTATGAGCACGTATTGGAAAAGTAAAAATATATCTAAAGCCTATCTGTTCGATGATTTTGTTAACTTCCTTTAAGATACTAGGATGAAAAAATACAAGGTATCTCCCAGACTTAAGAACGTTATAAGAAACGGTCAGAAAATCGTTATATAATTTTAGAATGTACTTAGATACTCTAGAGGCCCTTCCATAGGGAGGATCCGTGGCAATACTATCTATCGAATTCTCAGCAATTAATCTCCTCGTTGAATCAGAGGCTATTAATATAGCATCAGCTCCAAAGAATTTTAGATTATATCGGGCACCGATTAAATCTGGGAGAGATATATCTACGCCTATAGGATAACACCCAACAAAATAAGCTTCAAGCAAAAAACTTCCAGAACCACAAAATGGATCAAAAAATAGGCATCCAGGAAAGGCCCTTGACAAGTTCACAGCTAGTCGCGAAAGAAAACTATCCATCGTATAAGGTGGAGAATAAGGCCTGTATGGAGGATTTCTTTTAAGAAATTGCCTTCTATTACCTTGAAAAATAACTCCTAGTTTACCTTCATTAGAAACATAGATTGTTATGTCTGGCTCATCAAGACTTATTATAAACTCACTTAATTCCTTTAATATCTCTTTAGAAAACTCAGCATCTCCCTCAATTCTTATTTTCTTCACATGATGGTTAACTAAAAATTCGTAAAGTTCATCAACATCATTGAAGAGTATAATTATCCGCTTGAGTAAACTCATTCTCTTAATTAATAAATAAGCAAAAAAGAGAGGAGCTTTTATAATAATGAATCCTTCGGATATCTTAACGAATTCAATTGAAATTTTAAATATTTCACTAATAGCTTTTATTTCTTCAACTGCTATAAAATGAGGTTTATTATTTATGCAAACATATTCTATTATCATTGTATTTTTAAACATAATTAAAAATCCCATCCTCGATTTTTAAAATAGTACAGAAAAAAGCAAAAGAAAATTTAAAATTTGGCGTGAGACGAATGTATTATGATTTTCTATGAAACTTTTTAAAACTCAAAGGTGACTTGCATGTCGAGCAATCTACAATTAATTTCAGTGAGACTGCCTGAATGGATGATTGAAGCAATGGATCGTTTAGTAGCTTTGGGTTTTTTCACTCATAGAAGCGAAATAATAAGAGAAGCTATAAGAGAGTTATTGAAAAGATATTTGCAAATATTAAATGCAGCTACAATCCAGATGGAAGAATCGGAATCTAGTGCTGTATCGACTTAACTCTCCCTCATTTTTTCTTTAAAGTAAAAATTTTTAACAGAATATCACAAGAATTTAGGGTTCATCATAATAACGTAGTAAGGTGATACTTTATGGGGGCTTATAAGTACATACAAGAGTTTTGGGCGAATAAAAAATCAGAAGAATTTCAGAAGCTTATGAAAGAAAGAGTCATGATTTGGAGGAGACAGCCTGCTGTGGTGAGAATAGAGAGACCAACAAATTTATGGAGAGCTAGAACGCTTGGATGGAGACCAAAACCCGGATTCATTTTAGTTAGAGTTAGGGTGAGAAAAGGAGGTCAAAGGAAGCCAAGACCAAGAAGTGGTAGAAAAACAAAAGGTCTTGCAATTCAAGGTCATACAGTAAGGAAATCTTTACAATTAATAGCTGAGGAGAGAGCTGCTAGAAAATACAGAAATTGTGAAGTTCTTAATTCCTATTGGGTTGGAGATGACGGAAAGTATGTATACTATGAGGTTATACTAGTAGAGAGGGATAATCCAGTAATAAAAAGCGATCGCGTGATTTCATGGATTACTGAAAAGCAGCATAGAGGAAGAGTATTTAGAGGCCTTACAAGCGCTGGTAAAAAGATGAGAGGTCTTAGAAATAAGGGAAGAGGCGCAGAAAAAGTTAGACCAAGTAGAAGAGCTGCTTTAAGAAGAAAAGCGAAGAAGAAAAAGAAGATGCGTGGAGAGATCTGATGAACTTGCCTAAAAATGTTAAATTCATTGTTACATCCCCTAGGCATTATGAATTGGATGCGGCAAGCGAAATATGGCATTGTTTAAGAGCTACTGGAATATGCGAGGATGCCAGAATTTTCTTTCCTAAAAGTAAAAAAGAATGGATAAGAGGACTAATTCTTGTTGATTTTGATTTTGATCCAATCGAAGCTATTGAAAAAATAAGAAAATATCTAGAGGAAAAACCATGGATTATGGAGTATATGCAGAGAATAATTCCCGTGGAATTTGCTTCTGAAGACATTAATGTAATTAAAGAAAAGGTAAGGGAGATAGCTAGTAAGAAAATAAAACAAAATGATTCATGGAGAATAACGGTATCTAAACATGCATCAAAATATGGAAAGTTCAAAATTATTGAGGAGATAGCTGATGTGATTAATTGGGGAAAAGTTAATCTAGAGAATCCTGATTGGATTATAAATATAGAGGTAATAAAGGATACTTTTTATGTAGCCATTATTAAAAAGAATCATATAATTAGAAAGAAAGAAATAAAAAGAATTATAGTAGAAAAGGCGTAAAGGCTTTAATTAATATCCTACATCCTTCAATAAATTCATATTTTAGAGATGTTTAGAAGTTAATGATATGCCGGGGTTGCCGAGCTGGCACGGCGCCAGGCTCGAGACCTGGTGGCGGTTTCGCCTCGCGGGTTCGAGTCCCGCCCCCGGCGCCATTCGTATTGAAAGGAATGATACTGATGATAGAGAAGATTCTGAAGTATGAAAAACTTCTTTCATATTTTCTTTGCACAAATACGCTTCCGCCTAGACAGAAGGCTATTAAGATATCCTACTATATCTCCGCAATAACGGAGGCTCTTAATCTAGAATTAACGCCCTTAAGAAATATAGGAACGCATCCTTCAGAAGTCCAAAAAAGATTAAAAATGCTTAAACCAATTGTTGATAGACTCTTTAATCTCTTTCCTCTCTTACTAAAGATACAAGAAATTGACATGGTAAGGCTTGTTGATCTCCTAGGTATTTTATATGAAGCGAGCGCTTCAGAGAAAGTCAAAGTATTTTTTGAAAAAATAATCAAATCGTCATCAGATGAAATTGTACTCTCGGAACTTGCGGATGTAGCTTACGATATAGGATTATTTGATGTTTCTTATAAAGCTCTTTTAAAACTATTCAGCATGGGCAACAAGCGAGTTGAAATTCTTTATAATATCGCTTTACTTGAATATCTGATGGGGAAAAATGAGAGTGCCTTGCTGCGGCTTAAGAAAATAAGTAAAAATAAGAAAAAAGTTTCGTTCAACTATGGAAGAATAGCATACTTAATGGGGGCAATACATTTGAGTAGGGGAGATATTGAACAAGCGAAGAAATTATTTAAAATAGCTAGAGGGGTTAAATAAGCTCTAAAGCCTCTTTAATTAGCTCTTTAGCTCTATGATAAGGCATCTTAAGCATGAATCTTCTTCTAATATAAATATCTGGTGTGAATCTTAGCAACCCCATAGTTTCTATAGCTAAGCCAAGTTTCTTGAGTGGTTCAATCGCTATTAGGTCATCATAACGAGAAAGTACGCTTGAGAGGTGTAAGAAATCATTCTCTATTAATTCTCTGAGTAATGAAAGAGAGGATATGTTCAGTGATGATAATTCATCAGAAATCCATTCCACTATTTTGGATATCGCTATTGTTCTAGCTTTTTCAGCTTTCTTTATTTTCTCTTTAAGCTTTATTTCCTTTTCTGGAGTGATTTTAACTTCTTGTGGTAATGGTTCTCGTTTTTCTTCAGCCTTTATTTCTGGAAGAGCTTTTTCTTCTGCAGCTTCTTCTACTGAAGGAAGAACCTCTTCAACTTTCTTTGGTTTTTCGATCCTCTTGAAAAGCTTAGCAGTTTCTTTTGCCGCTTTTTCGACGGCCTTCTCTACGCGTTTTATTATCTCCGGCTTGTTTTTAACATCAAGAGTTCTTTTAGGACGCACAGCAATCATAACTGGAATAGCTAAGGATGGAGCTTTTAGATAACCTTTCCCTGGACCTACGCGAGTAAGGGATTCAGCTACGCCCTTAGGAACATCAAAAATTCTAGACAGCTCGTTTACATCCTCTCTCTGCATCTTTAAAGCAAGAACAGTTCCAGTATTTATGAGAATTTCAGTGCTCAGATCTCTTGAACCCTGAGTAGCAAGAACTAACCATAACCCATATTTTCTACCCTCTCTGGCTATTCTTACAACCATTTCTTTAACCGGATCTTGTTTACCCTTTCTAGGAGCAAATAAATGTGCCTCATCAATTACAATTATCGTCCTAAACAAAATCTCCCTTCTTTTGTATGCCTCGTACAAGGTTCTTAATATGTCAGCTACAAAGAATCTAAGACCGATTTCACCCATAGGCACGTTTGCAAGTCGGAAAATAGTAGCATAGCCCGGCTTAAGTACATTTTTTATATCGATTGCATTTTTTCCAACAAGGCCGCTCTCTTTTAAGCTTTTCATTCTGCTCGTTAAGGCACGTTTTGTTTCTTTATGAAGGTCGCTTGTTTCAACAAGAGCAATAAGCGTTTCTAAATCAGCTTGTTTCATATCCTTCATTAGACTCTTTAATGTAAGCCCATATCTTAATTCCTTCATTTGATAAAGAAATAGTAGCCTATCAGGAGTAAATACATCACTTAGGATTGGAGGATTATATTCCCAGTCAAAAATGAAAATTTGATCCGCGTACCCTTTAGGTTCATAACCATACTTCCTAAGCTCTTCAACCTGTTTTTCATCATCATTAGGAAGCAGAAGACTCCCGTACTCATTATGGACATCAAAAATTAGGATGGCATAATCTTCATTCTCTTTCTTAGCGAATTCTAATATCTCTTCAATTATCACGCCAAGAGTATATGATTTTCCTCCTCCTGTAGTAGCAACAACAAGCATATGTCTAGCTAAATCTTCTGGGTTAAAATGCACAGGAACGAATTCTGGATGCGTTAATATTTTACCTATTAGTATTCTCTTCTCGGGCATTCCTCCAGAAATTATTTTCTCTAAAAGCTCTTTTGAGGGCATATAAACATCCGAAGATGATGTAACTGGTCTACGTAATCCAACCAACTTGAAATTATGTATCTTGCCTAAAACATTACACCTTGCTAAACCAGTTCCTCCAGCAGCTTCAATATCTACTATCTGGGCTAGAACTAATTCACCAGTTTTTTTGTCTTTCACGACCACATATTGACCATAGGAAATTTTTTGAATATCTATTGCCGAAAAAGAAAAACTTGAAATCTTTGTCCTACCACTTATAAACCCTAATTTTTCACCCAATAACCTTTCATCTTCCAATTTGGTGTCACCATGATTGTTATTTGTGGAACTCCTGGGACTGGGAAAACAACCCTAGCGAAGGGACTTGCGAAGCATGGGTTCCATTACATATCTCTTTCTGAATTCGTTATAAAAAATAAACTATATTCAGGATATGACTCCAAAAGAAAAGCATATATTATTGACCCCAATAAACTGATTAAAGCAATTAAAGATGAGGTTAAAAAACATGGAAAAAAATTAGTTGTTGAGGGTATTGGAGCAGACCTGATACCAGAGGATTTAGTTGATATATGTTTTGTTTTGATATGCGAACCAGGAGAGTTAGAAAGAAGACTTAGAGAGAAAAATTGGCCGGAAGAAAAAATTCAGGAAAATCTTGAAGCAGAAAGACTCAACATCATATGGGGAGAGGCTTTAGATAAGTTTGGGAAAGAGAAGGTTATTGTTATTGACACAACCAATCTTGATGAGGATGAACTAATAGAAATAGCAATTAATGAATTAAAGAAGCGAGGTTTACTTTGATGCTAATCTCTGATAAGAGTGAAAGTGAGATAATTAAAGAAATAATTCTTGAGTTCCTCGATGAAAAAATTCTCGATGATGCATCTTTTATCATTAGTGAAGAAGGAATAGCAGTAATAAATATTGATACCTTCGTTGATAAAACTGATGCTCCAAAATTAATGCCTTATAAAAGCTATGGTTATAAAACAGTCATAATGTCTGCTAGTGATGTATTAGCTAAAGGTGCAAGACCGAAATATTTTCTCTTATCTGCTTCTATTCCGAGGACTCTTAAAATTGAAGAATTTAGAGAGATAATTAGAGGAGTCTCTTTCGCTTGTAAAAAATATGGTATAAAATTCATAGGAGGAGATTTGAATGAAGCTGATAATATTATCCTCTCCGGAGTTTCAATAGGCTTTACTGATAAAATAATAAAGCGGGACGGGCTGAGCGTGGGAGATTATCTATGGACAACAGGAACCTTTGGAAAAACAGGAGCAGCGCTCCATTTTTTATTAAAAGGGGGCAGAAGGTTGAGGGAAAAAGAAATGATAGAAATTCTTAATGCCTTTTATTATCCACCCCTTCGAATCGAATGTTTAGAGCTAATTAAGAATTTTGCGACATCTTCGATAGATAGTAGCGATGGGTTAGCTAAATCGTTACAATTATTAGCGGAAGTAAGCGGGGTAAAGATCGTTATTGAGAACATCCCTATAGACAAGCTTGCTGTTAATTATGCTAACGTTAATAATATTAGAGCGGAAGATCTAGCGCTTTATGGCGGTGAAGAATTTGAAATAGTATTTTCTACTAAAGAGAAAATAAAAGATGGTAGAAACTGCAAGATATATTATCTTGGAAGAGC
>Ga0180301_10002802_pt1 | contig 13700 bp, 11 predicted proteins | sample GuaBasSediGuay16_FD_121797 | JGI IMG/M metagenome (GOLD analysis project Ga0180301, IMG submission 121797) | Subseafloor sediment microbial communities from Guaymas Basin, Gulf of California, Mexico - Guay16, Core 4569-2, 12-15 cm | ecosystem: Environmental > Aquatic > Marine > Hydrothermal...
ATAGATAAGTAAAAAATTAATGGCTTTTAAGAGAATAATTTTATTTCTAGTTTTTTGTTCGTTATTTAGTTTTAGCTTGATTAATATTGCTCAAGCTGGTTTTGGTATTTCTCCACCCTATATCAAAAATGAAAATCTTAGCCAAGGATTGCATTATGAAAAGAAGATTACTTTAGTCAGGGGCGACCCAATTGAGGATTGGAAAGTGGAAATAATTGTGAATGTTCCTGGAGCTAATGATTGGATATCAGTTGATAAAGGGAAAGAATTTATTATGCCAAAAGGAGCTCAGCAGGTTCCCATTGTTTTCAGTATTGATGTTCCAAAAAACGCTAAATTTGGAAGATATACAGGAAGTATCAGAGTAAAAACCGCGCCAGTAAAAGATCCAGAAGAAGGAACAATATCAATTCTTTTAGGAGGACAAATTGATGTTAATTTAAATGTTCAAAAAGAAATTTTTGATTTTAATGTAAGGGGGGTGAAGGCCCCTGATTTAGAAGAGGGAGAAAAGCGATGGATATTTTATTTTCCGGGAATAATAAAATTCTCAATGCAAATTGAAAATCTTGGGAATATAAAAGCCGCTCCAAGTAAAGTGATTTTTGATATTTATGATGAAAAAGAAAAAGAACTTTTAGAAACGATTCAAACCACTAAGATGAATAAAATAAATCCATTTGAAATAGATTGGGTCATTGCTGAACTCAAAACTAAGTTAAAAGCTGGTAGTTATTATGCTCAATATAAAATTTTCAAAAAAGACGAAATTGTTAACCAAGGGAAAATTCATCTAAGTATTTTATCTAAAGGAAGTATTGTTGATTATCAAAGAGCAACAATTTTTGATATAGGACTAAAAGATAAATTAATTATTTTATTTGGAATTTTGGCTAGCATTGGGTTAGTGATTTTTGTCGTTTTGAAAATTACTAAGATTTTGAAGAGAAAATATTCTTAAGAAAAGTATGTTAGTATTATGTTCAAAAATTCAAATCATTTTGGAGTTTTTATTATTATTTTAATTCTTTTTGGATTTTTATTTCAATTTTTTTTATTTCCCAAAAAAACATATTCAGAAACGCTTTCAATTTCTGTACAAGTGCAAATAGTTACTACTACTACAACTACTACTTCTGTCGGAGGAAGCGGGGGTGGAGGAGGTGGATATACTCCTCCTTCAACAACGCAGGTAATTTTTACAGGAAAAGCATATCCTCAAAGTACGGTTACTTTATTAAAAGATGCCCAAATAATGGCAACAACAATTAGTGGCGCAGACGCTAATTTTCAAATAAGTTTAACAAATATTACGGCCGGTAGTTATATTTTCTCAGTTTATAGTGAAGATAATAAAGGTAATAGATCATCGCTTCTGACTTTTCCTTTAAGTGTTTCCAGTGGCGTTATCACGAATGTTACAGGTATTTTTATTTCTCCGACCATTGATGTTGATAAATCAGAGGTAAAAAAAGGGGAAATAATAAAAATATTTGGTCAAGCAATACCTGATTCTGATATTACAGTGATAATTAATTCCGACGAGGAACTTTATGGAAAAACAAAAGCGGACACAATAGGCGCTTATCTTTACAATTTAGATACTTTGGAATTGGAAATGGGAAATCATTTAGCAAAATCAAGGTCAACACTTGAAGAAGAAATTAGTTCTTTATCAAAAACAGTAAGTTTTATAGTGGGAGCAAAAACAATATTAAAAGAACTGATAACAAAAATTATTAAAGGCGATTTAAATAATGATAAAAGAGTAAGTCTAATTGATTTTTCTATTCTTGCTTATTGGTATAAAAGACCATTAACAACAGAAGCAAAAACTAATATTGATTTAAACAATGATGGTAAAATAAATTTAGTGGATTTTAGTATTATGGCGTATTATTGGACAGGATAGTTTAAAAGAGAAAGAAATTTGGTATTATATAAGAATATAAATTATAATTAATTATTATAAATTAATGAATAAATACTGCAGCATTCTTTTACTTGGTATTTGTTTTTATTTCTTGCTGCCCATAAATACAATGGCGGCGGAGCTATATTTAGAAATTCCTAAAGACGAATACTCTATTCAGGAAACTTTTATTATAAATATCAGGATTAATGTTGGGCATAACGAAAATATTAATGCTGTTGATGGTTATTTAAGATTTCCTAAAGATATTTTAAAAATAAAAGATTTTAGTACTGGGAATTCAATTCTTACTTTTGTTGAAGAGCCAAAAATTAATCAAGAAGAAGGTTTAATTTCATTTGTTGGAATTATTCCCGGAGGATATGGTGGGCTGATATCTGGAGATCCTGGACAAAGCAATCTTTTAGGGAAAATGATTTTTTACACTACTTCTACTGGTTCTGCTCAAGTTATTTTTCAAGATGGTTCTCAAGTTTTATTAAGTGATGGAAAAGGAACACCGGCTAAATTAGCTACTAAAGGAGTGGTTTTTAATATTAAAGAACTTGAACTTCCTACAGAGGGTCAGTCTTTAAAAAATGAATGGCAGGATGAGCTAGAAAAGGATAAAATTCCCCCAGAAGATTTTAAACCGGAAATAGTTGAAATTAATGGCGAATATTATTTAGTTTTTTCTACGAAAGATAAAGGTTCAGGCGTTGACCATTATGAAATTTTAGAAGAGGGCCCTGGTGTAGCTATGGGTAAATTGTTTTTGGGACAAAATTGGACCGAGAAAGAAAGCCCTTATTTATTAAAAGACCAATCATTAAGCAGTAACATAAAGGTTAAAGTGGTAGATAAAGCAGGTAATGAGAAAATCATTGAATTACCAGTTACATATTCTTTGTCTTGGTATAAAAATTACTTTATTTGGGTTATAATATTAGTATTATTGAGTTTTTTGAGTTTTCAATTATGGTATTATTTAAAAACAAAAGAATATTAGTTTTATACGCTTTAGTGTTTGCGTTTGCATTATTTACTGTTAGCGTAAAATCAGCGCAAGCAGCTAATTTATATTTTTCACCTGCGTCTGGTTCTTATACAATTGGTCAAACGTTTGTGACATCAGTATACGTTTCAAGCACTAGTCAAGAAATTAATGCGGTTTCAGGAATTATTTCTTTTCCAAATGATAAATTAGAAGTTATCTCTTTATCAAAAAGTAATTCAATTGTTAACTTATGGGTTCAAGAGCCAAGTTTTTCCAATAGCGCAGGAATAGTAAATTTTGAAGGTGTTATTTTAAACCCTGGATTTATTGGAAGCAATGGAAAGATTCTTTCTATTACTTTTCGGGTAAAAAAAATTGGAGCAGTAAAACTTTTTATTACCCAAGGGTCAGTTTTAGCCAATGATGGATCTGGAACAGAGATACTCTCAAATCTTTTTGGAGCGAACTTTGATCTTTTAGCTAAAGTTATTTCGCCTACACCTTCAGAAACAAAGATTTCTAATTCAATAGATGGAACACCTATTGCTCCTGAAGTTTTTTCTTCTACTCATCCAGATCCAAATGAATGGTACCCATTTACTAGTGCTAAATTTTCCTGGAAGGTAGGCAAAGATATAAATGGTGTTCGCACCCTTATTAATAAAAATCCTAGATCATTACCTAATGTAACATATTTATCCCCACTTGATTTTAAAGAAGTTTCTGATTTAGAAGAAGGAATTTGGTATTTTCATATACGTTTTAGAAATAAACAGGGATGGGGAGATATTTCTCATTTTCCTGTTAGGATTGATAAAACTCCTCCAAAGCCATTTGCTATTAAAGTTGATAATGAAGGAGATGCCACGAACCCTCGTCCTTTACTTGTATTTGAGGCCATTGATTCTCTTTCTGGAATTGATAGATATGAAATTAAGATAAATCAAGAAGATTTATCTCCTCTTCTAATTGAGCTATCATCTAAAGATATTTCATCTGGCGCCTTTAGATTACCAGTGACTTCACCAGGCAAGCATTCAATTATAATAAGAGCTTTAGATAAAGCTGGAAATTACAGTTTGGCGATGACAGAAATAGACATAAAACCAATAGAAGCTCCGGTTATTACCGACTGTCCTAAGACATTATATCCAGGTAATCTATTAATTTTAAAAGGAAAATCTTTACCTAAAACAACAGTTAATATTTTTATTCGTAATGAAAGAAAAGAAATTATAACAGATGTGGCGACTAGTGATAAGAAAGGATACTGGGATCTTGCTTTAGCTAGAACCTTAGATAGAGGGATTTATGAAATATGGGCGCAAACAACAGACTATAGAGGAGCTAAAAGTAATTATTCAAATAAATTACGAATTATAATTAGTCCTCCAATATTTGTTAGAATAGGTAATTTAGTAATTGATTATTTGAGTGTTATCATTAGCCTTATAGCCCTTATTATATCTATGGCAATGATTTGGGTCTATGCTTGGAGAAAGATAAAATTACTCCAGAAAAGATTAAAGAAGGAGACGATTGAAGCAGAAGAAGCCTTGGCAGAAGCTTTTAATATATTAAGGAAGAAAACTAAAGACGAAATAGCCAAACTAGATGGGCAAGTTGGTTTATCTAAAAAGGAAGAACAAATCAATAAAGAATTGAGAAAAGCTTTAAAAGTTTCAGAGAAATTAATTGCGAAGGAGATTAAAGACATAAAAAACGAGATAAACAATAGATAAAAGTTGTATTAAATTAAAATTCTTGATAAGGTAAATAAGGAACAAGAATGAATTACAAGAAATTATTAATTATTATAAGTATTTTTATAGCCACCATTTTTCTGGCGGTTTTTGTTTATCCTGATGGATTAAAAAAAAGGGGAATTAAACTTCCTCATTTTTTTGATAAGCATTTCAATTTAGGATTGGATCTCTCTGGGGGAACACTTTTGCTTTACGAAGCTGATTTGAGTAATATTGAACCTTCTGATTATTCTTCGGCGATGAATGGTTTAAGGGATGTAATAGAAAGGCGTATAAATTATTCAGGTGTTAGGGAACCGCGTGTGCAAATCAATAAAAGCGGAGAAAAATGGCGTTTGATAGTGGAATTAGCTGGAATTAAAGATATTCAGGAAGCAATTAAAATGATAGGGGAAACTCCTTATTTACAATTTAAAGAAGCTCGCACAGAAGAAGAAACTAAAGCCATATTAGAATTACAGGAAGAAGAATCAAAAAAAGAAGAGCCTGATTTAAGAATTATGCAGACTGATCCATATTTTAAACAAACTTCTTTAACTGGAAAATATTTAAAAAGAGCAGAATTGGGATTTGACCGGAATTCTTTACCTATCATTAATCTTCAATTTAATAATGAAGGTACAAAGATTTTTGCTGAATTAACGAAGAAAAATATCGGACAACCATTAGCAATTTATTTAGATGATTATCCAATTAGTGTTCCTGTAGTGCGGGAAGAAATTCCTTCAGGCAGAGCTCAGATTTCTGGAAAATTTACTTTACCAGAAGCAAAAGAATTAGTAATGAGATTAAATCAAGGCGCTTTGCCTGTTCCAATTAATTTAATTTCCCAACAATCTGTTGGCGCTGTTTTAGGAGAAGAATCAATTCAGAAAATTGCCAAGGCAGCTCTTTTCGGATTTATTTTGGTGCTCATATTTATGATTGTGGTTTATCGTATTCCAGGATTTTTAGCTTCAATTTCTTTAATAATCTATGTTATTTTAAACTTGAGTATTTTTAAAGCATTGCCCGTAACTCTTACTTTGGCTGGTATTACTGGCTTTATTCTTTCTGTTGGAATGGCAGTTGACGCAAATATTTTAATTTTTGAACATGCTAAGGAGGAAATTAAAAAAAATAAACCAATGAGGATTTCAATGGAAGATGGTTTTCAAAGGTCATGGCCTGCTATCCGAGATTCTAATATTGCTACAATAATTTCTGCTGTAATCCTTTATTATTTCACATCAAGCATGATAAGAGGATTTGCTTTCACTTTGGCCATAGGAGTTGGAGTAAGTTTAATCACAGCTTTGTATATTACAAGATTATTTTTACAAGTTTTAACAACAAATAAGTAGATATGGATTTTATTAAAAAAAGAAAGTTATTCTATGGTTTTTCAATAGCAATGATTGTGGGTTCTTTTGTATGCCTTTTATTTTTTGGATTTAATTTGGGAATTGATTTTACAGGAGGATCTCTTTGGGAATTAACAGCATTAGATATTAAAAATGATGGTTTGAGTAGGATTGTAGGATATTTAAAAAATGAAGAATTAGGACAAATTAATGTCCAAACAACAAATGAAGATAGTTTTATATTACGTTTTTCGAATATTTCTGAAGAAAAACATGTTCAATTATTTAAAGGGTTGCAAGAAATAATTCCTTCAATTCAGGAAAGAAAATTTGAATCAATAGGTCCTTCTATTGGCCAAGAATTAAAAACAAAATCTATTTGGGCGGTTTTTTTGGTTTTTTTTGGGATTCTAACATATCTATGGTATGCTTTTCGCCATTCTTCTTTTCGTATCCCATCTTATCGTTATGGAGTGTTAGCAGTTTCAGTATTAATGCATGATGCTATATTTATTATAGGGCTATTTTCTTTATTGGGTAAATTAAAAGGATGGGAAGTAAATTCAGATTTCTTAGTTGCTTTATTGGTAGTAGCTGGTTATTCTGTTCATGATACAATTGTGGTTTTTGATAGAATTAGAGAAAACATACGTTTGAAAACAAAAGAAAATTTAAGGGAAATTATTAATTTAGGAATTAATCAAACTCTCTTACGATCTTTAAATACGTCCCTTACAACAGTTTTTCCATTGATAGCTTTGTATTTTTTGGGTCCTATTTCCATTAAAATATTGGTTACAGCAATGATTAGCGGTGTAATAATAGGCACTTATTCCTCTATTTGTCTTGCTGCTCCATTATTGTATGATTGGGCATTAAAACAAGTACAACATTAAACTTGTTTAATATTGACTTTTTGTTTATTTCTTGCTTTAATTAATATGAATTTTAATATGAATAATTCTAATTTAAATAAAGAGAGCCCACGCCAATTGGCCCTTAAAATCATTGCAATTTTAAGCCCAAGAACGCAAGATATTATTAAAAAAAGATTTGGCCTTGATAATGATTCTCCTAGAACATTAGAATCAGTAGGTCAGGATTATAAAGTTACAAGGGAAAGAATCAGGCAGATTATAGAGGCTTCTTCAAAAACTATAAAGAAACAGCCAGTTTTAAAAATGGCTGATGTTTTTATGCAGCAAGCTGAACAAATTTTGAAACAAAGCGGAGGAGTGCAGGAAAATGAAGAATTCATTAAAAAAATAAATGAGAAGTTTAAAAAAGCAAAAGGGAATTTATCAGCTATTAGATTTTTATTATCATTAAATCCTAGTTTTGTATTTGAAGAAGAAAATAACTTATATCATAGTTTTTGGCATTTTTCTAAGATTTCTAAAGATCAAATCTGTAAAAATATTAAAGATATAGAAAAATGTTTTAATAAAAAACAATCATCTTGTTTAATAGATGAAATATTATCTTGGGTTAAAAAAAGCGTTTCTTCTGGCATAAACAAAGAAGAATTAATAGCTTATTTACAAATATCTAAGAAAATTGGTATGAATCCTTTTGGTGAGTATGGTTTATTTGATTGGATAGAAATAGATCCGTCTGGAGCTCGCGATAGGGCATATCTAATAATGAGACATTCTAAAAAACCTTTGCATTTTTCTGATATTACTGAACATCTTAATGAATGTAATAAAATATCTGTTCCGGCGTCTGTTGTTTCTCATTCTTGGCAAAAGAAAGTATGTATTCAAACTGTGCACAATGAATTAATCCGTGATCCCCGTTTTGTACTTATTGGGCGCGGAATTTATGCATTAAGAGAATGGGGGTATAAACCAGGAAAGATAGTTAATGTTATTCAAGATATTTTACGAGAAGCTGGGAAGCCATTAAAACAGGAAACAATTATAAAGGAGGTTAAGAAACGCAGAATGGCTAAAGATAATACTATTATTTTGAATCTTCATAATAAAAAGTATTTTAAGAAATTACCAAATAAATATTATAGCTTAGTTAGGTCCTATAAAATATTAGAGGTTTAATGCCTTTTTCTACTTTTTTTTATTACCTAAGAATTGTTTTGATTTTCTTAGGAAGAATTTGTCGTGAATTTTGGTGGCTATTAGCCCTTATTATTTTTGGGAAAGTTTTTATTGATTTAAATAGAAAATATGAAGAGAAGAAGAAAAAGGAAAAAGAAGAAATAAAAGATTGGGTTATTTTACAAATAAATGTCAATCAAGAAATCTTACAAACTCCTAAAGCAATGGAGCAAGTGTTTAATGGCTTGCATGTTATAGAAAAAGGATATATTTGTTTAGAGTTAGTTGGAATGGATAGAGAGTTGTATTTTATTATTCGCACTCCTAAAGAATATAAAAATTTGGTAATGTCTCAATTTTATGCCCAGTATCCGGAAGTAGAAATTAAAGAAATTAATGATTATTTTTTACGTTTTCCAGCTCATTTGCCAAACAAGGATTTTGATTTGTGGGGAGCAGAAATCATTTTAGAAAAAGATAATTATTATCCTATTAAAACTTATTCTTACTTTGAGGAATTAAAAGAAGAAAAAAGGATTGATCCTATATCAAGTTTTGCAGAAAGCGTTGATAAACTTCAAAAATTAGAATTACTTGTTTTAGAAATTCTTATTAAACCTCCTTCTGACAAAGATGAGAAGAAATTTATAGACGAAGGCAGAAAAAAAGTTAACAGTATGCTTGGAAAAAAAGAAAGCAAGGTAATTACATGGCAAGATTGGATAGTTGCTTTCTTTAAAAATCTTTTATTGGGAATAGTCCAGCCTTTGATTTGGCCGACCAAGGAAGAGAAGAAGAATGAAGGATCTCCAACTCTTTCTCCTGGAGAAAAAATTATAATTGATTCAATCGAAAAGAAAATAAATCAATTATCATTTAGTACTGGCATGAGATTAATTTACATTTCTCCAAAAAAGATTTTTAATGAATCTAATGTCTCTGCTTTTATGGCTTTTCTAAAACAATTTAATTCAAAGGATTTGAATGGTTTTAAAATCAATAAAGATGTTTCTACTGTTCTTAAAACAAGAATTTTTCAAAACAGAAGACTTTTTTTAAAAAAGATGGATTTTTATCAAAGTTGCTTAAAGCGAAAATGGGTACAAAACGGTATAGTTCTAAATACAGAAGAATTGGCAACTATTTATCATTTTCCGGCATTAAAAGTTAAAACTCCTTCATTAATCAGGGTTTTGAGTAAAAAAGGAGAGCCACCAATAGGCTTACCAGTAGAATAAATTTATGGATATAAACAATATTGGAATAACAAATTTTAGAGATGAATACCGACGATTTGGAATTAAAGCCGATGATAGACGTCGGCATATGTATCTTATTGGAAAGAGCGGAGTAGGCAAGACAACAATGATGGAAAATATGATTATTCAGGACATTAATAATGGAAAAGGTATTTGTGTTGTTGATCCTCATGGGGAACTGATAAATAGAATTCTCTACTTTATTCCTGAGAATAGAATAAAAGATGTAATTTATTTTAATCCTGGAGATGTTGAATGGCCAATTGCTTTCAATGTTATTGAAGAAGTTCCAGTAGAATATCGCCATTTAGTCGTAGCTGGCTTAATGGGAGTTTTTAAAAAGATTTGGCCGGATGTATGGTCTGCTAGAATGGAATATATTTTAAATAATGCTTTATTAGCTCTTTTAGAATATCCTGGATCAACTCTTTTGGCTGTAAATAGGCTTCTTTCTGATGAAGATTTTCGTAAGGCGGTGATGAAAAAGGTAACAGATCCAATTGTAAAATCTTTTTGGGAGAGAGAATTTGCCCGCTATAATGCTCGTTTTGCCACAGAAGCAATTGCCCCAATACAGAATAAAGTTGGTCAATTTATCTCTAATCCCTTGGTTAGGAATATTATTGGACAGAAAGAATCAAAGATTGACATTAGGGAAATAATGGATAAAGGTAAAATTCTTTTAGCTAATTTATCAAAAGGTATGGTTGGAGAAGATAATTCCAGTCTTTTGGGCGCTCTTTTGGTTACAAAAATACAGTTAGCAGCAATGAGCCGTATAGATGTCCCTGAAGAGAAAAGAAAAGATTTTTATTTATATGTTGATGAATTTCAGAATTTTTCTACAGAGTCATTTGCTTCTATTTTTGCTGAAGCCAGAAAATATCGTTTAAATTTAATTTTAGCTCATCAATATATAGCTCAACTTAATGAACAGGTTAGAGATTCCATTTTCGGCAATGTAGGAACTTTGATTTCTTTTAGGCTTGGTCCTCAAGATGCAGAAATACTAGAAAAATATTTTGCTCCAGAATTTACGAAAGAAGATTTAATTAATCTTCCAAATTTTCATTTTTATATAAAATTAATGATTAATGGAGTCTTATCTAAAAGTTTTTCAGCGATGAATATACCTCCTTCTAGTTTGCCAGAACAGTCATTTATACAAGAAATAATTCAGTATTCACGTGAACATTATGCCTCTTTACGGCATGAAGTTGAAAAGAAAGTGGCGCATTGGGAATTGTTGGATTTCTCTCCTAGTTTCAAAGGTTCAAATCTTAGAGATAAAAAAATCGGAATTAAGGAAGGCTGGGAAGCAGTATGTTCAAATTGTGGGAAAAGAATCATTGTGCCTTTTCAACCCGATCCCGCTAGATCTGTTTATTGTGATGAATGTTTTAAGGAAATAAAGATGCGAAGAGGAGGAAGTTCAAAGCAAACGAGTCCTGTGCATTATCATGGATCTAAAACCGAACCTAAGAAAAAAGAAATAAAGCAAATAATTAAAAATATTTTTCACGAAGATACTTAATTGAAATATGAAAAAAACTGTTGCTGTTGTTTGTGGTGGGAAGAGTGGAGAGCATGAAGTCTCTCTACGTTCAGCTTTTTATGTTTACAATAATATAGATAAAAAAAAGTATAAGGCAATTGTTATAGCTATTGATAAAAAAGGAAGGTGGTATTTTAGTCGTAATTTTAAGGATATTATTAATACTAAAAATCAATTATGGAGATTAAAATCTAATTTGGAAGAGATTGTTCTTTTAAAATCTAAAAAACGCAGCAAGATATTAAGTTTAAAGAAAAAGAAAAACTTGATTGGAGTAGATGTATTTTTCCCATTAATTCATGGTACTTATGGTGAAGACGGTTGTTTGCAAGGATTTTTCGAACTTTTAGATGTTCCTTATGTCAGCGCAGGAGTTTTAGGGTCTGCAATAGCAATGGATAAAGAAATAACAAAAAGATTATTAATGCTTGAAAAAATACCAGTAACAGAATTTGTTGTTATCAAGCAAGAAGATAAATTGATAGAAAGAAAAAATAAAATTAACCGATGTATAAAAAAATTTCGTTTTCCACTTTTTATTAAACCTGTTTCTCTGGGATCTTCAGTTGGAGTGTCTAAAGTCTTCAATAAAAAAGAAATTAAGAATGCTATTGAAGAAGCTTTTAAATATGATACAGAGATTATGGTCGAGGAATTTATTAATGGAAGGGAAATTGAATGTTCAGTTCTTGGTAATTTATATCCTAAAGCTTCTTTGCCAGGGGAAATTAAGTCTCGTACTTTTTATTCTTATGAGGCAAAATATTTAAATTCTGAAGACGCAGAGCTGTTAGTTCCCGCCCCTTTACCAGAAAAACTAATTAAAAAAGTACAACAATTAAGCATAAAAGTATTTCAAGTATTAAAATTACAAGGTATGGCTAGGATAGATTTTTTCTTAAAACCAGATGGACAGTTAATAGTAAATGAAGCAAATACTATCCCCGGATTTACTCAAATTAGTATGTATCCTAAATTATGGCAAGTTTCAGGAATAAGATATCCAAAATTGATAGATAAATTAATTCAATTTGCTATAGAAAATTATAATAAAAAAAATAAATTAAAAAGAGATTTTCAATGAAACTTTCTTTTAGAAAACTCCTCAAGAGTATATATCATGCTCTTCAAGGAATAAAAGATGTATTTTTTCAGCAGAATTTTTTTTTAATGATTCTTGCAACAATAGGAACATTATTTCTAGGATTCTGGTTGCAAATTTCTTATTTTGAATGGTTGATAATTATTTTTCTTATCGGTTTAGTTCTTAGTTTAGAAATATTAAATACAGTCATTGAGAGAACATTGGATTTTCTAGAACCGTATATGTCTGACAAAATTAGAATTATAAAAGATTTAATTGCCGGGGCAGTGCTTTTAGTTTGTTTGACTGCTTTAATTTTAGGACTTATAATTTTTTTGCCAAAGATTATTTTAAAATTTTAAGAATTATTAAAAATGCAATCTTCTTCTGAGGAAATAAAGAATAAATTAGATATTGTTGAAGTAATAGGGCAATATGTAAAACTACAAAAAGCAGGAGCTAATTATAGAGGGCTTTGTCCCTTTCATAAAGAAAAGACCCCTTCATTTTTTGTTTCTCCGTCTCGTCAAATTTGGCATTGTTTCGGTTGTAATTTGGGAGGAGACATCTTTTCTTTTATAATGAAAATAGAAAATATTGAATTTAAAGAAGCCTTAAAAATATTAGCTCAAAAGGCTGGAGTAGAATTAATTTATGAGAATCCTCAAGTACGTTCTCAAAAGCAGAGAATGATTGATATTAATAAGAAAGCAGCGGAATTTTTTGAACAAAATCTTTGGAAAGAAAAAGCTGTAATAGATTATCTTTTGAAAAGAGGATTGAAAGAACAAATAATAAAAGAATTTCATCTTGGCTGGGCTTCTGATGAATGGAATCAACTTAGTAATTTTCTTATAAAGAAAGGGTTTAAATCAAATGAGATATTAGCCAGTGGTTTGGCTATTTCTAAAAATACTGATATTTATGATCGTTTTCGTTCAAGAATTATGTTTCCTATAGAAGATCCTTCTCAGAATATAATTGGTTTTACTGGTAGAATTTTTCAAAGCAAAGTTTCTTTAAAAACAATCAGAGATATAGAAAAAATAGGGAAGTATATTAACAGTCCGCAAACTTTGATTTTTGATAAAAGCAAAATTCTTTACGGCTTGTCTCAAAGTAAAAATTATCTTCGTTCTGAAGGAAATACTATATTAGTAGAAGGTCAAATGGATTTTCTTGCTGCTTGGCAATCAGGTATAAAAAATATAGTAGCTACTTCAGGAACAGCTTTAACCCCTTATCAATTGAAGGTTCTGAAAAGGTATAATAATACTTTAGTTTTAGGCTTTGATATGGACGAAGCAGGGGAAAAAGCAGCTGAGAGAGGTATTGAATTGGCTTTATCCAAAGAATTTAATGTAAAAATCCTTAGATTACCAAAAGGGAAAGATATAGCTGACTTTCTTATGGATAAAGAAAATAAAACAAATGTTAAAGATTTAATAAACAAAGCAGAAGCAATAATGGATTTTTATTTTACTAGAGCACAGAATGAAGGCGATAAAACAAATATAGACGGTAAAAAAGCAATTGCCTCCTATTTCCTTCCTAAAATTAAAAAACTTAATAATGTTTTAGATAGATCTTTTTGGATAAATAAACTGTCCCGTTTTATTAATATTCCTAGTCAAGCTCTTGAAGATGAATTAAATAAACTACAAAAAGGAAGCGATGGATTAATTGTTGATGAAAATGAATCTCTTTATCAATTTCCTGCTGTTCAA
>Ga0180301_10002803_pt1 | contig 13699 bp, 11 predicted proteins | sample GuaBasSediGuay16_FD_121797 | JGI IMG/M metagenome (GOLD analysis project Ga0180301, IMG submission 121797) | Subseafloor sediment microbial communities from Guaymas Basin, Gulf of California, Mexico - Guay16, Core 4569-2, 12-15 cm | ecosystem: Environmental > Aquatic > Marine > Hydrothermal...
GCGAAATACTCTTCGCCTACCTCTATGGTTCAACGGCAAGAGGTGAGGCTGACAAAAAAAGCGATGTGGACATAGGAATTTTTGTGAGAGGAGATTTCGAAGTTAAGGCATTTTATGAGATAGTAGAGGCTTGTATAGGCATAGCAAACCACATAATCTCAGCGAAGAGATTTGAGAGAATTAAGAATGCATCAAATCTTAGCTTTTAACCACACAAATGAGAGTCGCCTTTATTTACGATGCAGCCTATCCCTTTGTGAAAGGTGGAGCTGAGAAGAGAATTTATGAAATAGCTAAAAGACTGGCTAAAAGACATGATGTTGATTGGATAACCTTAAAATGGTGGGATGAAGAAAATTTTGAACTTGATGGAATAAAGTATGTGGGTGTTGGAGAGTGGAAAGAACTCTATACGCAAAATAGAAGGAGTATAAAGGAGGCTTTGTATTTTGGAGTAAAAGTATTACCTTTTCTAAAAAAACAAAAATACGATATCATTGATTGTACCTCTTTTCCATACTTTTCCTGTTTTTCTGCTAAGTTTGCTTCTTTAATAAATCGCTCAAAATTGTTTATAACTTGGCACGAGGTTTGGGATGACTATTGGTATGAATATATAGGTAAAGCAGGATTTTTTGGTAAATTTGTTGAAAAGATAACCGCTAAACTCTCAGATAACATTATAGTTGTTTCAGAAAGGACAAAAAGAGATTTAATAGACATGGGTATTAAAGCAAACATAAAAGTTATTCCAAATGGGATAGACTTTGAGAAAATTAAAGGTATTAAAGCCTCTAATAAAGAGTCTGATGTCATATTTGTTGGGAGATTAATAAGGGAGAAAAATGTAGATATTCTGCTAAAAGCGATAACCTTCGTAAAGAAAGAAAATCCCGACGTAAGATGTTTGATAATAGGCGACGGTCCTGAGAAAGAAAAATTAGAGCAACTTGCAAATAAACAGGAATTGAATAACAATGTAGAATTCTTAGGATTTTTAGATAGTTATGAGAAAGTCATTTCATACATAAAAGCTTCAAAGGTATTTGTTTTACCATCAACAAGAGAAGGGTTCGGTTTGGTTGCTTTGGAAGCTAATGCATGTGGGATACCGGTAGTAACAGTAAATCACAAAAGAAATGCTGTAGTAGATTTGGTGAAGAATTCGGGATATATATGCGAACTTTCTGCCAAAGACATCGCAGAAAAAATAATGATTGGATTGGAAGAAGGAAAACTGATGATGCATAAATGTATTAAGAATGCAAAACGTTATGAATGGGACGAAATATTTGACATGATAGCGAATATTTATAAAACAGAAACCAAGTAATTTTGGTGTATGTTTAATTTAAATTTGTGGAAGATTGCTGATGAGGAAAACAGAAAGCTTATTGTTAATATGATTGAGTCGGGAGACAAGCTCTTAGATTTGTGATGCGGTGATAGGGACTTTACAATTGTAGCAGAAAAAAAAGCAGGTGCTAAACCTTATGGAGTTGATTTTTCGTATGATTTGGTTTTAAAAGCTAAGAGAAGAGGTATTAATACGATCTGTTGCAATCTTAATGATTACATGCCTTTCAAAGATGGATGTTTTGATGTGATAATTGCAAATCAAATTATAGAGCATTTAACAAATCCGACCTATTTATAAGAGAAATTTACAGGGTTTAAGAGGTTGAGGTTATGCAATAATATCCACACCAAATTTAGCTAGTTGGCATAACGTTTTCTCATTACTTCTTAGAAAACAACTGTTTCCATCACACATATCCAATGAAATCATAATTGGAAACTCTCTCGATCCGAAAAAAGGTTTAAAGCATAAGAATTTGGGTGAAATCCATTACTGAATATTTACGTATGAAGGATTGAAAGATTTGCTCGAGTATCACGGATTCTCTATTAAGGAGATAAAAGGGGCTGGTTTTTATCCTTTTCCTAAGAACATTTCTAAAATATTTTCAGGGATAGATAAGAGACATGCCGTATATTTAACGGTAAAGGTTGAGAAGTAAAAATTAAATTATAAAACAAGTATATAAAACAAGTATAAGAATACTTAAAAAACTTAAAAAATCGTAGTACATAGTAATGAGACCGCTAGTTTACATTGTCGTCCTCAATTACAATAACTTAGAGGATACGGTAGAATGTATAACGTCTCTGAAAAGTATCGATTACGAAAACTATAGGATACTTCTTGTAGATAACGGTTCGGACTATGATGTCTTTGTGAACATAAAAAGAACTTTTCCAGAAATTGAATACCTTAGATTAAATGAGAATGTGGGCTATGCCGGTGGAAATAACGCTGGAATAAGAAAAGTTCTTGATAAAGCTGACTATATATTTGTAATTAACAACGATGTTGTAGTAGAGAAGGATGTTTTGAAAAAGATGGTAGAAGAAATGGAAAAGGATAATAGAATTGCTGCCTGCCAGCCTATTGTAATGTACTACCACAACAAAAAAATTTGGTCTGCTGGAACTCAAATGTTCCTCGGTTACCCTCGTCTCTATTTAAAGAATAAGATCTGTAAGATTGAGAATTGCTTCGAGCCTCCTTATGGATTGGTGGGTTGTGCAATTCTAATACGTACATCAGCATTGAAAGATTTAGGTGGTTTCGATGAATCCCTTTTCATGACGAATGAAGAAACCGACTGGTGTATAAGGGCTAAGAAAAAGGGATATTCATTTCTTGTCGTGAATGCGAAAGTTTATCATAAAGTATCTTCTACAATTGGTTTTTTTAGCCCGATGTACCTGTATTATATCTCAAGAAACTGGATCTTAATTGCGAAAAAGAATTTCAGTTCTTTAATGTACGCTTATGTAGTCCTAACAGAATTTTTAAGGATCGTTTACTACATCTATCTTTTAACAAAAATGAATAAATTAGGTTTGATAAAGTACTACCTTAAAGGAGTAATGGATGGCTTAAGAGGTGTTAAAGGAAGGGTTATATGAGGACAGCATTCGTTGTGGTCAATTACAATGGTGAGAAATATTTAAAAAAATGCTTGGAGTCCATACTCTCACAAAAATATAAAAAATTTAAAGTTCTTGTTATTGATAACAATTCGAGAGATAATTCAAAGAAAATTTTAAGAGAGATTGCAAACACGAGTAATAAAGTTGAAGTTTTGTTTAATAAAGAGAACATTGGATTTGCCAAAGCAGTCAATGAAGGGATAAGCGTAACGAATTCCCCATTCATAGCTTTAATAAACAACGATGCACTCATAAAAGACGATTGGCTTGAAAATATGGTCTTTGCTGCAAAAAATGACTTAAGAGCAGGAATTTTTGCCTCAAAAATTTACTTCACAAGTGGATTACTCAATTCTACTGGCCATATTATTTACAGGGGTTTTGCCGTTATGGACAGAGGTTATTTCGAAAAAGATGTTGGGCAGTATGATAAAGAAGAATACGTTGCTGGGGCTTGTGGTGCAGCAGCTTTTTACAGAAGAAAGCTATTTGATGATATTGGATTGCTGGATGAAGATTATTTTATGTACAATGATGATGTAGATTTGAGTTTGAGGGCATTATCGATGGGATGGAAGATAAAATATGTTCCTGAGGCAATAGCATACCACATCCATTCAGCCTCAACCGGATTCCTATCTGATTTTTCCGTTTATTACAACAGCAGAAATTGGGTTTGGAGCGTGATAAAGAACGTTCCGTATCATGCCTTTGTCAAGGAATTTCCAGCTTTTTTTCTTAGAAATTTACTGTCAATAGTGTACTTTTCCATAAAAGGAAAAACGAGAGCTATTTTCAAGTCTAAAATAGATTCAATAAGACATTTGGGGGAGAATTTAAGAAAAAGGAGGGAAATGCAAAAAAGAGTAAGAGTGGGTGTGGGTGCAATTGAAATTAACGACTGGGGATTCAAAGATGTGCTAAAAATTGAGAATCTGAGAAATTAAATTTTATGGAATCGTACTTAATAAAACATTGGGATCTGATTAGATGCCTACATCATTTGAGTTCAAACTTAGATATAGTAGGTTCAATATGATGATTGCGGCAAAAGAGATTTTAAAAAGCTTTAAAATTCCAATATAAAAAAGAATGACACCATTTGAGAATATAGTCGCATTTATTAAGGTAAAAAATAGAATACGAATTGTTTTGTTCTTTGAAAATGTATCTTTCAAGGTTGAGAAGGGAGTGTTTTGGGATTATTGGACCAAATGGTTCTGGAAAGAGCACTTTACTAAAGATAATTGCCAAAGTTATCTATCCGAATAGTGATGAGGTGTTTGTGAAGGGTAAAGTCGTCCCAATCCTCGAGCTTGGAGTAGGGTTCAATCTAGAATTAACTGCGAAGGAGAACATCTACCTCCACGGAGCAATTATGGGTATATGAAAAAGGAGGAAATAGATGAAAAATACAACGAGATCTTTGAATTTGCTAAACTAAGGAAGTTTAAAAACATAAAGTTAAAGAACTTTTCTTCAGGTATGTATGCGAGACTTGCATTTTCAACAGCAATAGCAACAAATCCAGACATACTGCTCATTGATAAGTTTTGGCAGTTGGTGATGTTGAGTTTCAAAAAAGATGTATCGATAAAATTAAGGAGTTGAATGAGAATGGAACAACAATTCTGTTGGTTTCTCACAGTCCAGACACGATAAGGGCGATGTGCAACAAAGCAATTCTGCTGGTGAATGGAGAGGTTATAAGTTCGGGAGAGCCAGAAAAAGTTATTGAAAGTTATATTTCAATGTTTTAATATTGTAATTGAGCTTAACAACTGAGATTCAGAGTATTTAAATAATTGTGTTAGATAGTATATAATTCCACTTTAAGATTTGTTACTTTTTCAATCCACTTAAAATGTCTAGCGTTTCTCGTTACTATTGCCTCACAACCGTTATTAATCGCTATTGCAGCAATTATCGCATCTATCCCAACATCTTTCTTTTCCCTTTTCAGATTTCCCCCTATTTTGGCTGCCAAAATTGCATCTTCGTAGTTAAAACTTAGAACTTCAAGCTTGTTGAAGGCTTTTATTAGCTTGTCCCTCATCTTCTCTCCTTTCTCACTACCTACGGCAAAAGTTCCAAACAAAGCTTCAAACACATTAATCGTTGTGGTTGCATGTATTCCTTCAGCATCCAACCTTTCAGTTAAATCCTTAATTGATTCAGGTCTTCTAATCATATCAATAAAATAAGTTGTGTCAATACATTTCATCTAAAGTTCCCCAGTGTTCTATTGATTTTTTCTCTTATTTCTTCGACAGCAGTTTCAAATTCTTCTACATCTTTTAGTTCGGGATACATAAAAAGGATTTCACTCAACTTTCCTTTCTCCCCTACAAGTCTTTTAATTACATCAGAAAAACTTTCATCTTTTCTTTTCACACTTTTAAGTAAGTTGTATGCCTCATCTGAGAGGGAGATGGTTTTTGTCATATGTGTATGTATGTGTGCATAGTACTTAATTTTTTTGTTTATCAATACAAAAGCTAAGGTGTAGAATTCTTGGGGGCGTAGCTTTTGCATGCTATTTAAGCTTTTACCAAGTTTATCCAAGGTTGGAATCAAACTTTTATCCATAAAAATAGTCTTTGCTCATTTTCAGGAATAAACCTAAAGCTTGCCTGATTACAGCAGTACCCATCAAGTCCATCATGCAAAGGATAGTAAGTCTGTTTTGTTATCTATTAAAACTCTCCTCAGCTTCACGTGATTGTATCTGGATTACCCAAAATTTGAAAGTATTTTTACAGACTTCTTTTCCGTTAAGAACCTTAAACTTTGGCATATTCAAGCTCCATACTTCAAAACCAAAAAGTCTGATATATCTCCAATCCTTCCAAGCCTTCAACTTCTAAATGAATTTTAACAGCTTCTCTGATGTTTTCCACAACTTCATCCAACGTTTGCCCTTGAGTCTATTGGCAGATCAATACATTCAGCAACATAGGTTTGTTTGTTATTAATTTACCTAATTCTCTGTGATGTTTAGATTAAACTGTAAGCACAGTCTGAAAGTTCATCCAGAAAAATCTGATTTTTAAGGTTGCTCCTCGATTTGCCTTAACTGTGTTTTATATACTCTACAATACTTCATTCACATCGAAATTTTTAAATTTTAATCTTCTTAAGTTATTTCTAAAAAATAAAAGATAAAACAAACAAAAAGAATGGTGGATAAGAAATGCTAGAATGGACAGGAGAGCGATATTTACCATTTATAAGTCCTGAAATCTGCGGAGATACATTATGAACATTTACATAGGTATTACTTTGCTTCTCAATTTGTTAAAGGTAAAAAGATCAGTATGGTGTGCATTGAATAGCATCGTTTGAGGCGTTTACGGTAGATCGCTTCAAATGGATTATCAAAAAATCCAACAAGTATGTACGCAAAGATTGCTTTTGCTGCTGTAGAGCAAAAGGATGATGTTAACATCAGTTTTTAAGCATCGAAAAGATTAAAGAGGGTTAATTAGAGTTATAACCGTTAGCCTGTTGTAAAGGCGATGGATGTTGGCCTACACAGATACCTATTTGCAACCCAATTGGTCAAAGAACTGTAGCAATTTTCCGTTAAATATACAAAAAAATTGGTAGGGGGATATTTATATAACGAAGGTGTAAGTGGAACGTTAATAGCATGGTGGTACCAATGATTACTGAGAATAATCTCAATTTGCCATTCGACGTTTTCACCCGTAATTATATAATTACTACTATTCTAAACAATTTTTATAAAGAGAGTTACAACAAAGTCAGTATATTAGATTTAGGTGGTAAAAATGGACGACTTAAGAATTTCCTTGATGAATCAAAATTTGACGTCGTAGTTCTTGATATAGATCCTGAACCAGACGCAAAAGAGTACGTCGTGGGGGATGCAAGAGCTCTTCCCTTTAAACCAAAATCCTTCGATGTTGTAGTGTCTTCCGAGTTGCTCGAACACGTACCGCCAAAAGACAGAATAAAGGTTTTGGAGAACATGATAGAAGTAAGCAAAGACCTTGTTATACTCGCCGCTCCGTTTTATTCAAAGGAGGTCGAAGACGCTGAAATTAGAGCTAACGAATTTTTTAAGAAGTTTTTCGGCAAAGATCATCAATGGCTCAAAGAGCACATCGAAAACGGTTTGCCAAGAGAAGAAGACATTGAAGAATTTGTTAGGAAGAAAGGTCTAAATTTTATCAAGATCCAGACGAATAACATAAACAACTGGTTATTAATGCAGTTATTTATATTTTCAGCTTATATCTTCGGTATACCTCCAGAGAGGGTTGCGGAGGTGTACAAATACTACAATGAAAACTTCTTGGAGCTTGGAGATTTTCTACCCCCAACCTACAGGAAGATATACGTAATCAGCAAACATGTTCCAGAAATCGATTTCGGAGAATCGCATCTGGATGTGAACAAGTACCAAAAGCTTCTGGAATTGATATCGAACGCAGTAGGACGAACAATTCAAGATAAAGAGAGGCACATAAAGAACCTTGAGGCTCTGTTAAATCAGAAAACCGGTGAAAATGAGACTCTAAAAAGCGAGTTGCAGAGGTTAATTGAGGATGTTGGGAAGAAATCTGAATTAATTCAAGAGTTAAACGAGGAAATAGAAAATTTAAAAAACGAGTTGGAATTTAAGACGAAAGAGAGCGCAAATCTGAAAAATAGACTATTTGACGTTGAGGAGGAGACTAGACGTTTACAAGATGTGATTAAAAGACTCGAATCAGACATAGCGGGCAAAGACAACTTAATAACAGAACTTGAGAAAGAGATAAAAGCCAAAGGTAATAAGGAGGAGGATTTAATTCGAAAAATTGAAGCATTAGAAAAAGAACTGGCTGAGTCTGTAACGAAGCACAAAGAACTTAGAATTAAGTATAACGAACTAAAAACTGAGAATGAAACGCTAAAAAATAGATTAGCAACTGTGGAAAAGAGACTACATGAAATTCAGCAAAGTCTTACGTTTAAAGCTTTGAGCAAGTATCAAAGACTAGTAGAGAGATTTATGCCACCGGGAACAAGGAGGAGATTTTATTACGATCTGGCGATAATCGGGCTGCGAACGATCGCAAATGAGGGGCTTTTGGTGTTCTTGGACAGGGTTGGAAAATATATCGGTAAAAGGTTACCAATAAAACGTAAAGTTGTGAGACCGCTCCTTGAGACGAGCATGCTGCATCTGGGGACTCATGAACCGCTGAAGCTCGATAAGGAGCTTGTGATAAAGTTCAGAGCTAAAGCCGATAGGCTTAGCGAGATTAAGATCTTGACGGCAACCTATCAAAGAAGAAACAGAGATTTGGAGCTTCTGGTTGAGGTAAATGGAAAACTTGAGAGAAGAGTTTTAGTTAGAGGCTGGAGAATCCTCGATAACGGTTACACGCCGTTTAAGTTCAAACCCATAGAAAACTGCGAAGGAAGGACTGTGACTTTAAGGCTTAAATCTCTGGGCGAACCTTCTTCAGCAGTCTGGTTCAACAAGCAATTGAATTTTGGCGAAGTTAAGCTATTTTACGACGGTAAGAAGATAAATGGCAGTGTAAATATTCAGGTATATCACGACATAAAGGTTAGAGACGATTACGAGCTGTGGATTCTGAAGAATGAGCCGAAAGAGGAGGATCTGAGGAGGATGGCCGAAGAGTGCAGGAAGTTCAAGTATAGACCAAAAATCAGCATAATAATGCCCACTTGGAACACCGAGGAGAAGTGGCTGAGAAATGCGATTGAATCCGTTCTGAATCAGGTTTACGACAACTGGGAGCTGTGCATTGCTGATGGAGGGTCGAATAAGCCTCACGTCAAAAGGGTTTTGGAGGAATACGCTCGGAAGGACAAGAGGATTAAAGTCAAGTTTTTGCCCAAGAACTTAGGTATTGCGGGAAATTCGAACGAGGCTTTGAAGTTGGCTACAGGTGAGTTCGTGGCGTTTTTGGATCATGACGACGAACTTGCACCCTTTGCTCTGTATGAGGTAGTGAAACTGCTGAATGAAGAGCCTGATTTGGACTTTATATACTCCGATGAAGATAAGATCGATGAGAAAGGTAGAAGGAGAGATCCGTTTTTCAAACCCGACTACAGCCCGGATATGTTTCTGTCCGTTAACTATCTCTGTCACCTTAGTGTAATAAGAAAATCCCTTGTTGATAGGGTTGGTGGATTTAGAAAAGGCTACGACGGCAGTCAGGATTATGATTTGTTTTTAAGAGTTCTTGAGCATACAGACAAGATAGCTCATATACCAAAGATACTTTACCACTGGAGGATGATCGAGACTTCAGCTGCTAAATCTACTTCGGCTAAAACCTATGCATATGAAGCTGCAAAGAAGGCTCTGGCAGATGCTATGAAAAGAAGGGGGATTGAAATAGAAGGTGTCTATGATGGTCTATTGCCAAGTAGTTACAGGATCAAGTACAAGATAAAGGAGAATCCGAAGGTTTCGATAATAATTCCTACCAAAGATAAGGTTGAAGTGTTGAAGAGGTGCGTTGAATCCATCCTCAATAAAACTACCTACCAGAACTACCAGATAGTCATTGTTGACAACAACAGCCAAGAAGAAAGGACGTTTGAATACTACGAAAGCATTAAGGATCATCCAAAGATAAGAATCTTAGAATACAGCAAGCCGTTTAACTTCTCAGCAATAAACAACCATGCAGCTTCGAAAGTCGATTCTGAGTTCATCCTGTTTCTGAACAACGATACCGAGGTTATAACTTCGGAATGGCTTTCTGCAATGCTTGAGCACGCTCAGAGAAAAGAAGTTGGCGCTGTTGGTGCTAAGTTGTTGTATCCGAACAATACAATCCAGCATGCTGGTGTTATTTTGGGTTTGGGTGCGGGACCTCACAGAGTTGCTGGGCACTCTCACAAATATCTGCCTGATAACTTATCGGGGTATTACTATAGACCACATATCACCCAAAACCTTTCAGCGGTCACTGCAGCGTGCATGCTCACCAAAAAATCCTTACTCGAAGAAGTGGGTGGTTTTGATGAAGTTAATCTACCAATCGCGTTTAACGATGTAGATTATTGCCTAAAGCTCAGGGAGAAAGGTTATTTAATCGTTTACACACCATACGCTGTGCTGTATCACTACGAATCGCTTTCAAGGGGCTACGAGGATACGCCAGAGAAACAGGAAAGGTTTCTGAGGGAGATCAGATATATGAGGGAGAAGTGGAGACATATATTGGACAACGATCCCTATTACAGTCCGAATTTGACGAGAGAAAGGGAGGATTTTTCGATTAATGTATGAAAGGTGTGAATAGGGGGTGAAGATATGGAGTTATATATACATATTGGATGGCCAAAAACTGGAACAAGTGCAATACAAATTTTTATGCGAAGAAATAGAGAAACACTTAAGGAGAAATTTAGTATTTTTTACCCACATGGTGTTATTTACCCAGATGGCACTGAGGTTCATAATAAGCATGCATTCTGCTTAATGGACGATCCATACAATACGGCAAGATTAGACAGAAATGTTGTCTTACCAGACGCCTTATCTGTATACCAATCCACTGTAAAGGAAGCAGAAAAAATTGGGGCCAGTAAAGTTGTAATAAGTTCAGAATGGTTATATGTATTAAAAGATAACGAAATTAAAAAACTCAGCGATATACTAAAAACTTTTCCAGACATATCAGACATTAATATCATTGTATACCTCAGAAGGCAGGATCTTCTACTAGAAAGTGGATATAGGCAAGGAGTTGAACATCATGCTTGGAAGTTTTTTGGAAATATATTTACACGTGCTCCACAAGATTACCTATCCATTCTTGAAAGGTGGAGAAACAATTTGCCCGAATCTAACATTATTGTCAGACTCTACGACCGATCAAAACTCAAAAATGGCGATGTGGTTGACGATTTCCTTTCAATTCTTGGTGTTGAGAGAAAAGATGTTTCTGAAGAGAAAGTAGAAGCCAACCCTTCACTCAGCCACCTCTCCGCTTTAGCCTTAAGAAGAATAAATGAGGAGTTTGACCTACCACCAGGAATTCACCAAAAGCTTGTAGAGTTTTTGTTTGAAATAGATAAGAGAGAAGGTAGTTTTCTCAAAACATTCATGACTCTTGAAGAGAGAATCAAGCTTCTTGAATACTATAAAGAATCGAACAAAAAACTATTTAGAGAATATTTAGGAACAGAGAATCAATTCGTTTTATCGGAAGAAGAAATAGAGTTCTATAAAGAACAGGATGAAATACCGAAGGAAAAGATAGAAGAGGCAGTCGAGGATAGATACAGAAGAGCATTGAGGTTTTTATACAGTATAAAAAGCAATCCACCAAGAAGACAAAAAATATACTTGGATGAGAAATATGGTAGAATTAATCCCCTGATTAAGCACGGCCTCATAAATTCTGGTGTATTTGGTTACGTGGATATTGTAGATAATGAAAAGATTGCGGGCTGGATCTTAGACCTTGATACAAAAGAACCTGCAGAGTTTGTTATAAAAGTGAATGGCATAGCAGTTTATGAAGGGAGAGCGAACATCGTTAGAAAGAATGTAGTAGATATTACAGGATACAATATTCCAACTGGTTTTAACGTAAGCTGGAGTGAAATTGAGTTGCCTTCTCAAATGAAAAAAGAAGTCGCAAAGCTTGAGGTTGAAGTTGTTCACAAGAGAACTGGCTACATTGTACCAGGAAACTACAAGAAGTCGGTCAAGGTCGCAAACACGAAAGTAGTTTTTCCCAAGTGTAAGTTGAAGTACTACCCCAACGAACTTGATTTCTTCAGAATTGACGTTCTGAATGCAAATCTGCTGAACGGTAGATTAGTAATTGGAGGTTTGGCCCTACCAAAAGTAGATGCTGAAGAGCTAAAGCTGACTATTAAAGACGCTGAAGGTGTAAAGGAAGTGCGGTGGGGTTTACCTTCTCCAGGCTTTGGAGAGCAACGTAAAGATAACCCAAAAGCAAAAAATGCGAGGTTTAGAGTGGACGGGGTTGTGGTAGGAGATAAACCGATTGAAGTCATTGTAGATGGTAAAAAGGTGGTTGAGATTAGGATAGGTAGGATAAGTACTTGATATAGCTAAAAAAGGAAGAAATAGAAAGATCTAAAAAATTTGAAAAATTAAAATTTTGTTGGTTTAGAATTTTGAATTATACCAATTTCGTAAAGCTTAATAGAGTCAAAATCGGTGGTTTTACAATGGTAAGGTCGAAAAATAATGTGGGGTTAATTCTCCATATAGGAATACATAAAACTGGGACTACCTCGATACAGAATTTCCTCTATAATAATAGAGAAAAATTATTAGATATACATCATATTTTGTATCCACAAACTGGTGTATCAACAGGTCGGGGCCATCCTATGTATCCTTGGAGTATTAGAGGTGTAAAACGACCAGATGTTAATGTCATTAACACTAAACATCTATTCCGAACACTCCTACACGAGGTTGAACAGTATGAGCCAAACTATGTTCTAATAAGTTCAGAAGAATTTGATAATTTAAAAATATCTGAAATTTACAAATTTAGAGAAATTATTAATTATTTTGGATTAAAATTAGATAAAATTATATGCTATATAAGGCGGCAAGATTTAGCAGTAGAGTCATTTTACAGACAAGTTGTTAAAGGTGTTATGGCTAGGTACAAAGGTACATTCCGAGAATACATTACGACAAAACAGATAATAACAGACGTATTGGACTATTACAACCTGTTGTCTCGCTGGAGACAGGCATTTCCAGAAGTAGAGGTTATCCCAAGAATTTATGACAGAAAATTCTTTCCAGAAGGAAACGTAATTCTCGACTTCTTATCTGCTTTGGGGATAGAGATGTCTGAAGCGAAGACTACAAAAATAGAAGTAAATACCTCTTTAAGCCATATTTCAACATTAGTTATGAGGAAAATAAATGAAGAATTTGATTTGTCAAGAGATGATCACATGAAAGTGGTAAAATACCTCTTTCAACTCGACAAACAAGAAGGTAGCCCAATTAAAACATTTTTCACACTACAAGAAAGAATCGAGTTCCTCGAAAAATTCAGAGAATCAAACGAGAAACTGTTCAGGGAATACTTCAGCACCGAAAATCAGTTCGTGCTATCAGAGGAAGAGATAGAGTTCTACAAAGAGCAGGATAAAATACCAAGAGAAGTGGTAGAAAAAGCGGTTGAAGAGAGATATAGAGAAGTTCTGGAGTTCATGAAAGCTAACGGTATTCTGGCTAGAGAAAGATTGTTCCCGAAAGCCCGCGTGAATTACTTTGACAGCAATCTCGAATTCTTCAGAATTGATGTTGTAAATGCAAATCTGCTGAATGGTAGGCTTGTTATAAGCGGTCTTGCCTTACCAAAACCAGATGCAGAAGAGCCAAAGCTAGCGATGAGAGATGCCGAAGGAGTTAAAGAAGTGCAGTGGGGATTGCCATCGCCATTCTTTGGAAAACAACGTAAAGATAACCCAAAGGCAAAGATTGCGAGGTTCAGAATCGATAACGTTGTAGTAGAAGATAAGCCGATTGAAATCTTTGTAAATGGTAAAAAGGTGGCTGAGATTGTAATTAGACCAGTGGGAGAGGGAAATGGATAGGCTAAAAAGCTGGAAAAATTTGAAAAAATCAGACAAAGATTTTTAATCTCTGGAGCTAAAGAGAATTAGGCTTGAGCGGAGGTGGAGGTTA
>Ga0180301_10002804_pt1 | contig 13698 bp, 11 predicted proteins | sample GuaBasSediGuay16_FD_121797 | JGI IMG/M metagenome (GOLD analysis project Ga0180301, IMG submission 121797) | Subseafloor sediment microbial communities from Guaymas Basin, Gulf of California, Mexico - Guay16, Core 4569-2, 12-15 cm | ecosystem: Environmental > Aquatic > Marine > Hydrothermal...
GGCTTCTTGGGCGTAACAGCTATTTTCATACCATTTGCTGAGCACAATCAGTCACCGAGGAATTCATATGAAGCGGCGATGGCTAAACAAGCTTTAGGAGTGCCTTATACGAACTTTGATTATAGAGTTGACTCAAGAGGTCATTTCTTAATTTATCCGCAACTTCCACTTGTCCAAACATGTGTGACTGACCTTTTAGGGCTAAATGATAGACCTATTGGGCAAAATTTAGTCGTAGCAGTTATATCGGAGCCAGGATACAACATGGAGGACGCTATAATACTTAACAAGGCAGCTGTTGATAGAGGCCTTGGTAGATCCATATTCTTCCAGACTTACGAAGCTGAGGCTAGGAGATATGTCGGTGGAATGAAGGATGTTTTCGAGAAGCCAGGACCAGATGTCAAGGATTATGCTGGCGAAGATGCGTATCGCCTCTTAGAGGATGATGGATTAGCCGCTGTTGGTTCACGTGTTGAGATGAACGACATAATCATCGGAAGAACAAGTCCTCCCAGGTTCCAGGAAGAATTTAGGAGAATGATATTTGGGGAGATTAAGAGGAGAGACACATCAGTTAGAGTTACTCAACATGAAGGAGTTATCGATAAAATTTACATAACTTTAAGCGCTGAAGGAGAGCGTGTTATAAACGCAAAGGTTAAGGAGTTTAGAGTCCCTGAGCTCGGAGACAAGTTTGCATCTAGACATGGACAGAAGGGAGTAATAGGACTCTTAATGGATCCGGATGATATGCCTTACACAGCAGATGGAGTAGTTCCTGATTTACTGATAAATCCTCACGCTTTCCCATCAAGGATGACCGTTGGACAATTCTTAGAGTCCATAGCTGGAAAAATTTCCGCTTTAAGCGGAAGAATAGTAGATGCAACGCCATTTGTGAGTTTCAATTATGAGGAGTTAAGAGAGATGTTGGGTAAGCTAGGATTTGAACCTACCGGGATGGAGGTTATGTATGATGGCAGAACTGGTAAAAGGTTTAAGGCTGAAATTTTTGTGGGAATTGTCTATTACCAGAAGCTTCACCACATGGTTGCTGATAAAATACATGCTAGAGCTTATGGTCCAGTTCAGATGTTAACTAGGCAACCAACAGAGGGCAAGTCCAGAGGCGGTGGATTGAGAATAGGTGAAATGGAAAAAGACGTCTTCGTTGCGTACGGCGCCTCCGCTGTTCTCCAGGAGAGAATGCTCGATGCTTCTGATAAGACGATAATATATGTATGCAGGAAGTGTGGCTTAGAGGGCTATTACAACCCCAGAACTAAGAAATTTATCTGTCCAAAGGATGGAGAGGATGCTCCTCTAGTACCCGTCAAGATTTCATACGCATTCAAGCTTCTGCTCGACGAGCTCAAGAGCCTTAATATTTACCCAAGGTTAGTGGTTAAGGAGGAGGTGTGAAATGTCAGCGTCTATTGGTTATAAAATAGACAAGATAGTATTCTCGATATTCTCACCTCATGACATAAGGAAGATGTCAGTAATAGAGGTAACTAATCCAGATACTTATGATGAAGATGGAGTCCCGGTTCCTGGAGGAATAATGGATCCACGATTTGGATCTCAAGAACCGTACCAGGTGTGTCCAATATGTGGTAATACAGGAGCTTCTTGTCCTGGTCATTTTGGACATATAGAATTAGCTGAGCCTGTTTTACATACGCTCTTCCTTAAGGAAATTTTCATGACCCTTAAAAGCGTATGCAGGGTATGTGGCAGAGTAAAACTTCCGCCTGACAAGAGAGAAAAAGCTCTAAAATTGCTGGAAAGGGTAACAAAATATAGGAGAGATTTAATAGATAGGGTAATCAGGAAAATAGCGGCTGTTGCTGCTAAGCAGAAGGTTTGTCCCTATTGCAAAGCGGAGTCCTTACAGATAGAGTTCCAAAAACCGTACATATTCAGCGTAATCGATAAGGAGGGAAGAGCTAGGAGGTTATATCCAAATGAAATCAGAGAGATATTTGAGAGAATCCCAGATGAAGATCTTCCTCTTTTAGGCTTTAATCCAGAAAAATCAAGACCTGAGTGGTTAATTCTGGAGGTATTGCCTGTTCCTCCGTTAACCATAAGGCCTTCAACTCAGCTCGAGGTCGGAATGCGGAGCGAGGATGATTTAACGCATAAGCTTGTTGATATAGTTAAGGTTAACCAAAAGGTTAAGGAAAGTAAAGAGGCAGGATCCCCAGCAATAATAGTCAGGGATACAATTGATCTGCTTCAATACCATGTGGCGACATTCTTCGATAACACAATTCCTGGAATACCCCCGGCTAGACACAGAAGCGGCAGACAACTGAGAACTCTGGCCCAAAGACTCTCTGGAAAGGAGGGAAGATTCAGGACAAATCTAGTTGGTAAAAGGGTTAACTTCTCTGCAAGGACTGTTATATCACCTGATTCAAATTTAGCGATACATGAAGTCGGAGTGCCTATAGAGATCGCTAAAAAGCTCACGATCCCCGAAAGGGTGACTAGCCTTAACATAGATAGGTTAAGAAAGGCCGTTATAAATGGACCAGACAAGTATCCTGGAGCAAATTACATAATTAGACCAGATGGCAGGAGAATTTACCTCAAATATGCTCCAAACAGGGAAGCGCTCGCTGAAGCGCTTGAGCCTGGCTACATAGTTGAAAGACATCTGATAGATGGCGATATAGTTTTGTTCAATAGGCAGCCATCACTTCATAGGCCATCCATAATGGCTCATACCGTCAGAGTTTTACCCTATAGAACATTTAGATTGCATCTTGCTGTATGTCCACCTTATAACGCCGATTTTGATGGAGATGAGATGAACTTACATGTTTTACAAAATGAAGAGGCTATAGCCGAAGCTAAAACTTTAATGAGAGTTCAGAAACAGATAATATCCCCAAGATATGGTGCGCCGATCATAGGGATGGGAAAAGATCACATAACTGCAGCGTATTTATTAACCCATAAGGATACTCTGCTAACAAAGCAAGAGTTCTTTGATCTCTTGGCTGCTATGGAATACGATGGCCCCATCCCAGAACCCATTATCAAGGAGCCAATTCCGCTTTATTCGGGAAAGCAGCTATTTAGCCTATTATTACCAGAGGACTTCACATATTCCCTCAAAGCAGCATCATGCAGGAATTGTGATAAATGCCTGAAGGAGAGATGTCCTTATGATGCCTATGTTATAGTTAAAAGAGGAAAGTTAACAGCTGGAGTTATCGATAAGAACTCAATAGGAGCCGAAAAGGCGGACAGCATTCTTCATAGGCTAGCCAGAGAGTATGGGTCAGAATATGCAGCAGTTTTCTTAACTAAGCTTTCAAGAGTGCTTGATAGATTTTTAAGCAGTATAGGGTTCTCTATGGGACCTGAACATTTAACTCTGCCCGTTGAGGCTTATGAGGAAATTGATGAGATACTAAAGAGAGCGAGAGAAAGGGTTGACGAGTTAATAGAGATGTATAAGAGGGGGAGATTGAAAGAGATCAAGGGATACACTGTAGAAGAATCGCTTGAGCTCATGATAATGGATGTTCTATCTAAAGCAAGGGATGAATCGGGTAAGGTAGCCCTAAGATACCTTAAGGAGGAGAATCCTCTCTTTATAATGACGGCTACCGGAGCTAGAGGGTCGCCCTTAAATGTAGCTCAGCTATCGGCTGTTTTAGGTCAGCAATCGGTAAGGGGAGAAAGAGTTAAAAGAGGATTCAATCAACGATGCTTAACGACGTTCAGACCTGGGGACTACGGTGCCTCTGCTAGAGGTTTCGTTTTTAATAGCTTTCTAAAAGGACTAACCCCAACTGAGTTCTTCTTCCATGCTATGGCTGGAAGAGAGGGCTTAGTGGATACGGCCGTAAGAACTCAGCAAAGCGGATATCTGCAAAGAAGATTGGTCAACTCCCTCTCCCATCTTTACGTAGCCTATGATTACACGGTGAGAACTCTCGATGGGAGGATCATACAGTTTGAATATGGAGATGATAAAGTTGACCCAGCTAGAAGCGATCACGGGAAACCAGTTAACGTCAAGAGGCTTGTAGATTCCGTATCACTTCTTTATCCAAGGGGAAAAACGTCAACTAAAGAGTTCATAGACAAGATTTTAGAGAAGGTAAGAAATGAAATTCCAGAATCTCTAGTTGATGAGCTAAGAGAGGAGTTGTTAAACAGAAAATTGCCAGAAGAGGCTGTTAAAGAGGCCGTGAGAGAGGCCGTTATCTATTATAAGACGTCCTTAATTGATCCAGGAGCAGCGATAGGCGTGGTTACAGCTCAATCTATAGGCGAGCCCGGTACTCAGATGACCTTAAGAACCTTCCACTTTGCCGGTGTTAGAGAAAGAGATGTCACTCTCGGCTTACCTAGGATAATAGAGGTTGTTGATGCTAGAAGAAAACCATCCACTCCTGTCATGAAGATATATTTAAAAGAAGAGTATGCTAAAGATCAAGCTAAGGCTGAAAGGATAGCCAATAAGATCGTTGAAACCTACCTTAAGGACATAGTCACAGAATCCTATATAGATCTAGTGAATAGCGAGATAGTTTTCGTCCTGAATATGGATAAGGTGAAGGCTAGGGGAATAACTGAGGACAAACTGATAAAGCTCTCAAGGAAGTATGAAGTCAAGGTTGAGGAAAATCTCATAAAAGTGAAATGTCCGAAGAAAAAGACATTTGCTGAGCTACAGAAGATCAGAGGAAAAATGCTTGAGAAGCAAATAGGCGGAATAAAGGATATAACTCATGTGACTGTCCAGTATGAAAACGGAGAGTGGATTCTCTACACAAAGGGATCTAATTTAGCGAAAGTGCTAAAGCTACCTGAAGTGGATCCAACAAGAACTACAACGAACGATATTCGACAGATAGCGGAAGTTTTAGGAATAGAAGCTGCAAGAAACGCGATAATAAACGAAATTAAAGGCGTGTTAGATGAGCAAGGGCTTGATGTAGATATTAGACATATAATGCTCGTAGCAGATTTAATGACACATACAGGAAAGATACTACAAACTGGAAGATACGGAGTGATAGCTGGAGAAGAAAGCGTCTTAGCTAGAGCTGCTTTTGAAATAACGGTCCAGGTGCTCAAGAGAGCGGCAGCAAGGGGAGAAGAGGATAGATTAATGGGTGTAACGGAAAACCTCATAGTCGGTGGAAGAATCCCTGTTGGAACAGGGCAGATAGAGGTCTACATGGAGGCGCCTAAGGTACATGCCAATAAGAAATGAGCTGATAAATGAGGTCGAAAGACAGCTTAGGCTTGTGGCTAAGACCGGTAAGATAGTTTATGGCGTAAATAATGTGAAATGGGCTCTAAAGAACAGAAGAGTTAAACTCGTAATAATGGCATCTAATATTCCCAATGAAATGGAGAACGACCTAAGGAAGCTATGCAAGAAAAGAAATATCCCAATATTTAAAAGCAGTTTAACAAATATAGAGTTAGGAAGTAAATGTTTAAGGCCGCACATAGTAACTGCTGTTGCTGTGCTGGATTTCGGCTTATTGAGTCAAAAGGAGGAGATAATGAAAAGTGCTTGAGAACTTGAGGTTCACTGGAGAAGAACTAGCAGTAATGTCATTCTTTGAGTCAATGACTGGAGTCTCACCGATAGACTGCGTAATAGAGGACGATAGCGTTATATTGGTTGTTAAGAATAAGGATTTTAAAACGCTCCTAAGAAACGCATCAATGATGCAAAGAAAGTCCAGGGGGGCTATAAGGTTCCTATTAGAGGAGCTTGAGAAGGTCGTTAAGAAGAAAATAACAATAATTAAGTATTATCCAAACCCTGAAGAGTTTTTAAGAGGGTTCTTCTCCCTGAGGAAGGATGAGGACGTAAAACTAATAAAGAAGCCGGATGGGACTATGTATGCAGTGATTTATGTAAATCCCAGGAGAAAAGGAGCCGTCATCGGCAGAAATGGGTACAAGGCTAAGCAGGGCAGAATGCTTGCTAAAAAGTATTTTAACCTGCAAACGATCTTCATAAGGTAGCGATTGACGCTTAGCTTATAAATTACTTGAAGATTATGGGTATAGAAGAGAGTATCGATTAGATGGTGAGTTCATGGGCAAGTCACCTAGAGGATTATTTGCAGCTAGAAAGCTAAAGCTTAGGAGGAAGTGGTTTAGATGGAGTGATAAGTATTATAGACGTAAAATGCTTAAACTAAAGGAGAAGTATGATCCCCTTGAAGGAGCTCCCATGGCCAGGGGGATAGTTTTAGAGAAAGTAGGAGTTGAATCAAAACAACCAAACTCGGCTTTAAGGAAATGCGTTAGAGTCCAGCTAGTAAAAAATGGAAAACAAATAACGGCATTCTTACCTGGCGATGGAGCTCTAAACGTCGTTGATGAACATGATGAGGTAATTGTGGAGGGAATAGGAGGGAGCATGGGCAGATCTATGGGGGACATACCGGGCGTAAGGTGGAAGGCTGTGATGGTGAATGGAGTTCCATTAAATCTTCTTGTGATCGGAAAAGTGAAGAAGCCGAGGAGATAAAATGTCCACTGTGGAGAAATTAGCTGATAAGCTAAAGCTGTTTGGAAGATATCCCTTTAAGGACATAGTAATAAGAGACCCTAGCCTAAAACCGTATATCTGCCTTAAACCAGTCCTTATCCCGTGGAGCGGGGGAAGACATGAGCACAGAAGATTTGCAAAGTCCAAAGTGAACATAGTTGAGAGGTTCCTGAATAAGTTGATGAGACATGGAAAGATGGGAGGGAAGAAAGCTCATGCGATAAACATAGTTAGGGCTGCTTTTAGGGTAATAGAGTTGGAGACAGGGGAAAATCCAATACAGGTTCTTGTGAGGGCTATAGAGAACGCCGCTCCCTGTGAGGATGTCACCACCATATCTTATGGAGGAGCCGTATACCATGTCTCAGTTGATGTTTCACCCCAAAGAAGGGTGGATGTAGCTCTCAGAAATTTAACAGAAGGAGCAAGAATAGCAGCCGGTTCAAATAGAATTTCGATAGAGGAGGCTGTCGCAAGGGAGCTAATAGCGGCCAGTAGAAACAGCACTTCAAGCTACGCAATAAGCAAGAGAATAGAGACCGAAAGAATAGCTATGGCCTCTAGATAAGGGCAGGAAAGGAGCTCCTAAAATTAAAATTTATTTAGAAGGGAATTACTTAATAGTGTAAAACAAAGATGTTTAGGAGTGTGTGAAAATGGCCGATAAAAAACCACATTTAAACCTTGTAGTTGTTGGCCACGTTGACCACGGGAAATCTACCCTGATGGGACGACTAATGTACGATATAGGGGCCATAGATCCACGAATAATACAAAGATATGAGGAAGAGGCTAAAAAAATTGGAAAAGAGAGCTTTAAGTACGCATGGGTTTTAGATAAGCTTAAAGAGGAAAGAGAAAGAGGGCTGACGATAAACTTAGGATTCTATAGTTTTGAAACTAAGAGATACTTCTTTACGCTAATAGATGCCCCAGGCCATAGAGACTTCGTTAAGAACATGATCACTGGTGCTAGTCAAGCGGATTGCGCTGTTTTGGTTATTTCAGCAAAAAGAGGAGAGTTTGAGGCCGGGGTTCAACCTGGAGGACAGACCAGAGAGCATGCATTCCTATTGATGACGCTAGGGGTAAATCAGCTAGTTGTATGCGTTAACAAAATGGACGACCCAACCGTTAACTGGAGCAAAGAGAGATATGAGGAGGTAAGAAACGAGGTCGCCGATCTCCTCAAGAGAATAGGCTTCAGGGTAGATAAGATACCGTTTGTCCCGACATCCGCATGGTTAGGCGATAACGTGTATAAGAAAAGCGAGAGAATGACTTGGTACGCTGGGCCAACCCTATACGAGGCCCTTGATACCTTTGAGATACCTCCTAAGCCAATCGATAAACCTCTTAGAATCCCGATTCAAGATGTTTATTCGATAACCGGCGTTGGAACGGTCCCTGTTGGTAGAGTTGAGACGGGAGTTCTAAAGGTAGGAGATAGAGTTGTGTTTATGCCCTCAGGGAAAGTCGGAGAGGTAAAATCAATCGAGACGCATCACACGAGGATTGAGAAAGCAGAGCCAGGAGACAACATAGGATTCAACGTCAAAGGGATAAGCAGAACGGAAATTCGCAGGGGAGAGGTTGCCGGGCATTTAGATACTCCTCCAACAGTAGCTGAGGAGTTCATTGGACAAATAATAGTGATCTACCACCCAACAGCTATAGCGGCGGGATATACGCCTGTCCTTCACGTTCACACCGCGCATACAGCTGTGAGATTTGATGAGCTCATAGCAAAGATCAACCCCAGGACAGGAGAGGTGATTGAGAAGAACCCAAGCTTCTTGAAAAGTGGCGATGCTGCCCTTGTTAGATTTAAGCCCTTAAAACCGGTAGCGATGGAGGAATACTCCCGGATCAAGGAGCTTGGAAGGTTTGCCATAAGGGACATGGGAACAACAATAGCTGCTGGAATAGTCAAGGAGATAACTAAGAAATCAGAAATAAAGTTCTAGAGAACTGAACCTCCACTAAATTTTTAAACGCCTATAGCACTAATTACACTCCAGGGAATCGATATGCCTAGAGTTACAAGGATTACTCTTACGGGAACAAACCCTAAAACTCTTGATAAGGTATGTGAGGAGCTGAAGAAGATAGCTGAGAAAACAGGAGTAAAGTACTCTGGACCTGTTTATTTACCGACCAGAAGAATCATAATACCAACTAGACGAAGTCCATGCGGGGAGGGAACTCACACTTGGGACAAGTTTGAACTGCGGATTCATAGAAGGTTATTTGATCTGGAGCCGAATGAAAGGGCCATGAAATACATAATTAGGCTTTCTATTCCAGATGACGTGTACATTGAGGTTAAGGTAATGTAGAGAGCATAGACAATGATTTTTGATTTTATTTTAGTTTCATTTTCTATTCGATGAATGTATCGATGTTTGGTTATTTAAGTTATATTTGGTCTCTTTCCGCCTAGCTCTCAGTTGATAGCCATCATAACTTCCCTTATCTCGAAGTTGCTTAATGATTTCGCCTTTCTTCGCTGTTTAGAACGTTGCCCTCTTATAATGACATATTTCATCCTTTAGATCGACCCAGATTGAAGATTCAGAGTGAGCGATATAAGCAACAGGGCATAAATCCAGCTTCATTAAAAGGTTATGTAGGGAGTCCTTTTGCTTAAGAGGGGCGATATCTTAGAGGTAATCATTTCCGACTTAGATGAAAAAGGGAGAGGAATAGCTGAAACTAAGGACAGGAAAATCCTGATATATTTCGTAATTCCCGGAGATTTCGTTAAGGTCAAAATAACTAGGGTCAGGAGGAAGATAGCGTATGGCTCATTAATCGAACTAAAAACTCCATCTAAGTACAGAGTAAAGCCAAAATGTAGATTCTTTGGCCAGTGTGGAGGATGTAAGCTTCAGAACATGGACTACCATTACCAGCTCTACTTCAAGAGGAAGTTTGTAAGGAGGGCCTTCGAGGGATTTAACTTAGACGCCCACATATCCAAAGTTGATCCTTCAAGGCCGATTTGGTTTTACAGAAATAGAATGGATTATGCAGTTGGACAGAACCTAGAGGTCGGCTTAAGAAAACCTGAAAAATGGAATGAGGTTGTGGATATAGATGAGTGTTTTCTGCTCTCGGAAAGGGGAAATGAGCTCTTAAACATTTTTAGGGAGTTCATCAGGATGAGAGAATTTAAGCCGTTTAACACGATTACTCGAGAGGGATTTTTGAGATATTTAGTGCTTAGAGAAGGAAAGTTTACATCTAAGAGGTTAGTTAATATCGTGACCTATCTAGGTGAATTTAGGGATATAGATGAGTTAGTAAAGAGAATGGCTTCTTCCGGAGCTACAAGCATTTACTGGAGCATTAACCCAAGGATTACTGATATATCATTTGGTGAGGAAATAAGAAAAATTCATGGTGAGGAGTATCTAAGGGAGAAGATCAGAGATTATGTCTTTAACATCCATCCTAACGCTTTCTTTCAAACAAACTCCTATCAGGCGGTTAAGCTTATCGACTATGCTGCGAAATTGCTAGATTTCAGGTCAAACGACGTGTTGCTCGACCTGTATTGCGGCGTAGGGCTTTTTGGTATAGCCCTCCATAGCTACGTTGATAGAGTCATAGGTTTAGAATTAGACCGAGAAGCCATAAAATGTGCTGAGATAAATGCTTTGGAGAACGACGCCAGGAACGTCAAGCTGATATGTGGAAGGGCTGAGGATTTAGTCAAACATTTGAAGGAGAGAATAAACCTAGCAATAGTGGACCCCCCGAGACCTGGTTTACATCCAAAGGTGATCAAAGCTCTATTAAAAATAGAGCCAAGGGAGATTCTATACGTCTCCTGTAATCCAAACACGATGGCTAGAGACATAGCCTTGCTATCAAAGAAGTACAAGCTTGATGATAAAATAAGGCTAATCGATATGTTTCCTCAAACCCCTCATGTGGAAGCAATGGCTAAACTGGTGAGGAGATAACTTGATATGTACCCCGCTAACAGGCATCCCCTTTCATTAGCCCGTTTCAAGGGACGTCGCCTAGCAAGGCCATAATTGTATTCGTTTTGCTGGTTATTTAATCTTAGGATTTCTTAAAAAAGGTTTATTAAGCGGCAGAAATCTTGGACATAAGGATACAGAGGCTTAAATGTAGGCCTCAAAGCTGTGAAGCATCTACAGCTTAAGTCCTAAAGGGAATTATCGGAGCACGCTGTGAAAATAAGGTTAAGTTTGCGAAAAAGCTTAGGATGCGAGCATTGAAAGTTTATTTTTTATGTAACGAACCATTATTTTGAAATAGATTTTCCCTTGATGATCTCGGTGAAATGAATTGAGCGATGAGGAACTAGAGAGGATTATGAGGAAAAAGCTCCTTAAATACATGAGGATGATCGAGTTAAGCAAAAGAAAGGCGGAGGAAGAGAAAAGGATAAAGGAGAAAAAAGAGAAAATTCTGAGGGGGATTTTAACGGAGAAGGCATATGACTACTTACTAAATCTCAGAAAAAGCCAGGCTAAAGTTGCGGAACAGGTGGAGAACATAGTTCTTTACCTATTCTTAAATGACCAGCTAACCGAGAAATTAACGGAGATAGATCTTATGTACTTGAAGAGGAAGTTAACTGGAGAAACCGGAAGGATATACGTTAAAAGTAAGGAAGGAACATTTTTGCTCAGCGATTTCTTAAGAAGATCTAATTGATGGCGCCGGGAGTGGGATTCGAACCCACGCGGGTCTTACGACCCACAGGCTCTCAGAAAGGCTCCAGGCCTGCGCCTTAACCGCTCGGCCATCCCGGCAACACTAAACATGTACCATTATTAAGAATTACGGGATAACAAATATATCTGGTTTATTGTGGTGTTCTTAATGGGTGGTTATCGTTTTTTAGAGCACATATCCGACGTATTAATTGAGGCATGGGGGGATAAAATAGAAGAGGCATTTGAACAGGCAGCTAAGGGATTTTTTGATGTCATGGTTGAAATTTCGAGAGTAAGACCGATTAAAGAGGAAGAAATTGAAGTGACAGGCCATGATCTATGCTCCTTGCTTTACAACTGGCTTGAGGAATTATTGATAATTCATGAGGTCAAAAATTTCGTCTTCTCTGAGTTTCATGTGAAAATAGTTAAGGTTGATGACCAATTTAAGCTCAAGGCTAAGGCGCTAGGGGAGGAATACGATCGCAAGAGACATTTATCAAAGACAGCTGTTAAGGCTGTTACTTTTCATCAAATGAAAGTTAAGTCGAATGGAGGATGGAGAGTGAAGTTCTTGCTCGATATTTAGCCTTAGATTATCCTTTGGCCACTCCTATGGGAACCAATCTAACGACCATCTTGGCTATTCCAACTCTGTGGCTGACCCTGACCACTTCATCAACATCCTTATAGGCGCTAGGAGCCTCCTCAGCGGCAACCCTCCAGCTAACAGCCCTAACTATTATGCCTTCTTTTCTAAGCCTATTTATGACGTCACTTCCTCTATATCTTCTGGTAGCTGCTGCTCTGCTTAATAACCTGCCTGCTCCATGAGCTGTTGATCCAAAACTCCTCTCCATGGATGTTTCTGTTCCTATTAAGACCCAGCTACTTGTTCCCATGCTCCCGGGTATAAGAACTGGCTGGCCTATCCCTCTATAATTAGCGGGGATCTCTGGATGCCCAGGTGGAAAAGCTCTAGTTGCCCCTTTTCTATGCACTATCACTTTTTTCCTTTCCCCGTTTATCCTGTGTTCCTCTAGCTTAGCGATGTTGTGGGCCACATCATATATGACATGCAGGTCAAGCTTTTCTGGATCTGTCCTGAAGACCTTAGAGAAGCTCTCCCTAACCCAGTGAGTTATAAACTGTCTATTTGCCCACGCGTAGTTGGCAGCTGCTGCCATCGCGGCCATGTAGTCCCTAGCCTCCTTGCTTTTGATGTGAGCGTAAGCCAGTTCTCTATCAGGCAGTTTAATTCCAGCTCTATGAACGTATTGATCAAGAACCCTTAGGTAATCGCTACATACTTGATGCCCCAAGCCTCTTGAGCCGGTATGTATGAGCACACATACTTGACCGGTCTCCTTTATGCCAAGGGTCTTAGCTATTCTTTCATCAAATATCCTATCCACCACATCTATTTCCAGGAAATGATTTCCAGAGCCTAGAGATCCTAGTTGTGGAGCTCCTCTTTCCTTAGCTCTTCTGGAAACCTTAGTGGCATCAGCGAATGGAATCATGCCCTCACTTTCGCAGTGCTTAAAGTCCTCCTCCCAACCGAATCCCATCTTATAAGCTCTCTGAGCCCCCTCCTCCAAGACCCTGTCTAACTCATCATATGAAAGTCTAAGTTTACCTCTACTTCCGACACCTGATGGAACATTTCTGAAGATCGTGTCAACTAATTCATTAATCACAGGCCTCACATCTTCCATCCTGAGGTTCGTTCTAAGGAGCCTTACTCCACAGTTTATGTCATAACCAACGCCTCCTGGCGATATTATTCCTTCATAGGCGTCAAAAGCCGCTACCCCACCTATTGGAAAGCCGTATCCTTCATGCCCATCCGGCAAGACTATAGAGTGTTTGTATATGTTTGGCAACATGGATACGTTAACTGCCTGAACTAAGGTCCTATCCTCCCTCATCTTGTATAGAAGCTTTTCACTCGCATAAACAGTCACATCCACGTTCATTCCTCTCTCTTTTCTTCTCCTTACTTTCCAAATGAATTCATCTACTTTTTCCAGCTTTATCTCTGGCATTAAACTCACCTATATGAGAATTCTAACCTACATGAAACGCTAATTCCTTATATGTTTTTTTATACTTTAAGTATAAAATATGAGAGCCCGGGTGATAAGAAAGGCCACCTTAAAAGAGGTATTAGAGAAGCTAAAGGAGTTTGAAAGGAAATTTGGAAGCTTTGATAAATTCAGCGATAAGATAATAGATGAGGAAAAGGAAGATTTATGGAAAACCTACGCCGAATGGCTTGACCTTATCCACGCTTATAGGGACTATGAGGAGTCAGGTTCCCTTGAATATTATCTTGAAGAGGAAATCGAGATAGAGACCTTGCATAGAATCTTCTCAAGAAAGATGGCTAAATTTATTGATGAGATATCCAAGGGATTAAGCTCCATAAGCGAGTTGGCTAAGAGCCTA
>Ga0180301_10002805_pt1 | contig 13694 bp, 10 predicted proteins | sample GuaBasSediGuay16_FD_121797 | JGI IMG/M metagenome (GOLD analysis project Ga0180301, IMG submission 121797) | Subseafloor sediment microbial communities from Guaymas Basin, Gulf of California, Mexico - Guay16, Core 4569-2, 12-15 cm | ecosystem: Environmental > Aquatic > Marine > Hydrothermal...
ATATCAAGCAGGGTGATAAGATAATGATTATGGAAGGAGCCCTCAAGGGCCTGACCGGATACTATATGAAACACAAGGGCAAGTCGGATAAGGTGGTTGTCTCGATAGAGTTGCTCCAGAGATCCCTTGCCGTGGAGATAGAGAACTGGAGGGTGGAGAAGGTTGTGTAAGGTTTAAAGGTTCAACGTTCAGGGTTCAGAGGTTCAAAGTTTAAAATGTAGAACCCTGAACGGGGAACGCTGAACTCAGAACCTACAACGGAAAACACATGAAAATAGAACGATTTGAGGATATTGAGGCATGGCAGTTGTCCAGGGAACTCACCATGAAGGTCTACGGCTTGACAAAGAAGCCCACCTTTGCTCGAGACTTCGGTTTGAAGGGACAAATTCAGGATGCAGCAGGTTCATCCATGCACAATATTGCCGAAGGATTCGATTCGGAGACAAACGCGGAGTTCATTCGTTTTCTTCGGTATGCAAAGCGGTCTTGTACTGAAGTCCAGAGCGAGCTTTACGTTGCAGTGGATCAACAATACATAACGGATGCTGAGTTTCAGGATGTGTATGATCATGCTGCACGAACGCGCGCTGCCATCCGGGGTTTTATAAAATACTTGCTGAAGTACGAGCAAGATCATCGAAGAAAAGATAACCTTGAATGTTGAACCTCTGAACCTCTGAACCCTGAACCTAACAACCTCACAATCCCATACCCATGGCTCTTTCGAGCCTGGCCCAAGCGATATTGTGCTCGCTCAAGGCATTGAAGAAGTTCGACCTGGCCTGCGTAAGAAGCGTCTGAGCGTCCAGGACATCGGTTGAGGTGGCGACCTGCTGTTTGTACCGCTCCTCATTCATCCTGAAATTCTCCTCCGCTTGCACGACGGCCGTTCGGGCCACCTGAATATTCTTCTCCGCTTCCCTCAAATTTAGATAGGCTTCCTTGACTTGAAGTTGGATCGAATCCTTGAGGTCCCTCAACAGGTATTTCAGCCTCGCCACCGCGGCCCTCGAGGCCGATACATCGCTTTTCTTCTTCCCCCATTCCCAGAAGGTCCACTCCACCTTTAAGGTCAAGGTCCACACATCGGCGTCTTCCCCGGTATCGGCGCCCAGAAGGGCTTCATCGCTCTCCCTCTGATAGTTCGCCGCCAATAAAACGGTTGGATAGTAGCTGCTCTTGCTTAATTCCACCCCTTTTTCGGCATAGAGGATATTCATGGATAGTTCCTTTATCTCGGATCTCTGCAGCTCAGCCCTCTCGAGGCATTGCTCGAGGGTCAGTGCGATGGCTTGGTAGTCGAGTATGTCCTCGATTTCTACCTTTGCATCAAGCCCTCTCCTCAGCAGCTTGTTGAACAGCGATTTGGCAAGCTCCGCGAAGTTGCTCGCCTTGATGAGGTTTTGCCTCGCCTGGGCCATCTGAACCTCTGTTTGAAGGAGCTCGTTTTTGGCGATGATCCCCTCTTCATAGAAGGCCTGGGCCACCCTCAGATGGGCTTCCAATTGCTCAACCGCCTGTTTGGCTACTTTCTCGAGCTTCTCTGCCTTGAGGATGCCGAAATAGGCCTCCTTGACGTTGAGCACGAGGTCCTGAATGACGGTGTCCTTTTTTATCTTGGCAGTATCCACCCCCAGGGACGCCAACTCCCGCAAGGCAGTAAGTCTCCATCCCGTGAACAGGGGCTGGGTGGCGGTGAGGCTAAACTCGAAGTTGTCGGCATCGATAGGGGAAACCTGCCTCGGGGTAAAGCTGCCAGTCGACGGAGAATACGAATAAGTTGTGTACTCGGCATCATTCACCGTGCTCGTATCGATCCTGGTATAGGAATAGCCGGTGCTCAGCTTCGGATAGAAATCCGCCTTTGCCGAGCGCTCTTCGAATTCCTTGCCCTTTATCTCCTCTTCGGCGGACCGCACCGATAAGCTCCTGTCCAGCGCGATCTTGATGCTCTCCCCCAGGGTGAGGACATCAGATGCAAAAGCGGGTGAGAAAGGCGTCAAGAAAAAGCAAACTATTCCAACGAATATAGCAAATTTTCTCATCATTCTCCCTTCATTTTTAACTGTTTACACAATCAAGGCATCCCGAAAACCTTGAGAGGAATCCGTGGTTAAATTGAAATTACCATACCTTCTCAAAAATTCTGGCAGTTGGTCTACAAGTAGTCAAATCTGTCAAGATAAAACTGACTAACAGGTATAACACCATAAACCCGCGTAATGCAACTCATGGTAAAAGGTTAAGGCTCAAGTTACTAGGGGATTTTCTTCTGAAGAATCTGCCGTAAGCCATGGAAATAGGCTTTTCTTTTGTCTTGATTTTAGGCTACATTTGGCTTATAAAATATCAAATTTCATGCATTTTAAGGTAGATACATGATTGAGCGTTATACACTTCCGAGGATGGGCAAGATCTGGGAGCCCCAGTACCGGTTCCAAAAGTGGCTTGAAGTCGAGATAGCCGTATGCGAGGGCATGGCGAAGGAGGGGATGATCCCGTCGCAGGCGGTTGAAACGATCAAACAGAAGGCTGCCTTTTCCGCCGAGAGGATCGATGAGATAGAAAAGGAGACAAAACACGATGTCATCGCCTTTTTGACGAACCTAGAGGAGAACGTTGGCCCTGAGGCCCGTTACATCCACCTGGGTCTTACCTCATCGGATATCCTGGATACCGCGCTCGCCCTTCAGCTCAAGGAGGCGATGCTGATTATCATCGAGGACCTTCAGGGGCTTCTCGATGTGCTGAAAGATCGGGCCTTTGAACATAAGAAAACGGCCATGATCGGCCGCTCTCATGGAATCCACGCTGAACCGATCACCTTCGGCCTCAAGCTCGCGCTGTGGTATAGCGAGATGAAGCGGAATATGAAGAGGCTTGAGCAGGCATTGGAGGTGATCAGCTACGGGAAGATATCAGGGTCTGTGGGAACCTTTGCGAATGTCCCCCCCCGGATCGAGGAGTATGCGTGTGCTCAGTTGGGGCTGAAGCCGGCGGAGATCTCCACCCAGGTGGTTCAGAGGGATCGACACGCACAGTACTTTACCGCCCTGGGTATCCTCGCGGGCTCCATCGAGAAGATCGCCGTGGAGATACGACACCTCCAAAGAACTGAGGTGGGAGAGGTGGAGGAGGCATTCACCCCGGGACAAAAAGGTTCTTCAGCCATGCCGCACAAGAAGAATCCCATCGGTTCCGAGAACCTCACAGGCCTTGCCCGTCTCGTGAGGGCACATTGCATCGCCGCCATGGAGAACATCCCGCTATGGCACGAGCGAGATATCAGCCATTCCTCTGTCGAAAGGGTGATTGCACCGGACAGCACCATCCTAATAGATTACATGCTGAATCGGTTGACGAGGTTGATCAAGAACCTCGTTGTATACGAGGATGCAATGGCCATAAACCTCGACAGACTAAAGGGATTAATCTTCTCGCAACAGGTACTATTAGCCCTCATAGCCAAGGAGTGCGCGCGTCAGGAGGCCTATTCACTAACGCAAAGGATCTCGCTGAAGGCATGGAATACGGGGCAAAGCTTTAAACAGCTCCTTTTAGATGATCCCGCCATTCGGAACTACCTTGACGAGGCTGAAATAGGGGAGTTATTTTCCTTGGACTATCACCTCAAGCATGTAGAGGAGATCTTTGCAAGGGTGTTTCAACAGTAGAATCATTGACTGAATCCCTGCGAGTATATCGGGGTTTGCGATACTCAGGTGGGACCTTTACGATCACATAGAACGTTTCTTAAGCACAGGGCACTGGGAGGGATTACGTTTCTGGTGTCCTTTATTGCCCTCGCGCATTTAGCATGTGCCTCTGTATTAGGCCCGGTACGCTTGGGGGATCAGGCCAAGGGGCTCATACCCGATTCCTTTCTCTATTTCTCGCCGCGAAATCCAGGCCAGGCCCTCTTGGTGGAGAAAGCGACGCAACGTGCCTACCTTTACCGAAGTACCGACCTCCTCAAGCCCTTTCGGGTATATCCCTGTTCTACTGGCGAGAGGAGCGGGCCAAAGAGCGCGAGGAACGACAAAAGGACGCCGGAGGGCATTTACTACGTGACCAATGCATTCAAGGAGCACGAACTGGCCTCTATATACGGAGTCCGTGCCCTTCCGATTGACTATCCGAGCCCCCTGGATCGGGAGTTAGGGAGAAAGGGCTATGGGATATGGATTCACGGTACTAATGAATCCCTCAAGCCACGTGATACCAATGGATGCGTGGTGTTCAGGAATAAGGACATACTCGAGCTGTCGCGATATATTCACATGAGGCAAACGCCGATCATTATTACCCGGAAGATAAACTTCATCGAGAAGGGGAGGCTTCAAAGGGAGGGTGCGAAACTCAAGACATTGGTGATGGAATGGTTGGAGGCCTGGAGAAGGAGTCATATTGAGCGGTATATGTCATTTTACGGCGAAGACTTCGTTGCCCAAGGAAAGAATTGGCATCAGTGGCGTGCGTACAAAAAGCGCTTGAGCGAGAAGTATAGCAGAATAGACATCAGGATAGATGATCTTCAGATTTTCCGGGAGAATGGCGTGGTCTTGGCCAGGTTTGCCCAGACTTACAGGGCCGATGGATTTTTCAGCACCGGCGTGAAGCGATTATATCTGATGAAAAAGAGCCCCGACTGGAAGATCACCTATGAGTTCTTCACGAGGCAAAGAGAGATCGCGGCTAAGGTTCCCGCTGCGGTTGCGAAGAGGCGGGAGCTGTCAGCCATTAAACGTCTCATATCCGGATGGAAAGAGGCCTGGCAGAAGAAGGATCTCGAGGGATACATGGCCGCCTATGCAGAGGATTTTTCCGCCCTCGGCCTCGATCGAGATGGGTGGAGAAGGCATAAATCAGAGATCAACAGGAAATACCGAAGCATACGCGTTGCGGTGCGTAATCTCAGAATAAAGCTCCTATCATCCAAGAGGGCGGTTGTGCGCTTCGATCAGGAATATAGCTCCGATAGGTTCCATGATCGCGGAATAAAGACGATCCAACTGGTGAAGAGAGATGGGAGATGGAAGATCAAGGAAGAGACATGGGTCCCAGTGAAAGAAAGAGCAGCGAGGTAAGGGGACGCTCCAAGGAAAAGGATCGTCTGACTATCATGATCTTTAAGAGGGTGGGCAAGGTGAGGACAGTGAAGCTATCCTCCCGCATTCTCCTGGGGGCCTTTGTCTTTTTTCTCTTCTATATCGTTGCTACCATTTTTCTGACGAATGCGTACTTCAGTGCCTCTCGGAAAACCACAATGCAGGCTAGCAAGATGGCCAAGCTCACCGGAGAGCTCGCCGAGACAAGGGAGGCCCTCGAGAGATCGAAGCAACATATCGTCCTGCTGGAGGAGTACCTCAGGGATGAGAAGGAACAAACCCCTGAACCAATGTCCACGGCTGACTATACTGAATCCTCCTTCCCAAAAGTGGTGGAAATAAATGATCTCAAGGTGAAACGGGATCGTTCCGTGCTCCAGGTAAATTTCAAGATCGTCAATGCACAGCCACAAGAGGAACCTGTGGGTGGGTATATTTTTATCCTTGCGAGCGTGAAGGGCTCCGAGAGATCAGAGGTTTGGGTTTACCCGAGCACTCTGCTCAGAAACGGCAAACCCATTGACTACAAACAGGGCCACCGTTTCTTTATCCAGAGGTTTAAAACAGTCGACGGTACCTATACCCTGAATAAGGCGATCGATGAGCCGCTCATCTTGGAGATACTGGTCTATGATAGAAAAGGAGGGTTGATCCTCAAGAAGGTGGTCGAGGTCTAGCATGGACCGTTACCCGCTGAGATCTGCCAAGAGAGGCGGTTTCCCCCTTTTAGTTCTCCTCCTTTTGTTCACCGTGGTGGTTCCCGTGGAGGCTCAGGCGAGGCGGGAGAACCTCGTGTATTTCCCCAATACGCCCTATGAGCTGAACATATACAGGATTTATGGAAAGAAACCCGGGAAAACCCTCATGCTGATTGGCGGGATTCAGGGCAATGAACCCGGTGGATTTCTCTCAGCGGACCTCTATGCGGATATGAGCCTCGCCAAGGGCAACCTCATTGTGGTTCCAAGGGCGAATTTCTACTCGATCCTCTTGAATCACCGAGGTCCCCATGGGGATATGAACAGGAAATTCGGCAATAGGCCGAAGAAGATGAGCATGGACGATAAGATCGTATCCATCCTTAAGGAGCTCATTGCTGAGAGCGACTACCTCCTGAACCTTCACGATGGTTCCGGTTATTATTATCCTACGTACATAAGCCGATGGAGAAACCCGAAGCTATTCGGGCAGTCTATTATCGCGGATTGCGAAGACTATAGGCTGCCTGGGCGGGACGAGGTGCTGAGATTAGGGGATATGGCCAGAAAGGTAATAGAGGAGATAAACAGAGAGATTACCAACGATCTCCACAAGTTCCATTTCAACAATACCCGTACCGATGAGCCTGATAGCATACATCGAGAGCAGTTGAAGTCTGCTACCTACTACGCGCTTACGAAACATCATATCCCCGCATTCGGGGTAGAGACCTCTAAATTTTTGCCCTCCATTGATCTCAAGGTGAGATACCATAACCTGGCGATCAATGCATTTATGAGGCTTTTTGGCATCATACCTGAGCAGCCTGGGTTGTTTTTGGAGCCACCTGAATTGAAATACTTGGTGGTGTCCATCAACGGGCGGGTGCCGATCGTGATCAGGGATCAACAGGCCCTGAATGTCACGACCGGTGATACCATCAACATCGCTCACGTAGAGGCAAACTATGAAAGGGGATTGAGCGTGGATATTCTCGGCTATGGGAGCCTGAACGACTTTCGAGAGGACATCTCGATCCATAAGAACACCAAGCTGATTATCAGAAAGGACAACAAGGTATTCGCTGCGATACCCATACGGGTAGGCGAGGATAAGAGCGCTTTCATGAGCTCCCGTAACGATACAAAGGTCACGCATTTTATTATCGAACGAGACGGAAGGAAACAGCTCATTGACAACGGTGCAACCCTTGAGATAGTTCGAGGGGATACCCTAAAGGTGATCGATATCTTGCCGGAAAGCCTGTCAAGGCAACGGGAGTTGACCGTGAACTTCAAGGGGTTTGTGGGAAACTGGAAGAACAATACCGGTGAGGACAGGGGGTATTCGATCGATACGGCGCATGCTCTTCTCAAACGGTATTCCATTCACGGCAAAAGGGAGCTGTATAGGATTGTGGCACTATGCGGAAAGGCAGTTCTGGGTAAGATGTTCGTGAGGATCCGTGAACCCTCATTTGAGTATCTCATCGTGAAGCTCAACAATCAGACGTATGCCCTCAAGAACAGGGAGGCCATCGATGCCTCTCTGGATGACTATCTCACCGTGGAGGCGGTACAGGGCAATGTGGGATGGGAAAACAGGATCGAAATACGGGCAAACGGCGATTACCTCAGGCCCGGCAGGGCAATACGGGTTCGAGAGATAGCAGGAACAGGTGTTCCCACCCTGAAGATAGATCTCACCAGAGGGACGCTCTTTCTCGGAGAGGTATACATAAGAATCGTGTGAATTCCACACCCTTGCCGTAATCGGATTCCACACGCGGGCATCGACGCATGTCCATGGCATTATATCCCAACGTTCACCGGCGAATCAGGTGACCAGCTCAAGGGTCAGGATATCAGCGCGGGGATCGGACCTCTTTACCGCTACCGTTATTTCCTCGCCCGGCGATAACTCGTGGGTGTTCCCCGACGGAAGCTCGGCAACGAACAGCAGATCGGTGAGTATCACGAGGTATTTGGATCGCAGTTTCTGAAACACAATAGCGAGAAACTTCTCATCGATCCTTCCGGCGAGATACTTCAGAACCCAGTACCTCATCTGGCTCCTCTTCATCCACTCGATATCCCTTAGCGTCTGTTGGACCGACATGCCGATCTCCCGTATCCTTGACTCCGTGTACTTGGGTTTGCCCTTGCTCAGAGCGGCGTGAATTTGTCTCTGGACGATCAGGTCCATATACCTTCGCAGCGGTGAGGTTGCATTGGTATATACTTCGACCCCAATGCCGCTATGGGGATGCGGCACTGTGTCTATCGAGAGCGGGTGAAGTTTTCGACGCTGCTGGAATACATAGTAGATATAGTGAGATTCATCAAAGGGTAGTATCTCCTGGGGGGGATCCTGCCCACGATATAGGATGGGTATGCCGATTTCGGAGGCGAATTTCGCCGCAAGCCAATTGTAGAGGATCATGCATTCGGACACCATGATCCTCGCCGGGGTATCTTGTTCTATGAGCGCAACCCTGAGATGTGAGTCGTCATCGAAGGTAAAGGAAATCTCCGGGAGGGGAATGAGCATCGCCCCATTCATGGCCCTCCTTTGCCTGAGGGCTTGAGTTAGCCGATACAAGGCGTGGTAAGTTGGATCTTCAAGATACATCTCGTTGACCTCGCCGTAGGTAAGCCGGTGTTCTACCCTTACCACCGTAAGGGCAAAACGATAGCCCATGAGGTCCCAGTTCTCGTCGAAATCGGCAAAAAGCGTAACGGCCAGTCTATTGGCATCCTCCACTAAGCTCAGTTCACTGTTCGAGAGCTTTGGAGGGAGCATGGGGATGTGGGTAACCGGGAGGTATATGGAGCTTGCCCGGCCAAAGGCTTCCCTATCTAAGGGGCCGTCAGGCTCGATAAAGGGAGCTAGGTCGGTGATGTGGATACCGAGCCTGTAGCCTCCATTGATGGGCTCAAGGCTCAGGGCATCGTCGAAATCCCTGGTGTAGGGACCATCGATGGTAAAGAGGGGAAGCCCTGTCAAATCCTCCCGTCCCGAGAAGTCTATGTCCTCCTGCGTGATTCTTTCCGACTCTTCAAGCACGGGATCCCCGAAGTCCGTCCGTATGTGAAGTCTGTGGATATCGAGGTTCTCATCCTCATCCCATATATTGAGCTTCACGAGCAGGTTGTGGGCCTGAGCAATATCCTTTATTCCGGCTCGTGCAAACATCTCCTTGCCCATCTTAAAATCGGGGGCATCCTTTCCATAGAGGGCGAGTTGGGTGAGCACCTCAATAATCTTTTCCCTTAAGGGAGGTTCCTCTGGCATCCTGTTATTGACCAATTCCTTGAGGAACCGCCCACCTTCAGCGATTTCCCGTTCCCGTAATTCCGCAACCTCTATGGCCTTTGTGAGCTGCTCTACCTTATCTGGAGCGTTGGGGACAAAGCAGTTTTCCTTCAGCTTGAAGTGAAGCCTGTCTGCAAACAGCGCCCTCACCAGAGCAGAGATGTGATCGTCGGTAACGTGGTTGCCAAAGGCTAGTTGAGCCAGATCAACAAAGGAGAATATTTCGTTCTCTTCATGGGTGAGTTCCCAAAGTTCCTGAACGGATACCTGTTCCTTATACTCGAGGCGCTTTTTCTCAATCGACTTCAGCTCCCTCACCAATTCCTCCCTCGGCCTTGATATGGCCAAAGAGGCGGATGAGACGAGGAGGGCCCTTTTGGGAGAAATACTCGCCTCCTGATTCGAGGAGGTTAAAAGCTGAAGTTTGCTCACCTTGTCCTTGAGGCATACGGAGGTGACAATCCTCCTTTGGTCAATGTATTCAATGATTTTTCCCTCAGTCATAGAAGACCCCTATGCCCTTCTGTCAGCGATTGCGAGGCACCCTGGTTCATCAGAGCCATCTAGCATGTTTCCTCTTCCTGTCCCTTCTCGCCTCTTCCTTCCACCCCTTTTTTTTCTTGGCCCCTCCTCGACGCGTGCGATTGAAATCCTTGTCCAGGCCGAGAAGAAAGGATCCCGGCGTGGGCTCCTTTTTTGCTTTCACGGGCTGCTGTTGCTCGGGCAGGTCCTTGGGCAATGGCGGGCCTTTGATAAATTGGGCCGGCACATGGTCTGCCACATACAGGGAATCCCCAAAGGGGAAGAAGGCCGTTCCCGACTTGCTTGCTGCCTGTGCTTTTATCTCGAAGATCACCGGTTGTTGATCTTGCCGGTGGGCAATCCTGATCGCAAGATCTCGATCGGTTGTCATCACCACGCGATTCCCCGGGCCGGGCAGCAGCCCGTGTGTGAGGACAGCCGGATAGGTCTTTCTCTTGACACTCGCGAACAAGAGCTTTGGAGGCTTGGGGAGGGCTGCTTGCCCCTCTAAGGGGATAAAGATCCTCTTCTTTGATCTGATCTTCCTCTCCACAATATCAAAGAGTTCCCCCCTGTCGTGAAGGATGACCTCCCTCACGTGGGATTCGCGAACGTAGGCCATGTGAGGCTCTTCGTGAATGACCTTGAGGAGCTCTTTGATCGGTATGAATCCCTCGTGATCTAGAACGAGGCCGAATTCATCCGGCCTCATTCCCAGGATATAGTGCAGCAATCGAGATAGGGTGTGAACCTTCTTTATATTTTTCTTAGCCATGAGGTTTCGTTATCACGTTATAATTCCACCTTTTTCAGTTGAAGGAGGACAAAGTCCCTGATCTGCGAGGCTGGCGGTAGGTCATATTGCAGATCCCCATTCGCAACAAAGGGCATGAGAATATCTTCCTCTGCACCTCCGCATGCGCATGTTCCCGGTTTCTGGCCTGCTGGTGACACTCGGGTGGAACCACACTGTCTACATCGGAAAACCGACTTTGACCCGGACATCTTTCCCCTCTTAGAAATGGGCTTGCCTTCTATTTCGACAATATCCATAGAGAAGTCTATAGCCGGGGCACTGCTTATTGCAGTTCCGATCCCGTATGCATCTGCTACAGGGTTGTACCTTTCAATGTCACTCTCATGGATGCCGCCGCTAATGAAAAGCTTCACATTCTTGTATCCCCTCAAGTCAAGTTCCCATCTTACCTCTCTCATAATTGCCAGGAAATCGCCCCTTCGGCTGCCGGGTGTATCAAGCCGTACCGCATAGAGTTTTTCACCCAATGCATGCGCTACGTTAAGGGCTTCGACCTTTTCATCGGTAAAGGTGTCTATGAGGCTCACCCGCTTCGCTGTTGGCTCAATAACCTCGTCAAAGGCCTCTGTTGCCTCTACCGTATCACCGATAAGGAGGATCAGCGCGTGCGGCATAGTCCCTCTTGGATCTCTTCCGATAAGCTTGGCCCCTAATGTAGCCGAGACCCCATCACATCCCCCAATATAGGCGTTTCTTTCTACTAAGGGCGCCAAGGTTGGATGTACTCTGCGGGCGCCAAAACTGATTAGCTCTTTTTCTCCTGCAGCCTTTCTGCATCGGGCCGCCATGGTAGCGATTCCGGATGCCTGGCAAAAGAGGCCAAGAAGCGCTGTTTCATAGCGGCCGAATTCCAAATATCTGCCGCTGATCTCCATGACTGGTTGTTCTATCCCAAATACTGTCCCCTCTTTCATTGCTCGTACCTCAACAGGAAGCTCCTTTAGCACCTCAGCGCATTCCTCGACTCCTGCGAGTACTGCCCACTGCCAATCTAATGGGAGGACATGGGCCACAAATTCAGCTTTTACCTGCATATCTATGCCTTTCGACTCCAGAATCTTCTTTGTCCTCTCAAAATAGATATCCGTGACGAGGCCCTTCTTTATTTGTTTCCACGTGGCTGTGTGAATCATGATTGATATCCCTTATATAGGAACGGTTGTTTAATACTCTGTGACGCTCTAACTTTGATAGAGCCGGAAAAATTCCCACTCCCGTCACCCCGCTGGAATCTAGAATGACAAAATAAGGAAAAATTAACTTCTTTCGAAACCATCAACATTGTCTTGAGCAAAGGGGGCCGATGATGAGTTCACCCATTTATACAATCAGGAGGAAACCCTACATTCATCCGCCAATAAAGATACCTGTATTCTCATGCGTTGAAACTTACTATAAATCTATAGATTTTCCAAAAAATAAATTTTACCGTGTATAATACTGGTGCGCCATTGGGCCTCGAGTCGTCCGGCCCCGCGTCTCTGGACCGAATGGCTCGAAACCGAAAGGCTTACGACCGAGGGGGAAACGCGGGAAATGTTTAACCCTGAAGCGAAGCGTCGGGGCCATATGCTAAAATGATACTTAGTTTTTAGTTTCTTGGTTTGGGTTAGAAAATTTCTTGACAAGAGAAGCGCGGCATTCTAATTTTTGTATACAATAAACAATCTTCCCCTATAATTTCACCATGATCCTACATCTTTATAAGCTAATTCAAACATGATGAAAAAGTAAGATCGGCGTGGTTATTCACATCATTTTAGAAAGGAGGTGAAAGAAAAGGCAACTAGTAAAAGAAGCCCTTGTTTGTAGAAGGGGAAGAAGGAGAAGGATAGGGTGAATACATAATCAAGGGCTAGACAGGTAACCTAAAAAAGAGGAGAAGTAGTCATGAAAAAGATCATTCTCATTATCATAGCCATACTATGGAGCAGCATATTTCTTGTACCCCATACATTTATGGCTCATGAAGGCGAAAAGATAGGTGTCATTGTGGTGGATGTCCAGGGAGATTTTACTACCTTGAAAAAGGGCTCGTTGGCAGTCAATGGCACAGACAAGGCCTTTATTGATAAGGTTCGAAAGGCTACCGAGACTCTTAGCAGAGAGGGATATCCTATCTTTGCAACCCAGGACTGGCACCCTGGAGATCATATATCCTTTTATACCAATCATGCCGGGAAAAAGGCCTTTGACGTTATAAATATCGAGGGAAGGACCCAGGTTCTCTGGCCTCCTCATTGTGTGCAGGGAACGGAAAATGCAAGGATCCTGGTGGACAATAATCTGTTCCGGGCCGTGGTGCAGAAGGGTAGGGATACAAGATATGATAGCTACTCCGGATTTATGGACGATGGTGGGCATAAGACCGAAATGAATCAGATTCTGAAGAGAAACGGGATTCAGAAGCTCGTTGTCTATGGGATTGCAACCGATTATTGTGTTCGGGCAACTGCCCTGGATGCAAAAGACGCAGGATATAAGGTGATAGTCATAGAAGGACTGTGTAAGGGGGTGGCGCCGGACACGACGGAAAAGGCATTGAAAGAGATGGATGAGAAAGGGATAATGATATTAAAGGAACTTGACCTTCAAAAGATAAAGGCATTCTGAATCTCACGTACGACAAATCAAACCAAGAGATGACCCGAGCTATTTTAAGATCTTGGAAAGGAGGTGGTAGAAAAAGAAAAAAAAGAGTATTTTAAAGTTAGTCATGTAAAACTTTAATAAGGAGGAAAGGTAATGAGAAAGAAGGTATTCCTGGTTTCTGTGATCACTTTATTGGTACTTGGTCTGTTGGTGGCTGTTAGCAATAACCCGGCGGCCCAGGCCAAGGAGAAGATGCACATAAAATTCAGCACCTGGCATCCTCCGATGAGCAGGGAAGTAAAAACCGTCTGGACACCGATGCTTGAGGAGTTAAAGAAGAGAAGTAACGGCCGCATAGACTACACCATGTATGCAGGTGGGGCGTTAGGCAAAGGTCCGGAGCACTACGACATTGTTAAGAAGGGTCTCTCTGATATGGGCTATTTCACCGCAACCTGGACGCCAGGACGATTTCCTCTCAGCGACGTGCTTTCGCTGGCCGTCTGGGTAGATGGTAAAGACGTGGGCACCGACATTGGAAATGTGATGTACAAGCGGATCCTCCATCGCGAGTTTGAAGGGGTGAAGATGATTGAACTCAATGGATGCATCAAGGCCTCCCTTTGGACTACTAAGCC
>Ga0180301_10002807_pt1 | contig 13689 bp, 9 predicted proteins | sample GuaBasSediGuay16_FD_121797 | JGI IMG/M metagenome (GOLD analysis project Ga0180301, IMG submission 121797) | Subseafloor sediment microbial communities from Guaymas Basin, Gulf of California, Mexico - Guay16, Core 4569-2, 12-15 cm | ecosystem: Environmental > Aquatic > Marine > Hydrothermal...
AGCGGCTGGAGCGAAACTTACACGGGAAGCGATGTGTATATGTATACCGGCACGGGAACGCTCGTGGTTCTGGATGGAAATGGAGCAACCTCCGGAACAGCTGGCCAAGTAGGGATCGACGACGGTGGAACAGAGGCAGACGCAACTGCAGGGGATGATATAATAGAGGGCAGTGAATGGCGTCCCTATCCGAGTAATGGCATAATTTATAGTCCGGGGAACCTCAGGGTCTTGGGAATGATTGGAGATGATAATGGTACTCCCTCTAATCCTGATGACGACACATCTTACAATCTAACCATAGTTTCCGGGGGGACAATATATATTGAGGGAAACCTGCTCAGGGGAACCGCTGGCTCTTCGCTTGCCTTGTTAGCTAAGGACTGGGTGGTCTTGAACCCCACGCATATATTTACGGGAGGCTATTTTACGGGAACCTTGGAATTTGAGACTTATGGCGAAGAAGGTGAAGTCCGGTGGAAGTTCATGGACAACCTCATCGGTGAAGAAGATAATCTTCAAGCAATGTATCAAGTTAAAGAAGGTGGAATTATAACGTTAATGGTACTTGATTTCCAACGAATGATGACATTCAACACGCTTACTTTTATGAAGCTTCATTTGAATGAACATTGGTTATTGAGTGTATGGGGATCGAATAATTCAGAATTTAGCACAGATGGAGATATCCTACTTGGAGAAGTCACTACTCCAGTTCTTGAACAAGATGTGGATTTTGTAAGTGAGAATCCCATAACCTGTAGATTCGTAAAAATTTACTTAGAAGATCAAAGAGAAAATCCTGGGGAAGGATGGGAAGCTCCCTTTAAAATAGATGCAATAAAAGTTTTACTTAAAGGGGGTGCGGGAGGTGATGGTACCTGGAATGGGGAACCTGTGGTGAGCGGTCTCTTTTACGCTCAGGAAAAATCATGGGCAGTTATTCCAGGTAATTTTCCAGATAAAGACAAGGATTATCCCATCGTTATTGGAGGATGTATAGCTGAAAACGAACAAGAGCAGAGCGAGAAGTGGTCAGACTGGTCAGACATAAGTTACATATATGAGGATTTAGCTACTCCTCCTTATCTTCCTCCTTCAGTGAATCTGGTAACTCTGAGGAGAAAATAAGACAGTTTTTTCTTAGCCGAAAGGGCAAACCATTCGCGAGAATGGGACGCAAAGCCACGGGCCTTTCTAAGTAAGGTGGCAGGGAAAGGCAGCCGGGCTGCCGAAGCTACGAATGAGCCTCAAGAAATTCCTGAAAGATTTCACCGTCCAAGGGGAAAATGGACAGATAGGCTTGCTCTTTACCTTTATTATCCTTTCCATCCTCTCTGTTATGGGAATTAGCTTCCTTTACCGTATGAGACTTGAACAGATGGCAGCAAGCAACTTCAAAGATGGCATTAAGGCAGACTACATTGCTCAGGCAGGGTTGGAAAGGGCGATAGCCGAGTTAAGAAACGATGCTAATGAATATGATGATTTATATGAGGGATGGGCTCAGACTATCAAGGAGACCATAAAGGATGAGGATAGCTTAGAAGATGAAGATGTTGAGAAGTTTTCAGAACTTCAACATGAAACCAGGTATGCCGAAATAGAGGTGGAAATTTTCGATGAGGCATCCAAGATCAACATCAATACTGCGGGAAGTTTCTTTGGCCAGGGATGGATTCCTTACGAGATAAATCTATGCGCACTGGAGGGTCTTAGCAAAAATCAAGCAGAAGCCATTTTAAGATACCGCTATGGCAAGGACGGTGCTCCGGGAAAGAGGGGAGTGGACGATGATGGCGACAATGTCATTCTTCAGTGCGATGGAATCGACAACGACGCAGATGGAGAAATAGATGAGGAAAATGAGGGAGTTGATGAGCCAGATGAGTTTTGCCCGGACCATCCTTACGGAGATGATCATCCCTTTGATACTGTCGAGGAAATAAGGCTTGTGCCGGGTATAGGTGAGGAGACCTTCAACGAGATAAAGGACTTTATCACCATCTACTCCTATGATAAGGAATTGGACAAAGAGAGAAAGCCGAGGATAAACATCAATAAGGCATCCCCCTCCGCCATCAGTTTGGCTCTTCAGAGGATAGGCTATCCCGAAGATGTAGCCAACCAGATCGCCGTAAACATAGTCGATTTCAGGGATGAAGATAGATGTCCCACCGAATATCAGGGTAGCTACGGTATAGAGAAAACACCTTACATCAATGAGGTAATGCCTCATTTTACCTGTTCTGTAGAGACGGCACTGGAGGATGCAATCGAAGTAGGGACAAAATTTTTGCTGGATAAGGCAGAAAAAGCCCTCACTGATAGGTTAAACGAAAAGATAAAGAAAGACGCCTCCTTTGCCATAGACAAGGCAAAGGAGGAAGTTTTAAAGAAAGAGCGCAGTTTAGTTAAGAAAATAGAAAAAATAATAAAGAACTACAAAATAGAAAACCTGAAAAGAAAAAGTTTTCTTGACATCTTTAGGGGAAAGAGGGCCTGGGCACAAGAAAAAGAAAAATTAGAGATAGATGTGGAGATGGAATGGATAGAGCTTTTCAATCCCTATGAGACTTCCTGCTCCATCTCTGGCTGGCAAATAGAGAGCTCCTGCGGCAAAAGAAAGCTTTGGGGGAAGATAGCCGCTCGTAGCTACAAACTTTTATTCAATGTAGTCATAAAGATAGGAGAGGACGTTACAGGAAAGGAGCTTCTCGGCAACTACACGGATACGGTAATTTTAAGGGACGATCAAGGAAATGTCGTGGACAAGGTAACCTACAGCAACCATAACCTTCCCTGGAATGCTTTTGAGAAAAATGATCCCAGAGCGAGGGAGTTCGTCTCCTCCCTTCCCGGGGGAAGTCCTGGGTTTCGCAACTGGTCCTGGCTTCCTACCGTGGGAGAGGGAAAAGATGAGGACGACTACAGCAGCTTTTACGTGAAGGATAAACCCTTTGTTAATATCGGTGAGATCGGCTACATACATACAGGAAAACAGTGGAGGACGATAAGGCTTCAGGCAGGGGGAGACTGGAAAATTTGCGACAAAATCACTGTATTTGACGACAGAATAACCAGAGGAAAGATCAACATCAACACCGCCAGCGAACAGGTCTTAGAATCCCTTCCCTATATCGATTCCTCCTTAGCCAGAGCCATAATCATGTATAATGAAAAGAAGGGACCTTTCAAGGAGATAGGAGAGATAGCCGAGCTTTTCCTTTTAGAAAAGCTCGGCTACAATGGAATAGATGATGACGAGGATGGATACATCGACGAGGAGGACGAAAAGGAGATTATCTTCCGCTTTCTTTCCAACTTGATCACCGTCCGCTCCAATTGTTTTCTCATCGTCTCTGAAGGCAGGCTTATAAGGGAGGGACAGGTGGTAGCGGAAAGAAAGATAAAAGCGGTATTGGACAGGGGAGCTTTCCCCTTAAAGATAAGGTATTACCGGCAGATCTATTAACTTTGAAGAGTTTTATTTTCCGTAACGCAAACAGAACCACCTCATAAGGATGAAGGATGTAAGCTTCATCAAAAAGGAGATGAGAAGCGCCTCCCTTATCCCAAGGATGCTCATCAGACCCACCCCGATGAAGGGAGCCGTAATTCCCCTTATGCCCATCAAGGTATAGTCAACACCCCAGTAAGTCTGAACATTTTCGCTCTTGCTGATCCTCGTGATGTAATCGATGCGTGCCAGCTCCACACTTCCCACGTTAAACCCGGTAATTATGCTGGCCAGGACAATGAACCATAAGTTGGAAGCTACAGCATAAAGGAGGGGGACAAAACTCGTCAGTAAAAAGGAGACGCTGAGTGCCTGTATAGGTCCTTTTTTGTCTACATATCTTCCCCAGAAAAGGTAAGAGATTATCCAGAAGAAAGAGGATATGCTGCTCAGCTTTCCTACAAGCGTATTTGAGGCGTGTAAGATGTCTACGAGAAAGATAGGATAAAGAGGCATAGCGAGAAGATTACTGAATCCACTGGTGAAAAAGATAAGAGAATAGTAAAAGAAGCGCCTATCACTTCGAAATATCTCTGCCATCTCGTAGGGAACGATAACCCTTTTTCTTTCAGCCCTTTTTACCTTGTTGACCTCGGTTTTTACCTTGATCTTTGCAAAATAAGAAAGGGAGAGAAGCCCAATTATTGCCGCCAGGGGGAAGATGTAGCGGTAGCTTACCCTATCAAGCAGGACTCCCCCTATGTAACAGGCTAAAATGGCGGAGATAGCCTGCTCTCCTCGCACATAGCCCATTGCCCTACCTCTGAGGCTGTCAGGATAGATCTCCTTCATTATCCCCGTGTAGGCAGGACTTCCCGCCTGCTCGAAGAATGCGTTGAGAAAGACCACCACTATAAAGACCCAGGGGTTGATAGCGAAGAACATCAAAAAGAGAACCGCTCTCGCCAGGATCTTGATCAGGATGAAAAATCGCATCTTGTTCATCCTGTTGGACAGGCGAGACCAGTAAAGGGTGAACAGAGCTCCTAAAAAAGGGGCGGCGCTTAAAAACGCCATCTGAGATGAAGTGGCACCTATCTTCCTGGCTGTGACGGGGAAAAAGGCTAAGGAAAGGCCCCAAAATATACCCCATAGAACAGCCGTGTTTGAATCATAACAGTAGGATTCCCGAATGAAAAGAGGAATTCTTCTGTTAAAAAACATCACCCCACCTTTGCCAGTTCTAACCGGGTATCAAATCTCCTTTTTATGTTCTCCCTTAGCTCAGGATGACTTCTCAAGGAGGGATCATCCTTTACCAGTTGGAAAGCTTCTTTTCGAGCTAAAAACAGCATCTTGCTATCTCTTACCAGGTCAGCTATCCTTAAATTTAACATTCCCCATTGTCTCGTTCCAAAAAATTCTCCAGGACCGCGCAGCCTCAAATCTTCCTCAGCTATCCTGAACCCATCGTTGGTCTTGCACATCACCTTCATCCTCTGAACTGCCTCCTGAGAGATCTTCTCTCCTGTAAGAAGAAAGCAGTAGGCCTGCTCTTTTCCTCTGCCCACCCTTCCTCTGAGCTGATGGAGTTGAGCCAGGCCAAAGCGCTCAGCGTTTTCTATTACCATCACATTGGCATTAGGAACATCAACTCCCACCTCTATTACCGTAGTCGAGGCCAGGATATTTATTTTGCCGGCTCGAAAGCGTTGCATTATCTCTTCCTTTTCTTCTCTTCTCATCCTTCCGTGAAGAAGCTGTACCCTATATTCAGGGAAAGACTCACTCTGTAGCTTTCGAGCCATATCCATGGCGGGTTTTAAATCCATCGACTCTGACTCCTCTATCAGAGGATAAACGAAGTAGGCCTGCCTTCCCTCCTTTAACCTTTCCCTGACAAACTGATATACTAAATTTCTCCTTTTTTCATTCATCCAACGAGTGATGACGGGCTTGCGTCCTGGGGGCATCTCGTCGATCACCGAAAGGTCCAGATCACCATATGAGGTCAGTGCTAAGGTCCTGGGAATAGGGGTTGCCGTCATTACCAGCACATCAGGAGATCTTCCCTTATTACGCAAGCTCAGTCGTTGCATCACTCCAAATCTATGCTGTTCATCAATCACCGCCATCCCCAAATTACGGAATTCCACCTCTTCTTGAATTAAGGCATGCGTTCCTATAACCAGGGATATTTTTCCTTCCCTTATGCCTTCTACGATGGTTCGTTTTTCCCTTTGAGGAAGATCGCTTACCAACAGGGTTGGCTGAATGTTTAGAGGCTTCAGAAGATATTTTAAGTTTAGCCAATGCTGTTGAGCAAGAATCTCAGTGGGAGCCATCAACGCTGCCTGGTATCCATTGACGACAGCTGTAAGAAGGCCAATTGTCGCTATTATCGTCTTTCCTGAGCCCACATCTCCCTGCAGTAGGCGATTCATGGGACGAGGAAGACTCATGTCCTCTAAAATTTCCTTTATTACCCTCCTCTGAGATGAGGTGAGGGAAAAGGGAAGAGAACTGATAAACTTCTTTATCAGTCCATCGCCCACCTTAAAGGAGATCCCCTCCTCCTCTTTATACCTTCTCCTTCTCAAGGCCAATGCACATTGGAGAAGAAAGAGCTCCTCAAATACGAGCCTTTTGCGAGCCTTTCTCTGTTTGTCAAAGTTTTCTGGAAAATGAATGTTGTTCAGGGCTTCTTTAAAGGAGATAAGACAATAACGCCTTTTCAGCTTTTCTGGAAGGACGTCCACCAGATAGGAGGATTTGTCTTCCAGGTTATTTTTGATAATTCTACGCAAGTTTCTCTGGGAAAGTCCTTCTGTTAAAGGATAAAAGGGAACAATTCGTTTCAGATGTAAACTGTCCTCCTCTTTCCCGCTCAGCAGCTCAAAGTCATCCACCTTAATCTGTCGCTCTCCAAAACTCCAATCTATCTTACCGCTCAATACAATTCTTTCTCCTCTTTTGAGAATCTTGGTGAGGTAATCCTGGTTATACCAGATAGCATAGATAACTCCTGTGTCGTCCTTTACAGCCGCCTTGATTATGGATAGATTCCGCTGAGTCTTAAGCTGGGTGATAAGATGAATCTTCCCCTGAATGACCTGCCTTTTACCTGGTGAAGTTCTGGAAATGGGAACGATATGAGAGCGATCCTCATAATAGGTGGGAAGATACCACAGAAGGTCATAAATTGTTCTGATGCCCAGCCTATTTAAAAGAACCGCTTTTCTCTCCCCTACCCCCTTGGCGTATCGAACGGGAGAGAAAAGATCGGGCATTTTATTCAAGAAAGGCATATCACTCTCCCTTGCCATTTTTGAAAAATATGCTAACCTTTAGTTTAACGACGCCTCGCTGCTTTCCCTAAGTCGCTAAGGGGAAAGTAGCTCCATCTATAGACATCAAGAAAGATGCTTAAGGGGAAGAAGCATCCCCCCTCAACGTATAAACTACTACATTTCAAAGAAAACAAGGAGTTTAAGCCATGAGCAGAAGATGCGAGATATGCGGTAAAGGCCCAAGTTCAGGGCATAACGTAAGCAAGTCCGGACGAAGAACTAAGAGGAGATGGCTTCCCAATCTTCAACGTATCAGAATAAGGATTAATGGCCAAATTAGAAGAGCTTATGTCTGCACTCAATGCATTCAGGCAGGAAAAGTAGAAAAGGCGGCTTAACTATGAACTAAGGCTCTCCGTGATTATGCGTTGTGCTCTTTGAAAGAACTTACCCTCACTTTTGATGGCCGGAGCAATCACCATCTCTACTTCGTGCATTTCTTTTATGTTCGTCACTCCACAATATCCCATGCAGGTTCTTATTGCCCAGATCAGGTTTTGGGAACCATCATCTAAGCGAGCTGGACCATAAAGAATTTCCTTTAGTGTTCCCGTCGTGCCCACCTTAATCCTTGCTCCTCGTGGTAGATTCTCGTCCGAGGTAGCCATTCCCCAATGATAACCTTTGCCCGGAGCCTCCTTGGCTCGAGCGAAAGCAGAGCCAATCATCACCGCATCTGCTCCCGCAGCTAAGGCTTTGCAGATATCTCCTCCTGTCCTCATTCCTCCATCGGTGATGACGGAAACGTACCGTCCGCTTCTCCTAAAATAGTCATCTCGAGCAGCAGCTACATCTATGGTAGCGGTTACCTGGGGAACACCCACTCCAAGAACTTCACGGGTCGTACAGGCTGCTCCCGGCCCCACTCCTACCAGAATGGCATCTATTCCTGTTTGCATAAGTTCGTAAGCAGCTCTATAGGAAACGCAGTTGCCCGCTATTACCGGAATGGACAGCTCCTTACAAAACTTGGTAAAATCTAATCTTTCCTGTTTGGAGGATTTGTATTTTGCCGTTACTACCGTAGCCTGAACGACGAAGACATCTGCTCCGGCTTCCTGGGCGATAGGACCGAAACGGGCTGCCTGCTGGGGAATACAGGAGACAGCAATGGGAACGCCGGCTTTTTTGACTTCCTTTATCCTTTCTTCGATCAGTTCCTCTTTTATCGGCTCTTTATAAATCCTCTGGATTATTCTCACTGCCTCCTTAGGAGAGGAATTGACTATTTCCTCGATTACCTCAGCTGGATTCTCGTAACGAGTTTGGATGCCTGTGAGGTTGAGGACAGCCAGTCCCCCTAATTTGCCGAGCTGAATGGCAAAATTTGTATCCACCACTCCATCCATCGCTGAGGCTAAGATGGGAACCTCAAGGGTTAAATTCCCTATCTTCCAGCTAATATCTACATCATCTGGATCAAGGGTCACATCTCCCGGAACTAACGCTACCTCATCAAATCCGTAGGCTTTTCTTGCCTTTCTTTCCCTTCCTATGTAAAATCCTCCCATTCTTTTCTCCTTTTTTAATTAAAATTTTAGTTTTTTCTGTGAGCTTCTTTGAAATCTAACGGAAGCTGGTTAATAAAGTTATCAAGGACAAGTAGCCAGTTTCACTCAAGTGCTGTTTTCTTGAGCGAGGCAATTATGAACTCGTCAATTTCTCCCTTAAGCACTCTTTCGACATCTCTTTTTTCTATACCTGTGCGATGATCCTTAACCAGAGTATAGGGATGCAGGACATACGAGCGCACCTGACTTCCCCACTCTATGCGTGCTTTTTCCTTATGCCTTTTTTTTAACTTCCTTTCCCTTTCCAGCTCATAAAAATTATGTAGCCGCGCCTCCAGAATTCTCATCGCCATAACTCTATTTTTATGTTGAGAACGCTCATCCTGGCACTGCACGGTGATCCCGGTGGGAAGATGGGTAATGCGAACAGCTGAATCGGTGACGTTTACGTGTTGTCCACCTGGTCCACTGGCTCGAAAAGTCTCGATCTTCAGATCTTCTTCCCTAATTTCTATTTCGGTCTCTTCTACCTCAGGAATCACATCCACCGCAGCAAAGGAGGTATGCCGACGATTAGAGGAGTCAAAGGGAGATATTCGAATAAGTCTATGGATTCCTATCTCCTCCTTAAGATACCCATAAGCAAATCTTCCCTCCACTATTATCGTGGCCGTCTTTATGCCTGCCTCCTCATTATGTACCCATTCCACTACTCTCGTCCTGTATCCCTTCCTGTTGGCCCAGTATAGATACATTCGGGCCAGATTCTCTGCCCAATCACAGGAATCAGTTCCCCCAGCTCCTGAGTGCACGGAAAGAATAGCATTAGCCTGATCATACTCACCCTTCAACAAAAGCTCTATCTCAAACTTTTCTGCTTCCTTCTCCAAAGCTTCTATTCTTTCCCTCAGCTCTTTTTCCAGTTCTCTGTCCTCTTCCTCTTCTAAAAGCTCAACTAAGGTAAGAGTTTCCTGATATTGATTAAAAAACTCCTTCCATCTTCCTTGTCTTTCCTTAAGATAGCTTAACTCCTGCAGTATCTTCGGCTGGCTTTCCTTGTTCCACTCAGAGGTTTGTGCTAACTTTTTCTCCAGCTGCTTAATTCTTTCCTCCTCTGATCTTAAATCAAAGATACCCCCTTATCTCATCTACTTTCTTTTGTAATTCCCTTATACGAGAAATATATTCCTCTAACATACTCCTCTCCTTCAGAACATTAAAAAGTAAGCTAAGGGGAACAATGTATTCCCCTTAGCTTTTGGCCTGAACAAATTTCCTACACCTTAGCCCACTGCTTCCCTTAAGGCCTTCCCTGGCTTGAATTTAGGCACGTCTTTTGCCGGAATAGTTATCTTGGCCCTCGTCTGAGGATTCACGCCCTGCCGAGTTTTCCTCCTTTGCACCTGGAAGGTACCGAATCCGACCAGCGTAACCTTCTCCTTTCTGGCTAAAGAGTCGGTAATCGCTGAAATTAGAGCATCGATGACGTTGTTGACATCTTTCTTGGACAGACCCACTTCAGCGGCTACCGCATCGACCAATTCGGCCTTGTTCATACTATTTCACCTCCCTTATAGTTTTTTTAAACTTGTGTCTTCAGAGTAAAAAGATGTGCTGAATGACAGAGAAGGCCAATCCCATTTTGTAGTTTATTGAGATCTCTCAAAACCTCATTATTAAAGAATTAGAGAGGACGCCTTTCGATTATTGAATATAACACAATTTAACAAATTAGTCAAGAGGAGACGGTATCTTAGAAGGTGTTCACTTTTCCTATTTGACAAAATCCGCAGGATGGGTATAATTACCGCCAAAACATCTATGAAAAGTCAATTCTGTAAGAGGACTCGGGATGAGAGACCGGCGTAAGGCCAGAGAGCTTGCCTTACAAGTTCTTTATCAAATGGATGTCCGGGAAATTCCGGCAGAGAAAGCTTTAGGGATAATCCTCTCTCGGTATCGCTTCAGACCAGGGGTAAGAAAGTTCAGCGAGATACTGGTGCGAGGAGTGTCCCGATATTTCTTTCCCATTAACAGCTTGATAGAAGATTATGCCAGGAACTGGACTCTGGAGCGTATGGCCGTAGTCGACAGAAATATCCTCCGATTGGCTATTTACGAACTTCTTTTTCTGGAAGAGATTCCTCCGGCAGTGAGCATAAACGAGGCCGTAGAGATAGCCAAACGATATGGAACGCAGGATTCAGGAAAGTTCGTCAATGGCATCCTCGACAAAATTCACCGGCAAAGAGGGCAGGATAGTTGTTTAAAATGGACTCACCTGAAGAACGTCCTTTGCAGAAATCCTTATCTGAAGAAATTAGCCCAGATCAAGGGAAAGGAGAAACTCTGGCTGGTAGGTGGATATCTTCGCGACCATCTTCTTGGCAAGGAAAATAAGGATTTGGATTTAATAGTGGAGGACCCTGAGTTTAAGGTTGCTCAAAGATTCGCCCAAGAAATGAGAGCAGCTCTATTCGCCCTAAATCCCACTGCGAGAAGGTCCGTTCTTCCAGATGGAGTCATCATCGATTTTAACCTCAAAAGAGCTCCTTCCCTTAAGGAGGACTTACTTCAGCGTGATTTCACCATTGATGCCCTGGCATTAGATTTAGATTATCTCGAGATACCTTCTTTAACCCTCATAGATCCTTCCACTGGCCTGGAGGACTTGATAAGCAGAAAAATTAAGTTAATAGGCAAAAGATCTTTGGAGGACGATCCCCTCCGTATGCTGCGAGCCTTCCGCTTAGCTTCCCAGCTTCACTTCACCATAGAAGATGAGATTACCTCTTTTATCAAGCAAAAATCCTTTCTCATTAAAAAAATCTCCAAAGAAAGAGTAAGAGATGAAATATTTCTTCTGCTTAAAGATCTTTTCTCTTATGAATATCTCAAAGATTCTTCGGCAACTGCCATATTAAAGGAGGTGCTTAGCCAGACTCCTAACGTGGAGAACCTGCGGAAAATAGAGATGATCTTGAATAGCTCTGATGAGAAAATAATCTCAGACGAACTCAGGAAAAAGATAATCTCTCACTTAGAGGAAAGAAAAGTAAGTACAAGAAAAAGAAAAGAGCTTTTAAAATTCATCGCTTTAATTTTTCCTTCCCCTGAAAAGCGTAGCTTATCCCTCACCGCAAGAGAACTGAAATTAGGGCAGAAGGAAGTAAGGATAATAAAGAAAATAGAGAAGCTCTATCCCTCATTAAAAGAACTCAAGAAAAAACAAGGAGATCCCAAACTTGTAGCTCAATTCTTCCTTGAAGCTAAGGAGGAGACGATAGAAGTTTTACTACTTTTCCTGGCAGAAAACCTCGAAAAGGAAAAATCCTTAAAGCTGGCCACCTCCCTGTTGGAGGAATACTTCCAGAAATCCTCCCTTATCCTGCAACCTCCAAAACTGATAGACGGAAATGACCTGACGAAATCTTTGGGCATTGCTCCTGGTCCTAAGGTTTCTCATCTTCTGAGTGAAATACATCGGGCCCAGCTTATGGGAAAGGTTAAGACGCGGGAAGAAGCATTAAGGCATGCCCGACAGATTCTCTCCCAAACTTCCTGAAAGATTTATCCAAAGCTAATTGTTAATTTTTATCTTTCGAGCTATGGTGCGCCTGGCAGGACTCGAACCTGCGACACGCGGTTTAGGAAACCGCTGCTCTGTCCTACTGAGCTACAGGCGCAAGAAAGTTAAATCCAATTTTCTCCTATGAAGTTCAGTCCCTGTAGGGTGAGGATAGGGTTCACCTCATCTATCTCATCGCACTCATCTTTTATCAAATCTACCAAACCTCCCGTAGCAATGACCCTGACTTCCTTTCCCAGTTCCCCTTTTATTCCCCTTATTATCTCCTTGACCGCTCCCAGGCAGCTGTAAAAAATTCCCGAAATCAGGTTATCTGTGGTGTTTGTTCCTATCACTCGATTAGGTTTTTTGAACTCCACCGAGAACAATCTTTCCGTTCTCCTGGGCAAACTCTCCAAAAAGGTCATCACCCCGGGAGCGATGACTCCTCCCAGATATTCTCCCTTCTGGGAGACCACATCAAAGGTAGTAGCTGTTCCAAAGTCCACCGCTATGGCTGGCAGTTTGTATAACTTGATGAGTGCAATCGCATTAGCTATACGATCCGCCCCTAACTGCTTAGGGTCGTCGTAAAGAAGGGGAATCTCCACCTTCTCCGGTATCACCTCAATAGGGGATAACCTGAGATATTTCTCTATCCCCACCTTTAAAGAGTTAGATACAGAAGGAACTACAGAGGCCAAGACCACCTTTTTTATCCTGCCCCTGATGAACTTTCCCACCCAACTGCAGATTAGAATTCCCCATTCATCGACTTCCTTTCTGGATTGAGTGGCAAATTCGCCCTTGAGGACTAAGTTTTCACCTTCGAATATTCCTGCTTTAACCGTTGTGTTTCCTACATCTATAACTAAGTTCATCTTTTCTTCACTTCAGGATATAACCTTCTTCTGGGGATATTCTCCTTACAACCCCACTTTCTAACCTAAGCAGTAAGTTTCCCTCGTCGTCCAAATCCTGTGCCCAGCCAGCAAGTTTTTCTTTCTTGATTTGAATTCTAACCTGCTTTCCCAATAAGGAAGAGAAAGAACGGGCTTTCTCCAACACCTGAGAAAAATCTTCTTGAGAGGAAAAATATAACTCCTCGAGTTTCTGTAATAAGCTTGCCAGAAATGGTCCCTCTGCAACGAGATTGCCTGTCTCTTTTTGCAGCGAGGTAGCCTTAAAACAAAGAGAAGGAGGAAAATACTCTATATTCAAATTAACTCCTATTCCCATAATGACGAAATCTCCCTTGCCCTGCTCAAGTCTTGCCTTACATAGTACTCCACCCACCTTCTTCCCATTTACCAGAGCGTCGTTAGGCCATCGAATTTGAGGAAAGAGCCAGGGAAATGCCTCCTCCACCGTCTCAACTATCCCCACCGCCCCTAAGATGCTCAATCGGGAAATCTTAGAGGAGGCAATACGGGGACGGAGAATAAGGGAAAACCATAACCCTCCTGATGGAGAGAACCATTGATGCCCCTCTCTTCCCTCTCCCCGAGCTTGCTCCTGTGCTATCACCACCGTTCCCTCCTCAGCTCCCTTCCTGGCAAGTAAATAAGCGGTCTTCATGGTGGAATCTATTTGAGAATACCAGTAAAGTTTCCTGCCAAACTTGTTCCTCGTCGAAACAGCTTTCATCCTGTTTTCCTCTTTTTACAATATATAATATATCTTATCACCAAGCACCGCCAAGGACGCCTGCAAGAAGGAATTTATCTCAAGCATCGTTTTTCCGTCCACTCAAGATCTTCTCCGCTATTTGTTTATCCTTCTCCAGCCTCTTTGTCAAAA
>Ga0180301_10002809_pt1 | contig 13687 bp, 14 predicted proteins | sample GuaBasSediGuay16_FD_121797 | JGI IMG/M metagenome (GOLD analysis project Ga0180301, IMG submission 121797) | Subseafloor sediment microbial communities from Guaymas Basin, Gulf of California, Mexico - Guay16, Core 4569-2, 12-15 cm | ecosystem: Environmental > Aquatic > Marine > Hydrothermal...
AAAGATATTCTTTTGCTCAATTACTTGTTTAAATCCTGTTAGAAACTGGAATTTGTTCTGTAAGCTGTTCATGCTTTATTATAATCGTTTGAGGTGGAAGTTGTGTTAAAGTGGACAGGTCCTTGTAGATGCTACGATAGAATCCAATAACTTACAATTTGGTAATTACATAATTACAATAATAACAATAATTAAAATTTTTATATCGAAAATTTTTTATCTATTTTTTACAACATTCCACATGCAAAAAGACTTGGCTTTTTCAACCGTTGCAATGCTAAATTTGTTTAATGCGATTGATTTAATTACCACATGCATAGCTTTGGAGAGGGGAACTTTTCAGGAGCTAAATCCGGTTATATTGGGGTTGTACAGGACCTCACCCATTCTGATGATCTTGTTTAAGTTGTCAATGGTCGTTGCAATTTCGGTTTTGCTGCTTAAGCTTAGATCGGCAAATGTTGGCAAAGTGTTATATAAAGGCGTATATCTTGGTTTGTTTATTGGCATCCTAATCTCAGCAACCGTGTTGGGATATGTGAGTGTGCACAACGTTATATTGTTGATGAGCGTATAGCAAAATAAAAATTAAAAACTAATTAAATCCTCCACTTACAGGCGGGAATATTGCTACAACGTCGTTTTTGTTTAACCTTTCATCTAAATCTTCTACAATTTTACCGTTGACCATGATGTGGACGTATTCTTTGAGCCTATTTTCGCTGAAATGCTCTTTAAGCTTAGGATAGTCTTTAATGAGCGAGTTTAACAGTTCTTTAACAGATTTAGCATTAATCTCAATCTCCTTTGAACCAACAATTTCTCTAAAGTTTGCAAACAGCTTAACTTTGACCATACTCTATATTTTTGATTGAGTTATTTGTTATTTTAGTTGTGTGATTGCTGTAGAGTAGTTGTTCAATTTGTAGGAAGTGAATTGTGGTTATAACTGGAGATATTGAAAAAGTTTAAAGTTAATAAAGATCAAATTTGTTAATAGTAAAAAATAAACAACTTAAGATACGTGCACACATTCAAGAACATTTAGCCCAATCCAATCCTGAAAATGTAGTTGGGTGAGAAAATGAATGATGAGAAAATAACCTTAAAACAGCTTGAAACTCATTTGTTTAAAGCAGCCGACATCCTTAGGGGTAAGATGGATGCATCTGAATACAAGGAATACATTTTTGGCATGCTGTTTTTGAAGCGTGTTTCTGACGTCTTTGAGGCGAAGCAGGAAGAGCTTAGGGAGCAATTTAAAGCTCAAGGGTTCTCTGATGAAGAAATAGAAGAACTTATTGAAGATCCCAACCTATACGATGATGCATTCTTCGTTCCTGAAAGGGCAAGATGGAATAACATACTAAACCTGAAAGAAGACGTTGGAAATCAGCTAAATAAAGCTCTCGCAGCTTTGGAAGAGGCAAATCCTGAACTGGATGGTGTTTTGAAGCACATAGACTTCAATGCTGTGAAAGGAAAAACCCGCCTTAAAGATCAGCAGCTTGTGGATTTAATTCATCACTTTAACAAATACAGGTTAAGAAACGAAGATTTTGAATTTCCAGATTTGCTTGGAGCAGCCTACGAATATTTAATAAAACAGTTTGCAGATTCAGCAGGCAAAAAGGGTGGCGAATTTTATACGCCTTCCCATGTTGTTAGACTAATGGTCAGGCTTGTGAAACCGCAGGAAGACATGGCAGTATATGATCCAACCTGCGGTTCTGGTGGTTTCCTTATTCAGTCGAGGCAGTATGTAGAAGAACAAGGTCAAAATCCAAGAGATTTGGCATTGTATGGGCAAGAGTTGAATGGTGTTACGTGGTCTATCTGCAAAATGAACATGATCTTGCATGGCATTCCTGATGCACACATAGAGAACGAAGACACGCTAACAACACCCATGTTTGTTGAGAATGGGTACATAAAGCAGTTTGATAGGGTTTTAGCAAATCCTCCTTTTTCGCAGAATTACACAAAATCGAATATGCAATATCCTGAGAGGTTCAAATACGGATTTACTCCTGAAACAGGTAAAAAAGCAGATTTAATGTTTCTGCAGCACATGATTGCCAGCTTGAAGGATGATGGTGTGATGGCAAGCGTAATGCCTCATGGTGTTTTGTTTAGGGGTGGTCAGGAGAAGGTTGTAAGAGAAGGAATTGTTAAAGATGATCTAATTGAAGCGATAATTGGTCTGCCTCCAAAGCTCTTTTACAATACAGGCATACCAGCATGCATTATTGTTATCAACAAGAAGAAACCACCCTATCTTAAAAATAAGATCCTGTTCATAAATGCTGACAGAGAATTTGGTGAAGGGAGGAATCAGAATTATCTTAGACCTGAGGACATTGAGAAAATCGTTACCGTTTTTGAGAAAAAGTTGGAAATTCCAAAGTATTCAAGGCTCGTGGACATTAAGGAGATTGAGGAGAACGATTTCAATCTAAACATAAGAAGATATGTGGACAATTCTCCAGATCCTGAGATTGAGGACGTTCACGCTCATTTGATTGGTGGAGTGCCTAAGAGGGAGGTGGAGCTTTACAAAAGGCAGATGGAAAAATTCAACATAACTCCAGAGATTTTGTTAAAGGAGAGAGATGATAAGTATTTTGAGTTTGTGGCAATAGAAGATAAAAGCAGGATAAAGGAGATTATTGAGGATCACGAAGGGGTTAAAGGTGTAATCTCAGAGCATTTTGAGAGATTAGAAGATTGGTGGGGAGAAGTAAAGGGAGAGATAGAGAGTTTTCATGGAAATAACAATCTCTGGGACTTCAGAAATGCGGCGATGGCAAGCTTAAAACAGAAGCTTTTACCTTTGGGTGTTTTAGATGAGTTTAAGGTTGCTGGAGTCTTTGTAAACTGGTGGGAAGAGTTGAGATACGACTTTAAAACTATTGTAGCTTCTGGATGGAGCAAGAGGTTGATTGAGGATGAAAGAATTAAGGAAAAATTCTTTTCTGATGATTTAGAGAAGATTGAGGAGTTAGAGACAAAAATTGCAGAGGTTGAAGGAGAGCTTAATGAGTTGCTTGATGAGGTTGAAGATTGGGATGAAGAAGAAAACGGGAAAAAGACTGCCAGTAAGGTGAAGAAATACCTGAAAGAGATCGTAAAGGATTTACGTGCAAGCTGGCAAGAATCTGCTCTTAGAGAAGCATCAAAGTGGGAGAGTTTGATTAAGAAGATAGAGAGTAAGGAAAAAGAATTGAGGAAATTGAAGAAAGAATTGAAGACAAAAGAGCAGGAACTTGAGAGAAAGGTAAAAGAGAAGAGAGAGTCGTTGACAGAGGAGGAAGCAAAAGAGCTACTTCTTGAGAAGTTTTACGATTTGATAAACCGGCAGTTGGAGAAGTATCTTAATGCCGAGAAGAAAGAATTAATTAAGATTTTTGAGAAATTGTGGGACAAGTACTCTGCTCCATTAACCCAGTTAAAAGCTGAGAAAGATGAGGAAGTTAGAAAGTTGGATGAGTTTTTGACGAGGCTAAGATATTATGGCTGATGATGTGAGAGTGCCTGAGGGGTGGAAAAGGATAAAGCTGGGAGAAATTGCTGAAGTAGTAAGTGGTTTTGGATTTCCAGTAAAATATCAGGGAAGAGATTCAGGAGATTATCCTTTTATTAAAGTTGAAGATTTAAATAGAACATCTAAATATATTATCTCCGCTGATAACTATATCGATAAGGCTACTATAGATCTTTTGAAAGCTAAAATATTTCCTTCTGGGACTATAATTTTTCCCAAAATTGGAATGGCAGTATATCATAATAAATATCGAATTTTAAAAGTATTTGCTACTTTTGATAATAATATTGCAGGAGTTATTCTAACAGATAGTTCTCCTGAATTCCTTTATTATTACTTTTTATGGGCAGTAGATCTAAAACAGATTGCTGGGGAAACAGCAGTCCCATCAGTTAAAAAATCTAGCTTAGAGTTAATTCCAATATTACTCCCACCCCTCCCAGAACAACGCAAAATCGCCGAAATTTTAGAGACGATAGACAACGCCATAGAAAAGACCGACAAAATCATAGAGAAATACAAACGAATCAAGCAAGGCTTGATGCAGGATTTGCTAACCAAAGGCATTACAGCTTTTGAGTTTGAGAAAAATAAATTAGTTACCGCTGTTAGAATAGCGTTTGAGTGTGGAGATCATCTGTTTGGGCGTGAAGAAAATTTAGTGAGTCATTTATCAAGATACCTCCAAGAGATGTATCCTCAATGGGACGTTGATAGTGAGGTAGAGAAGAACGAAGAAAGACAAAGACCTGATATAATAATTCACAAGAGAAGTACAGACAAAAGTCTTTTTGCCATAGAAGTTAAGAAAAGTGAGAATTTAAGTGCTATAAAACGAGATGTTGAGAAATTGGAAAACCTAATGCTTGAGGAATATCATTATGAAGATGCTGTTTTCATAGGATTTAACATCGAGAATTTTGAGGAAATTTTTGATCTTTCAGATAGGATTAACTTTATACTGGTCTCCAAGGATGGGGATATAAATGTAAAGCCTCGTATTCGCAGGTTCAAGGATTCGCCGCTTGGCAGGATGCCAGAAGAGTGGAAGGTTGTAGAGCTAGGTGAGGTGAGTATCTTAAAGGGAAGAATAGGATGGCATGGCTTAACAACTCAAGAATACCTTGAAGATGGGGAATATTATTTAGTAACTGGAATAAATTTTAAGGACGGACAAATAGATTGGAATAGTTGCGTTTATGTAAGTAAAAAGAGGTATGAAATGGACAAAAATATTCAACTTAAAGAAAACGACGTGCTAGTTACAAAAGATGGTACAATTGGTAAAGTGGCGTATGTTGGCAAGTTACCTAAACCTGCAACACTAGGAACTGGCGTTTTTGTTTTAAGGCCGATTGACGATGCTTATTATCCTAGATATCTATACTATGTGCTGACTTCGTTTATTTTTGATAAGTTTATAGAAATCCTTCAGGCTGGTTCAACAATAAATCACCTATATCAAAGAGATTTTGTAACTTTTAAAATCCCTCTTCCTCCCCTCCCAGAACAAAAACGCATCGCCTCCATCCTCTCCCAGATAGACAAAACAATCGAGAGGGAACAAAAATATAAAGAAAAACTTGAAAGAATAAAAAGGGGGTTGATGGAGGATTTGCTAAGCGGAAAGGTTAGGGTAAATCACTTAATTGAAGATGTAAAAGATGTAGAAAAGGTGGAAGCATGAGAAATTTTGAAGAGATAAAAGAGATTTTGAAAGAACATAGCGATAATTTAAAACAGAAATTTGGGGTTAAAGAACTCGGTATTTTTGGCTCTTATGTAAGAGGAGAGCAAAAAGAAGGTAGCGATTTGGACATTCTTGTTGAATTCAAAGAGGGGTACAAGACCTTTGATAATTACATGGATTTAAAGTTCTATCTCGAGGAATTGCTCAACGTGAAGGTTGATCTTGTGAGTAAAACAGCCCTAAAACCGAGGTTAAAGCCACACATATTGAAAGAGGTTGTGTATGTCTAAAAGAGATTTGAAGTTTATACTTGAAGATATAATCGAGGAGATTAATCGTATTGGTAGATTTACGCAGGAAATTGAAGATTTGGAGGATTTCTCAGAAAATGAACTCGTTCTTTACGCTGTATTGAAATCTCTTGAAAACATTGGTGAAGCCGTAAAGCAAATTCCAGAGGAGAAAAGGAAGCTTTACCAACTGGACTGGAGAAAGATTGCTGGGCTTAGAGATATTTTAATTCACCAGTACTTTGGTGTTGATGTGGAAATCATTTGGGATATAGTTAAGAATAAGTTGCCCGAACTTGAAGTTGCCGTTAAGTACTTGCTTGAGAATGTGCATTCTGGAGAGGGCTGAAAAATGTACCGCAAACTTGACGAAGAACACTACGTTGAAAATCCTTTCCTCGCTCAACTCCAGCGATTAGGCTGGAAAATTTACAGGCAGAACAAAGACAACCCAGAAGACGTTAAAGAGATTTTGAGATTTAACAGTTCTGGAGAACCAATTTATGGTGAGAGTGTAAGGTTTAGGGAGAGTTTTAGGGAAGTAATCCTTGAAGATGTTTTGAAAGAATCCATCAAAAGAATAAACCCCTGGATTGAAGATGATCAAGTTAATGAGGTTGTGAGAAGAATCACAACACCAACAGCAAGTTCACTTCTTGAAGTGAACAGAGAAATTCACGATTTACTACTTGAAAATACATCTGTATCGGAGAACAGAAAGACTGGGGAGAGAAGCCCTACTGTGAGATTTATAGATTTCAAAAACCCTGAAAACAACTCTTTCATCGCCATCTCACAGTTTAAAGTCAATGTTCCCGGCACTGAAAAACACATTATCCCTGACATAGTCTTATTCGTGAATGGCTTGCCGTTGGTTGTTGTTGAATGCAAATCCCCTACAATCTCAGACCCCATAACAGAGGCAATAGAGCAACTAATGAGATACTCCAACAGGAGGGGAGAGAAGGAGGGCAACGAAAAACTCTTCTGGTATAACCTTTTCACAATTGCCGCATGTAATCAGATAGCAAAATATGGATCCATTACTGCAGAATACGAACACTTCGTTGAGTGGAAAGATCCATATCCTTATAGCCTTAGTGATATAGGTGAAAAAGTGATTACAAGCCAGCAGGTTTTGATTCAGGGCATGTTATCCAAAAATAATCTGCTTGAAATTCTCCACACCTTCACTATCTTCAAAGAAGATTCAAAAGGAATGATAAAAATCGTGCCGAGGTATCAACAATTTAGAGCTGTTAAAAAGATAATAAAGAGGATAAAAGAGGGCAAAACACCTGAGGAGAGGGGCGGAATTGTCTGGCACACTCAGGGCTCTGGCAAATCGTTAACAATGATGTTTACAGTTAGGGCAATGTATCACGATCCAGAACTTGCGAATTTCAAGATAGTTTTTGTTACAGACCGCAAAGATTTGGAAAAGCAGCTTAGAGATACGTCGAGAAGTGTTGGCTACACTGTAAATTTAGCTGATAGCATAGAAAAACTCAAAGAATTACTAAAAACAAACACCCCTGATTTGGTCATGGGCATGATCCACAAATTTCAGGAAAGAGAACTTAAAAAAGAGTTTCCCGTGCTTAATAAGTCCCCCAACATTCTAATTATGATTGATGAAGCCCACAGAACCCAGTACAAACTTTTTGGTGCTAATTTAAGAAAAGCCTTGCCCAATGCAACAAAAATTGCCTTCACAGAGCACACCCATCGAAAAGACTGAGAAGACATTTGGAGACTATATAGATAAGTACAGCATTAGGCAGGCTGTTGAAGATGGTGTGACTGTTGAAATTGTTTATGAAGGAAGAACCCACGATGCTGAAATTTCTGATGAAGATTCTGCAAACAAACGATTTGAAGACGTGTTCTCAATGCTTGATGCAGAGCAAAAAGCCAAAATCATGGGGAGGTATACATGGAAAGCGTATCTTGAAGATGAAAATGTCATAAGGGATAAAGCAAAAGATATGATTGACCATTACGTAACACATGTTTTTCCAAATGGTTTCAAAGCACAAGTTGTTGCAACCTCAAGACTTGCAGCAATAAGATACAAAAAAGCCCTTGAAGATGCACTGAGAGAGAAAATAGAAGAATTAGAAAAGGAAAACAACGGTAAGATAGACATAGAATCTCTAAAAAAGCTAAAGGTTGCTGTGGTCATTTCTGCTGCTCCAAATGATCCGCCTGATTACAAACCTTATACAGACCCAAATGAACATGATAAGATTATAAGAAGCTTCAAACTTCCTTTTGATAAAACCGATGAAAGCGGAGTTAGTGGGGATGTTGGCATAATCGTTGTAAACAGAATGCTCATTACAGGTTTTGATGCGCCCCTTGAGCAGGTTATGTACTTGGATGATGTCATTAAAGATCACAACTTACTTCAAGCAATCGCAAGGGTTAACAGAGTTTATAAAAACAAGAGTTGCGGTTTTGTTGTAGATTATGTTGGAGTTTTAAAGCATTTAAGAAAAGCTCTTGCAATCTACGCAAATGAAGATATAGAAGAAATTGGTATGGTTGTGGTTAATAAAGCTAAAAGTATTGATGAGTTGAAATTTATTCACAATCAAATAAACGACTTTTTCAAAAAATACGATATAAAGGATTGGAGAGAAAATATTGACGAATGCATAGATCTCCTTGTAGATGAAGAAGTCAGAAACGACTTTATAAGTTTGGTTAGAAGATTTAACAGAGCTATGGACAAAGTTCTCCCTGATCCTGAAGCTCTGAAATATGTAACTGATCTTAAAATACTGAGCTTCATTAAAGAGTCTGCAAGAAATAGGTATCGTGATGATAAATTGAGTATTAGAGACGCAAGCAAAAAGATAAGAGAAATCGTTGAGGAATATCTAATATCTAAGGGAGTAAATCCAAAGATTCCACCCACACCACTGTTTTCAGACGATTTCATTAAAAACATCAAACAAAAGAAATCACACAAAGCAAAAGCTATAGAACTTGAGCATGCAATAAAAGAATACATCGAAAAGCATTATGAAGAAGACCCTGAGTTTTATGAGAGGTTTTCAGATAGATTGAAAAGAATACTTGAAGAGTATAAAGAGAATTGGGAATTACTTGCCCTTGAACTAGAAAAACTTAGAAACGACATGAAAAGAGGTAGAGAAGCAGAAGAAACTTTTGGTTTTGATCCCAAGAAAGAAATGCCATTCTTTGGACTACTCAAGCAGGAAATTTATGGAAAAGACCCCATTGAAAAACTTGGCAAGGAAGATATCAATATGCTCGTGAACTTAACAAAAGATGTAGTTGAAATTATAAAAAAGGAGATACAATCTGTTGATTTCTGGGAAAATTACACTAAGCAAAAGCGGTTGAAATCTTACATAATCTCGCATATCTTGCTCCCGAAATCGAAAAAGAGGAGACTTTTATTCAATAAAAGAAACGAAATAGCCCAGAAGTTGCTGGAACTCGCATACCACATTTATGCAGGGTGATGTGATGGATAAGATGGATGAGATGGAAATTAAAATTGAGAAAATAATAAGAACGAAAAGAGAAACGATCGCCCTTCAAATAACTGATGATGCCACTTTAATCGTTAGGGCACCATTTGAAGTAAGTGAGCAAACCATAAAAAATGTTGTTATCAGACACATAGATTGGATTGAGAGAAAGAGAAAAGAGATTCTCTCAAGAGACCCCAAATTTGTTAAAAAAGAGTTTGTAAATGGTGAGGGGTTTTTATACCTTGGGAAATATTATAAATTAACTATTGTCGATAGACAAGATGAACCATTAGTATTTAACAATGGTTTCTTCCTTTCGAAGAACTACCTACCAATCGCACGAGAGGTGTTCACCAATTGGTACAGAAAAAAGGCTTACGAAAAGATTTCTGAAAGGGTTGAATGGTACGCTCAAAAGAGGGGGTTTAAGTATAATAAGGTTAATATCACAAATGCCCAGAAAAGGTGGGGATCGTGCTCTCACAAGAAAAATCTAAACTTCTCTTGGCGTCTGATTATGGCTCCACTACCTGTCGTAGATTATGTTGTTGTCCATGAATTGGTTCATTTGGAAGAAAAAAATCATACAAAATCTTTTTGGAACAAAGTAAAAATGCTTATGCCCGATTATGAAAAACACAGGGATTGGCTAAAGAAAAATGGCTATCTTTTGAGGTTATGAATGCTAAATTTTTAAAAATAAATTACTTCAGGCTATTAACAAACTCCTCTATCCTATCTGCCGCCTCTCTGAGCTTATCCATGTTTACGGCGTATGCACACCTTATGTAACCCTCACCACATTCCCCAAACGCATTTCCTGGGACTACTGCCACATTCTTCTCCATCAAAAGCCTTTCTGCAAACTCCTCACTACTCAAATTCGTATTTTTAATGTTTGGAAAAGCGTAAAATGCTCCTTCGGGCATGTCTATCTCCAAAACCCTTTTCAACCTTTTAACGAAGAAGTTCCTCCTCCTCAGATATTCAGCCCTTACGTTTTCTATTTCATCTTCGCCATTCTTCAAAGCCTCTAAAGCCCCTATCTGAGCAGTTATGGGAGCACACAACATCGAATACTGGTGTATTTTAAGCATTGCAGCCGTTATGTCTGAAGGAGCTATCGTGTAACCTATCCTCAAGCCGGTCATTGCAAATGCCTTGGAGAATCCATTCAAAACTATACTTCTCTCAGCCATCCCCTCCAAAGCGGCTATTGAAACATGTTTTTCTTTATAGCTTAACTCAGCATAAATTTCATCAGATACAATAAGCATATCATACTCTATCGCTGCATCTGCAATCTCTTCAAGCTCCTTCTTATTGTAACTCATTCCCGTTGGATTGTTTGGGTAATTTATTACAATAGCCTTTGGATTCGTCTCCTTTGCATACTGTGAAATCAATTCGTAAGTTAGCTTGAACGTTGGATTGGTTGGAATTGTAATTGCCTCCCCATTAGCCAATATAGTCATGGGCTTGTAGGAAACGTAACACGGCTCAGGGATTAAAACAGCATCTCCTGCATCGAGTATAGCCCTCAAGGCTATATCAACGCCTTCACTAACTCCAGTCGTTATTATTACGTTTTCAGGAATGGTTTCAACGCCAAACTTCTTGTAGTATTCCACTATCGCCTCTCTCAACTCCAACAAACCGTGATTGGATGTATAAGAAGTGTAGCCTTTCTCCAACGAATAGATCATCTCCTCCCTAATTCTCCAGGGAACTGGAAAATCAGGCTCACCAACACCCAAACTGATAATATCATCCCTTCCGATAATTAGGTCAAAAAACCTCCTTATTCCTGAAGGTTTCAATTCTTCAACTTTTTTAGCAATCCTTCTACGGGACAATTGCTAACCTCCTATCTTCCTCATCTTCAAACAGCGTTACACCTTCCTCCTTATAAGTTCTTAGGACAAAGTGCGTGACAGTGTTTCTAACTTCAGGGATTGTGGAGATTTTTTCTGAAACAAAAAATGCAACTTCCTTTAAATTTTTACCCTTGACAACAACTTGAAAGTCGTACTCACCACTAACAAGCCTGATTGCATGAACTTCTGGAAACTTAGCAATCCTTTTCGCTATATCATCATAACCTTTCTCCCTTGTTAGCGTAACTCTAACTTCAATTACGGCAAACACCAGCTCTTCTCCAACCTTTTCCCAGTCAACAATAGCCTTATACTTCAAAATTGCCCTTAATTCCTCCAATTTCTTTATTGTCTCCTCAACTTCAGTTTTAGAGAAACCAGTCATCTCAGAAATCTCTTCAGGCGTGAGTTTGGCATTTTCCTCCAGAATCTTTAGTATTTCAATCTCCTTGTCCATTTGATCACCTACTGATAAGAAAACTCAAGATATTTAAATATTTAATGCGTAATCTGATGTGAGGGATATTTATGAAAGACTTAGAAGAAGATTGGAGAGCTAAAGAATTGAGACTTGTGGTGTTACATTGGAGAAATGATGTTTATGTTGGCTATGTAAAGGAGATCGCCCCTGAATACTCAAAAGAGATAGTGTTGGTTTACAAAAGTTTTAATCCCGTCGAGGAACGCTTAATAGATGCAGTAAGGAAAAAAGACAATGAAGAAGTGTACGCTGATGATTCAATGAATTTAGTGGGAAGATACCACTTAGCGAGGAAATTAGAAGATAGATTAACTTTTTTAACGCCAGAGCAAGAATCCTACATGAGTAAGAGAATGCTTAGGGTTTACGAGATGATTATGGAGGACAAGATTTTGGGAGATTTTTGAGTTTCTTTGAATTGTCTTTGAGTAGATGTAATAAACATGTACTCATTCTGGATCAAGTTTTTGATCTTAAAGCCTCTTTTAAATTTCTTCATATACCACAATCTTCATAAATCCAAACAAGGTGATATGTCATGACAGAAACCCAATCCGAGATTGCATATCACACCTCTCTTGCGGGGGTTGCCGAGCCAGGCCAAAGGCGGTGGACTCAAGATCCACTCCCGTAGGGGTCCGAGGGTTCGAATCCCTCCCCCCGCATGTTTTATTTTCTCCGTCCAAGAATTCTCTCAGTCTATTTTCCAGAAAAGCCGAAATATTAAGCCCTATTTCACGAGCCTTAGTTATCAGATCCTCATCGATACTCAACTTTATAGCCTTCTTAGTCATAAACATCACCACATATGGACATGTGTGCCCATAAAGTCTTGTCCCGTAATAACCTCTGCCTGCCCCCAAAATCGAGTTGGTTTGAACTTACTTAACAATTATGATTTGACAACAAAATAATAAATTTAAAATTAGTAAATATAGATAAAATAAAATCAAATTTTAATCAAATATCTTGATACCAACAGAATCGTACACTTTCTTTAGATCTCCTACATCTTGAAAATCGTAGTGCAATATATCAACATCATTGCTAATTGCATGCCCCATCAACATCTTCTTGATTGAAGTTGGACCACCTAACCTGTCCCATTCCTGGGAAAAGAACTTTCTCATGTGTTTCATCCTTAGACTGGTATTTAGTTTTCTGAAATCTTTTACAACTGTACTTTGAGCGAATAGTCTGTTTTTTATTTCTATGTTATCCAAATAGTCAATTAAAGCTTCTTGTGCCTCTTCATTGAAGAAAGTAACTCTATCCTCGGAATCCTTAGTGATTTCAGCTTTTAAATAGATAATTCGCTCTTCAATATCAATATCTTCCATTGTAAGCTTGTACAATTCCTCGCTTCTCAACCCTGAAGTGGCTGCTACTAAAATGGCAGCTTTTAATCTCAACCTCTCCGATTTGAACTTAAGAGAATCGGTTCGTCTTACCAGATACTGGATGTCTTCACGTTTTATTACTATCCCTCTTCTTTTTGGTACTTTGGGTAGTTTAATTTGTTCTGCTGCAGGATGCCCTATATGCTTTAAAAGCCATCTAATGTCTATTACATATTTCCTGAACGTTTCAGGAGCGTATTTTTGTTTTAATTCATTTATATAGCGAGATAAGTTATTATTGTTAACTTGGAATGAAACTGCTTGAGCAAAGTTGAGCAACATATTTTTGGTGTCTTTTATGTGGTCCTCACTAAGATCTGCCATTTCCATTTGTAGTAAAATTTCGTCTATATCTTTACGGGTGAAGGAAAATCCAGAATTTACGCTTGTTTTTGCATCTTTAGAGTTTTTAAGTATCTCATCTAAAACATCTCTTGCTATTTTAATCTTTTCCAGATTGAGCTGGTTGTCTTCTCGATATTTTTGCCGATACCAACAGCTTGTACATTTTCTGCTACTTGTTTTTGGCTTATTATTTAGCAATTCTTTTACAGCTTCTTCAAAAAATTTAGACGGACTTCCATGCTCTTTCTTCACGAACTCATATAATTCTGCATCAACATACAATGTAACGGTTTTCTTCATTTATCTCACCTATAATTGTAAAATCTTAAGTGTAACAAGTTTATTCAAAAATAAGGAAAGATTAAGCAACGATTAATCCTCAACTTTCAGCTTATCCATCAAACTTGGTCCTTGCAACCTCTAAAGCTTGAAATCCCTCAGCAGCCGCATTAAGCCTTCGAAACTTGTTCATCTTGATCCTCCTTAACACAAACAAAGATGTTGGCACCTATCAACGGCCTTAAATCGTATTTTTCGATGAAATACTTAGC
>Ga0180301_10002810_pt1 | contig 13686 bp, 12 predicted proteins | sample GuaBasSediGuay16_FD_121797 | JGI IMG/M metagenome (GOLD analysis project Ga0180301, IMG submission 121797) | Subseafloor sediment microbial communities from Guaymas Basin, Gulf of California, Mexico - Guay16, Core 4569-2, 12-15 cm | ecosystem: Environmental > Aquatic > Marine > Hydrothermal...
GGAGGTGCTGTCAGGTGAAAGCACATTGATGGCATATATTGCCGAAGGACCGCGCTTGGTACGCCTCGCCGGTAGCATTGGGGACAGGGTCCCTATCCATGCTGCTGCTGGGGGCAAAGCTATTCTTGCTTTTTCACCACCTGAAGTCGCTAAAACACTGCTTAATAGAAAGCTGTATCCTTTCACTGAACATACTATTACTGATCCAGAAGTTCTGTGGCATCAGTTAGAGCGAATGAAAGCTCGGGGTATTACTTTCGACAATGAGGAAATTGACGAGGGGACATGTGCTGTAGGCGCTCCTATTTTCAACCATAACAGGATCCCTGTTGGGGCTGTTGTGGTAGCTGGCCCTTCTCAGAGAATTAACTGGGAAAATGACTCAGAAATGGCTTATGAAGTCAAGAATACAGCAGCGAAGATTTCTGCTCAGCTCTATTATGGAAAAGCTCTCCCAGAAAATCGTTCTGGAGGAAAGTCAAAGAGAGTCTAAATCACCCCGGGGGTTCCACTATTACTCTAGAAGCAGATTTGGGAAAGCCTCTGAAAGGTAAGATTTTGTGACAGATATACTTGAGGCAAATAATCTACAAAAGACGTTCGGAAAACTTGTAGCCGTTAATGATTTGTCCTTCGAAGTGAAGGAAGGAGAAATCCTCGGCATGATGGGTCCCAATGGTGCGGGTAAAACAACGGTATTTAACCTCCTTACTGGGACCTACAAACCGGATGCGGGTAGAATCATTTTTAAGGGCCAGGATATCACACAAAAATCCTCTTCTAAAAGATGTCGTCTTGGGATTGGGCGGACTTACCAGATTCCTCGTCCTTTCGACAAAATGAGTGTTTTTGAAAACCTCCTTGTTGCCGCCGTGCATGGCGGAGAACTGAAGGAAAAACATGCCCGAGGAAAAATTTCCGACATTATGGATTTAACGGGGCTTTCTTCAGTGAAAGATCGGCTAGCTGGCGGACTGCCTTTGCTGGATAGGAAACGTCTTGAGATGGGAAGGGCACTGGCCACTCAGCCAAGCCTGATTCTGCTGGATGAGATTGCCGGCGGTTTGACTGAAGGAGAAACCGAAGAAGTGCTAAAGATTGTGAAAGAAATCCAGAAAAGAGGGATAACCATTGTCTGGATTGAGCATATCCTGGCCATGATGTCTGAGGGGGTAGACCGGCTTTTAGTCATCTCCGAGGGCCGCTGGCTTAAGTGCGGAAATCCCGGCGAAGTCATGAACTCTGAAGAAGTCCTTCAATGCTACCTGGGAGCGGAGGAAGAGTAGTGCCAGATGAGATAGCTTTAAAAGTAAGTAACCTTGACGTTCATTATAAAGATTTCCAGGCACTATGGAAGGTCTTTCTGGAAGCCCAAAAAGGCGAGATCGTTTCGGTTATTGGTGCCAATGGAGCAGGTAAATCCACGCTCTTAAATACCATAGCCGGGCTGCTCGCACCAACTCAGGGAGCAATTGAATGTCTCGGAGAAAAAATTGATGGATTGCCACCTTACAAGATAGTACCTATAGGGATTACCCTTGTTCCAGAAGGAAGACGTATATTCCCTCGCCTTACTGTCTATGAAAATCTCATTATGGGCTCTTACACCCCGAGAACGAGATCTTCGAGGAATGAGGCCCTCAAGAAAATCTACCAGCTATTCCCAGTACTCAAGGACCGCCATAACCAGATGGGGGATACGCTCAGCGGGGGCGAACAACAAATGCTTGCTATCGGACGGGCTTTGATGTCCAATCCAAAGCTGATTCTTTGCGATGAAATTTCTTTAGGCCTCGCCCCAGTCGTCATAAAGAGCATCTACGGACGATTGAGGCAAATCAATCAAGAAGGTATCACAATCGTCTTAGTGGAGCAGGATATAAAACGGAGCCTAAAGGTAGCCAATCGTGCTTACATTATGTTGGAAGGGAAAATGGTTCTGGAAGGGGAGCCTTCTTCCATCTCTGAGGAACAGGTAAGGAAGGCCTATTTTGGGATTTAAGTTTTCGTTGGCTAGTAAGCTTGCTCGTTATCCGGGCGCATACTTTGCGTTGCCTCGCGAGCTGAACAACCTGTAATGGGAGTTTCTGTGGAAAGTCTTTTGCAGCCCATCTTAAATGGCGTGTTGCTTGGTGGCTTGTACGCTGTTATCGCTATAGGCATGTCCACCATGTTTGGGATTGTAAAATTGGTTAACTTGGCCCATGGTGATCTTATGATCATGAGCAGCTACCTGAGCTTGGTCATTGTCGCATGGTTAGGAGTCAACCCACTGTGGAGCCTTTTGGGGGTCGTCCCTGTCATGTTTTTCGTGGGCTTCTTTATCCAGGACTTTCTCATAAATAGGGTTTTGGGTAAGGAAATGGAGCCTCCCTTGCTTGTTGCATTCGGATTATCGATTATCGTGCAGAACTTTCTTCTTTTGATTTTTACACCTGATGCACGAAGCTTAACGACAGATCTAGCTGTAAAAACAATCCCATTAGGAGAACACTTAAACCTGGCTGTACTTTACCTAGTCGATTTCTTACTTGGTGGCGCAGTTATTCTGGCCGTTTATCTATTTTTTAAGAATACTTACATGGGAAGAGCAATAAGGGCCGCCTCTGATGATGAAATGGGCGCAAGTCTGATGGGAGTCAATACGAGGAAAATCTATGCATATGCAATGGGCATAGCCATGATGACAGCCGGTGTGGCTGGTGTGCTTGTAGGAATGACTTTTACGTTTTACCCGCATACAGGACCCCAGTATCTGATCATCGCTATGGGCGTGGTAATCATTGGCGGCTTGGGGAGCATGAAAGGCTGTCTTGCAGGGGGGCTTATCCTGGCCCTAGCCCAGCTTTTGGGCGCCCATTTTACGAGTCCTGGCTACCAGCTACTCTTCGGTTATGGCGCTTTGCTGGTTGTCCTCGGCTTAAGGCCTCAGGGTTTATTTGGAGGGAAAATATAGAAGCGTTATGGAGAATAAGATGGTCAAATACAAGTGGCCGATTTTAGGTGTCCTTTTCGTAGGATTTGCAACCGTTCCTGTCTGGGGCTCAGAGTACGTACTTCTTTTTTGTCTTCTGTACTGCCTATATTTAGCCATGTCACAGATGTGGAATCTTCTGGCAGGCTATACCAGCCTATTGTCTCTAGGCCAACAGGCATTTATCGGGTTCAGTGGATATGCTGTGGCAGTATTAACGAACTACTACGGAGTTTATATTTGGTTGAGCGTTCTTATCGGCGGTTTCTTTTCAGTCCTGCTCGCCTTGTTTATGTCACTATTTATCTTCCGGATGAGGGGCATTTATTTTGCCATCGGAACCTGGATTTTCGCGGAAATGCTTTTGCTCTGGTTCAGCAACTGGAAATACGTTAAATATGGAACGGGATTGTTCATAAAGCCCCCTCACCCACCTTCCATGACAACAATCTATTATGCTTCGCTTATCATGGGGGCCGGCGCCACGGCTGCCATTTACATAATCCTACGTTCCAAAATCGGGCTTGGACTTATGGCTATGCGAGATGATGAAGATGTTTCTGAGGCCATGGGGGTGGAAATCTTCCGATCGAAACTATTCTGCTTCATGGTTGGGTCATTCATCACCGGACTTACAGCGGGGGTTCTGTATGTATTTCAAATATTCATACAGCCGTATAAAGCTTTTGCAATAGATTGGACCGTCATTTTGGTCTTTATTGTCATCATTGGTGGTATAGGAACAATAGAAGGACCGATAGTGGGCACTTTCATATATGTCTTACTTTCCCAGTGGCTGGCCGAGTACGCTCACATTAGCCTACTATTGCTGGGAATAATAGCCATCACGATTATCCTGCTCGCCCCTACAGGAATCATGGGAACGCTCCATCAAAAAACGGGGTTTGCAATCCTGTCGCCTCGTCGATTATAGGGGGACCGAATTACGGTCATTTGAAACCTATCAAACAAAAAGGAGGAAAGGGCAATGGAAAAAAAGAAGAAAAAAAAGGACAGGTATGATGGTATTAGCAGGCGTGATTTCATGAAAAAGGGCGCCGTAGCGGTGGGGGCCGCTATGACGTCCGGTTTGGTGCTCCCGAAGGTGGTAAAACCGGCAAGGGCAGCCCGCCGGAAATACATTTTGATTGGCCGCCCCAATCCAAGTACCGGCCCGATTGCATCTTTTGGGGAGCCGACTCCATGGGTCGATGAAAGAGCAGTAGCTAAGATCAATAAAGATGGTGGTATCTACATCAAGGAGTTTGGAAAGAAGGTTCCGGTCAAAATCAAGATAATGGATACCGAAAGTAACCCCACTAAAGCTGGAGAAGTTGCTTCAAGGCTTATCGTTAAAGATAAGGTTGACCTCATGGTGTTTTATCACACGCCCGACACCGTGAACCCGGTTGCAAGCATATGCGAAAGGTTCAAAGTCCCGGGCATCTCCCTTGATGCCCCCCTGGAACCATGGCTGGAAGGGGGCCCCTATCACTGGAATTTCCACGCCTTCTGGTCAGTTGAAAAAGATATAGTCCCTGTATATACCGGCATGTGGGAGCAGGTGAAGACAAACAGAGTTGTAGGCATTTTGATGGCCAATGATCCGGATGGTGTTTCGTGGTCGGCGGTTTTCAAGAAATTGGGAGCAAAGCTGGGGTATAAATTCGTTGACTTGGGAAGATTCCCTTATTTCAATAAAGATTTTAGCTCATTCATTGATGGGTGGAAAAAGCAAAATGTGGAAATCTTACTTGGAAATACGATTCCCCCAGATTTTGCAACAGCATGGAGACAATGCCAGCGGTTGGGATTCAGGCCTAAAGTGGCTACTATTGGCAAGGCAGTTCTCTTCCCATCAGCAGTGGGCGCGCTTGGTGGTGACCTGGCCAATGGGCTAACGACTGAGGTTTGGTGGAGCCCCCACCATCCTTTTAAAAGCTCTCTGACTGGTGAAAGTGCTAGAGAGCTCTGTGATGCCTGGATGAAAGATACTGGTAAGGAATGGACTCAGCCGATCGGCTATAAGCACGCAGGCTATGAAATTGCTGCCGACGTCCTGCGCAGGGCCCAAAGCATTGACAAACAGACAATTCGAAACGCTATAGCCGACACCAACATGGACACAATTGTTGGTCACATAAGATATAACAAGGAGCATTACAGCCGCACACCATTAGTTGGTGGACAGTGGGTCAAAGGAACCAAATTCCCCTGGGAGCTCAAAATTGTCTATAACAAGGAACATCCTAATATTCCCATGACAGGCAAGATATTTGCCTTATCATAGATCTGGCAACTTCCAAAAGCATATGGGGGTGAAGATCCCTCGGCATTGCCTTTGCTATTGCGCTCATTTTCAGGTATTTCGCCGAGGGACTTTTCATGTTCAAGAGATACAGCAAAGCCAACGAGCCGCCTATGCAAGACACCCTGTGGGGTCAGACCGGTTTGGGGCTGCCAGCCAATTTAGGAAATTGGTTCACTACAGAGCTGCATGCTTCTGGCATAGGCCTCTAACAAACTTTGCAGAGGCCCACCAAAAAATTTTGCACAAAAAGAAGGCGGTTTCTAAGTAATGGGAAAAGTAAAACTTGTCGACCTAAGTCATCCTTTTGGGGATAAGGTCCCTCTGTGGCCTTATTTTGCAGATGTTAAAATTGAACGTATGCACTATCACGCAAAATCCGGCGTACTTTCTCAGGTCATTACGGCCACTATGCATTGCACAACGCATTCAGACTCACCAGCACCCGTTATTGAAGGCGGAATGTATACTCCTGACATTCCCCTGGATAAATATTACGGTACAGGCGTAGTCGTGGACATCCCTAAGAAAAAGTGGGAAGTGATCACACCTGAAGACCTGGAGAACGCAAGACCGAAAATTGAGAAAGGTGACATTGTTATTATTCATTCCGGTTGGCACGAAAAATATTCCGATAGCGATGAACTTCCCCGCCGCAAGCAGCGGGGTATCAGTCGGAAACCATCTTAACCGCCCCAAGGGGCGGGGAATCAAACCCTTGTCCGCCTCTGGCGGGCTCGTCCGCCTCTGGCGGATTGAATATTTCTGCTATTCTCCGGGACTTTACAAAGAGGCAGGCGAGTGGTTCGTTGAAAAGGGTGTAAAGGCAGTAGGTGTTGATCAGCAGGCACTGGATCATCCACTGGCTACCGCAATTGGTCCCCATGGGCCCGGTCCACTTCGTCCGGACACATGTGAGGAGGATAAGAGGGAAACCTGCCATGATGTACTGGAGGATTTCCCTCTTTGGGAACCCTGCCACAATATTATATTGGGTAATGGCATAATGGGATTTGAGAATGTCGGAGGAGATATCGACGAGGTTGTCGGCATGAGAGTAACTCTTGCAGGATTTCCTATTAGATGGGAGAAGGGTGACGGCTCCATTGTTAGGCTGGTTGCCATTGTGGACGAAGGAGACCAATAAAAACTTTTCTTACTAGGTTAAGGAGGTGAATAAAAAGAATGAAAAAGGTTCAATTAAAAGATGTGAAGCCATACCAGGCACCCAAGCATTTCAACATGACTGCGTTGAAACTGCACGGGAAAGAAGAAACAGGGGCTCAGAAATTCTGGATGGGCCTTTCTCACTTTCTGCCCCAGGGTGGTGCCGAGTGGGATTATGATGACTCGCCTTTGGAAAAAATATATTTTGTTCTGGAAGGTGAGGTAACTATTAAAACAAAAACAGAGGAGTTTGTGCTTGGACCATGGGATTCCATTTACATTGGCCCTAATGAGGGAAGGGAGCTTATCAACAACACCAATAAACCGGCAAGCATGCTGGTAGTAATTAATTATCCCGACTGAGAAGCATTGCTCTTCCTTCAAATCCGCACTTGCGGTAGATCTGGTATTTTGCCGAGCACTTCGGGTGGCCGATGCTTTTCCGGTAGTTTTTACCGGAAAAGCATCGCTTATTAGTGCAGCCTGGGCCAGAAGCGTTTTCCGGTTCAAATCCGGAGAACCGTGGCCCGCCACCACCAAAAGAACCGAGAGAAAAAACAAGAAAGCTGAAAGGAAAAAACAAATGGGAAAAGTAATCATTACCGCTGCTCTTACCGGGAATATTCATACACCATCAATGTCTCCCTACTTACCGCTAACACCCAAACAGCTTATTGATGAAGCAGTAAGGTGCGAGCAGGCAGGGGCTACAGCAGTTCACATTCACGCCAGGGACCCTAAAGATGGCAAACCCACGACAGACGTGGAGATATACCGAGAGATCTTGAGTGGCATTAAGGCGAAAACAAACTTGGTAATAACCCCTACAACAGGCGGTACAGCAACAATGACGCCAGAGCAGAGAATCGCTGTTGTAAGGGAGCTCAAGCCTGAAATGGCCACTTTCAACGCGGGATCTCTTAACTTCGCCCTTTACCCGGTTGTGAGCAAAATAGAAAAATTCAAGTACCCGTGGGAAAAAGAGTTTCTCATGTCTACCGAGAGCTTTATTTTCCCCAACACGTTCACGTCGTTGAAAGTCTTTTGCCAGACCATGAATGAAACGCAGACAAGACCTGAGCTTGAGGTTTACGACGTAGGGCAGATAACAAATCTCGCCCAGATAATGCAGGAAGGCTACCTCAAGAGGCCGCTTTATTTGCAATTCGTGCTGGGAATCCTTGGGGGAATCCCTGCCACGGTAGAAAACCTCGTATTTCTGATCAATACTGCGCAAAAGGTGCTGGGTGAGTTCCAGTGGTCGGTCTGTGCTGCAGGAAGAAACCAGTTTTCCATGGGAGTGGTGAACATGATCCAGGGAGGTTATATGAGGGTGGGGCTGGAAGACAATCTCTACCTGAGTAAAGGTGTGCTTGCAAAGAGCAATGCCGAGCAGGTTGAAAAAGCGATTCGTTTTGCCCACGAACTTGGGCTTGAAATTGCTTCCCCGGATGATGCCCGGAGTATGTTGCAGCTAAAGGGACTTGACAAAGTAAATTTCTAAAGGGATTGGCAAAAAGTCTATCAGGTGTTTAGGGCTTTGTCTTGGGTTCTGCAAAAACAAAACCATTTTCGGGGGTTTTTGCAAGCCGTCAAATCCTGGGCTTTTTGCTTTACTGCAGAGCCCGAGGGGCTTATGTGCCCCACGGGCGTCTTTCAAAAAAGGAGGCTAAAATGAGAGTAAAAAAAGGAATAGATGAGCTACGTAAGCTTTTTGACCTTACAGGAAAAGTGGCGGTAGTAACCGGGGGTTCGGGTGGTGCCGGTAAGGCAATATCTATAGGGCTTGCTCTTTACGGCGCAGATGTCGTGGTCACAAGCCGCACGCTTTCAACCCTGGAAGAAACAGCCGCAGAAGTCCGCAAACTGGGAAGGAAGGCTCTTCCAATATCATGTGACGTGGTTGATCCTGAAAGCGTCAATAACATGGTAAAACAGGCCATGGACGAATTTGGCAGGATCGATACGGTTGTCACATGCGCAGGAATAGCGCTGAGGCACCCTGCCGAGGAGATGCCTATTGAAGAATGGCAAAAGGTGATGGATGTTAACGTCAAAGGCACCTTTCTTTCATGCCAGGCCGTTGGCAAGGAGATGATAAAAAGAGGCGAGGGCGGAACCGTGATAACTATTGGATCTATCAGGGGGCTCCAGGGCCATCCTGCCGGCTATTCAGGTTATGGGACCAGCAAGGGAGCTGTTCATCTCATGACCAAACAGCTGGCAACTGAATGGGCCAAGTTCAAGATACGCGTAAATTGTATTGCCCCGTGTATTTTCTGGACTCCGCTCACAGAGCCCATATTGAAGGATCCTGAAATGTACAAGATTTTCATGCAAAGAATCCCGCTGGGGAGGGCGGCAGAACCTGAGGACCTTGTAGGCGCAGCGGTTTACTTAGCCTCTGAGGCTAGCGCCATGGTGACCGGTCATATCCTATATGTTGACGGGGGCACTTCGGCGTGGTAAACAGCCCGGGCCCGATCACAGGCCCTATGGTCGATTGAAGAAAGCGGAGGTTTCAAGAGTCATGGAATTCAAAAATATTTCCGTAATAGGTGCGGGCCTGATGGGTCACGGGATTGCACAGATATTTGCCGTAAAGGGTTGCTCCGTAACCCTCATGGACGTAAAAGAGGATATCCTGTCAAAGGCCCTGGATAACATACGATCAAACCTGGCCCTCATGTCCGAGCATGGAATTGGTCCAGAGGAAGGAATCGGCCCTGCACTTCAAAGAATAAAAACGACCCAGAGCCTGGAAGAGGCCTCTGAGGGCGCGCAATTTGTAGTTGAAGCGGTAAATGAAAACTTGGAGCTCAAGCAAAATATATTCAAAAAGCTCGATGCCCTGTGCCCTAGAGAGACAATCCTTGCCACAAACACATCCGTAATAAGCATAACCGAGATTGCTCAGAGCGCGGAAAACAGGGACCGAATTGTAGGAACCCATTTTTGGAATCCGCCTTACCTGATCCCGCTTGTTGAAGTAGTGAAAGGCCGGGATACAAGCCTGGACACAATGGAACAAACCTTTGGGCTCCTGAAGGAGACTGGCAAGCACCCGGTTCGTGTCAATAAGGATGTTCCAGGCTTTGTGGGTAACAGGCTCCAGCACGCACTGTGGAGAGAAGCCGTGTCTATTGTTGAACATGGAATAGCTGATCCCTCAACAGTGGATGAATGCATAAAGTTCGGCTTCGGGTTGCGGCTCCCACACCTGGGACCTATGGAGAATATGGACATGGTTGGAACCGATCTTACACTGGCTATCCATGACTATATTCTGAAGTATTTGGAAAGCTCGCCTGAACCCTCTCCCTTGTTAAGAAAGCTGGTCGAAGAAGGCAAGCTCGGATTTAAGACAGGCAGGGGCTTTCAGGAATGGCCTGAGCAGAAGGCCCAGCAGTCCAGAAAAAGTCTTCAGGAATACCTGTTAAGGATTACAAAAGGATAAATCCACACGGAATTTTCAATCTGAGTTTCTGTTACAAAATGGTGGAAGCTCACCTGTAGAACAAGAAGTTAGACGGAGGAAGCCATGGCATTTGATAAGGCTCAATTTTCAATAATCCTATTCGGCCTTGAAAAAATAATGAAGTACGCTGCGCGCAAATATCCCTCCTTTGCCGCTCGGCTTAAAGAGAAAAACTTTATTGCCCAGATAAAATTACGGGACAACTCCCAGGGCCGGTACTTCATTTTCAAAGACGGCAAAGTCCGTTCCAAAAACGGCATATACCCCAGTCCTGATATCACTATGACTTTTCAGAGTGCAGCGCTGGCAGCAAAGCTCATGAAACCCTGGAGAAGTCAGCTAGATGTAATCAGCGCTATGAAAAATTTTCAACTGGGCCTGGAGGGACCTGATGAGCTGACCATTTGGTTTTCAGAAACCCTGAATCTATTATTTACAGCCGGATTGAAGTATGGAACTGACATGGGAGGAGGGATTAAGAGGTATACAAGTAACACTAATGGAGGACCCGTGTGCGTATATGTAAAAAACGACAAGATTATGCGCATAACCCCCATAGAATTTGATGAAACCGATGCAAAACCTTGGACGATCAAGGCCCGAGGGAAATCATTTACTCCTCCAAGAAGGACAACCATTGCTCCCCATGCCCTGGCCTGGAAATCAATGGTCTATTCCCCGGATAGATTGCTCTATCCTATGAAGCGAGTGGACTTTGACCCAGACGGTAACAGGAATTGCCATAACAGAGGCATCTCCAGCTATGAGAGGATAAGCTGGGATGAAGCGACGGATATCGTGGCAAGAGAAATCCGCAGGGTAAAGAGAGAATACGGGCCCGGGGCTATTCTGAACGGGAGCGGGTCACACCACACCTGGGGCCATCTTGGTTACTGGTTGAGCGCGAGATTGCGTTTCTTTAATACCATTGGGTTTACTCCCGTGGTGCATAACCCAGATAGCTGGGAAGGATGGTACTGGGGTGCGATGCACCACTGGGGACAGAGTATGCACCTTGGTGGTTCCGAAACCTACAGCACGGTCGAGGATTGTTTGAAAAACTGCGAAATGGTTGTCTTCTGGTCAAGTGATCCTGAATCGACAAACGGAGTTTACGGCGCCTTTGAAGGAACAGTTCGGCGCCAGTGGCTTAAAGAGCTAGGGATTAAAATGGTGCATATCGACCCATTCTACAATCACACCGCAGCACTTCTTGGTGGCAAGTGGATAGCTCCCAGGCCTGCAACCGGCAATGCGCTGGCCTTGGCTATCGCCTATGTCTGGATCACCGAAGGATTGTACGACAAAGAATATGTTGCCAAACGTACCCTAGGATTTGAAAAGTGGAGAGATTACATCCTGGGCAAAGAAGACGGGGTGCCCAAAACTCCTGAATGGCAGGAAAAAGAAGCGGGTGTTCCTGCAAAAGACGTACGCGCCCTTGCAAGAGAGTGGGGCACCAGGAAAACCTACCTTGCCGCAGGCGGCATCATCGGGTTCGGCAGTGCCTGCAGGTGTGCCACTGGAAACGAATGGGCTCGTTCCATGGTCTGCCTGATGGCTATGCAGGGACTCGGGAAACCCGGCATAAACATGGGATGCGCCCAGCAGGGTGCGCCTGTGGATACCCGCTTCTATTTCCCCGGCTATGCAGAAGGGGGCCTTTCAGGTGACCTGCAGGGTACAGCACTTGCTGTCAATATGTATCAGCGTATGCCCCAGTTGCCCACTGTAAACACCGTGTACCAGAGAGTCCCGAGACTCAGGATCCCTGAAGCAATCCTTGAAGGCAAGTGTGAAGGATACCCCACAGACTCAGCCACGATCGAAGGCCAGTTCCTCAAGTTCGACTACCCCGCCCCGGGGCACTCTCCTGTGAGGATGTATTACAAGTACGGTGGTTCGCATTTCGGCACGATGGCTGAAACCAACCGCTATGCGAAAGCTTATAGATCAGAGAACCTGGAGTTTGTGGTGAATCAGTCAATCTGGTTTGAAGGTGAAGCCAAGTTTGCTGATGTGCTTCTGCCCGCATGCACAAGTTTTGAACGCTGGGATATCAGTGAGTTCGCAAACTGCGGAGGCTACGTGCAGCACAGCTTTACCCAGTGTAACCATCGCGTCGCCATCATGCAGCACAAGTGCATTGACCCCCTGGGGGAATCGAAGTCTGATTTTCAAATCTTCTTGGAAATAAGCAAGAAGCTTGGCGTGGCAGCCCCTTTTTCCGAGGGAATGACGGAACTTGATTGGTGCAAGAGGCTTTTCAATGCAACCGATCTGCCTAACTTCATATCCTGGAAAAAATTCCTGAAGAAAGGATACTTTGTCATCCCTGCGCCAAAAGAAGAGCTAAGAGATCCTGTTTCATTTAGATGGTTTGCCGAGGGAAGGCCAAAGGACACTCCTGAGGTTTCACCCCTCCCTGCAGACTACACCGAAAAGTTTGGAATGGGGCTTCAAACCCAGTCAGGGAAACTCGAGTTTGAATGTTCGAGTCTCAAGCGCTTTGACCCCGACGATCCGGAAAGACCGCTTATAAGCAAATACATTCCGGCATGGGAAGGACATCACACAAAGGAACTTTACCAAAAGTACCCGCTCCAGCTAATCTCTCCTCACCCCCGCTACAGCTTCCACACCATGGGCGATGGAAAAGACAGCATGGTTAACGACGTCAAGGATCACAGGATCTTGATAGACGGGTACTATTACTGGATTATCAGAATAAACACCAAGGATGCAGAGGCGAGAGGCATCAAGGAAAATGATCTGGTTAAAGTGTTTAACGATAGAGGAGCGGTGATCTGTGCTGCGCAGGTGACCGAAAGGGTCCCTCCCGGGACTGTCCACTCTTACGAATCCTCGGCAGTGTATGACCCTGTGGGCGAACCAGGCTACTCCCCTGACCGCGGAGGATGCATAAATTTGCTGACACCGAGCAGGATGATGATCAAGAAATCCCACAGCATGGCGGCTAATTCATGTCTCGTCCAGATAGAGCTCTGGGATGGCGAGGAGGTGACGAAATAAAATGAAGAAGTGGAACCTTATCATTGACGTTGAAAAGTGTGAAGACTGCAATGACTGCTTTCTTTCCTGCAAAGACGAGCATGTGGATAATGATTGGCCCGGGTACTCTGTTTCCCAACCCCGGCACGGTCACAGGTGGATGAACATTATGCGAAAAGAGAGGGGACAGTACCCTTTGATAGACGTGGCATATCGGCCAACCCCCTGCATGCACTGCGACAGTGCTCCCTGCATTAAAGCGGCGAGGGGTAATGCAGTTTACAAGAGAAATGACGGGATTGTGATTATTGACCCTATCAAAGCCAAGGGACAGCAACAAGTCGTAAAGGCTTGTCCTTATGGGGCAGTCTGGTGGAACGAGGAAAAAGATATTCCGCAAAAGTGCACATTTTGTGCCCACCTCCTGGACGAGGGATGGACAAAGCCCAGATGCGTGCAGGCATGCCCCACTGGGGCTCTGAGGGCTATTTACGCTGAAGATTCTGAAATGGAACGCATTATAAAAGCAGAGGACCTGGAGGTACTGTACCCGGAATACAAAACAAGGCCTCGTGTTTATTACAAAAACCTCTATCTTTACGAGAAGTGTTTCATAGCAGGCAGCGTTGCCTTTGAAAAAGACGGTGCCATCGAATGCGCCCAAGGAGCTACAGTGAGCCTTTTTAAAGATTCAAACAAGATAGCTGAAACGACTACCGATACTTTTGGAGATTTTAAGTTTGACAA
>Ga0180301_10002811_pt1 | contig 13684 bp, 18 predicted proteins | sample GuaBasSediGuay16_FD_121797 | JGI IMG/M metagenome (GOLD analysis project Ga0180301, IMG submission 121797) | Subseafloor sediment microbial communities from Guaymas Basin, Gulf of California, Mexico - Guay16, Core 4569-2, 12-15 cm | ecosystem: Environmental > Aquatic > Marine > Hydrothermal...
AAGCGACGCTATCTCCGCGTATACGGTCTTGGGTTTGAGAGCGGTTTTAGGTTTATCTAGGTCGCTGAGTATGAACCTAGCCGCCTCAAGGCTGTGACACATCATATCGAGCATGACGCCTCCTCCGGAAAGCCTTGGTATCCAGAACCACGCTGAGTGGGGACCGCCGTGCTCCTCGGCAGCCCTAGCGAGGTAAGGCCTACCGGTATACTTGGCGCCGTATCTCCATAAGATATCTCGACCCTTAACCACCGAGGGCATGAAAACTTGGTTTTCGAGATACCCATGTAGCAGACCTGAGTCTTCGACCAGTCTAACCATCTCCTCGGCTTCGTCCACGTTTCTGGCTAGAGGTTTTTCGCAGCATACGCCGACAAGCTCGGTTCTACCCTGCTTAGCCTCCTCGGTTATAGCCTTCACAACCTCTAGCCTGACGAAGTTTGGGTTAGCTATCCAAACGGCGTTGACCGACTTATCGGAGAGCATAGCGTGTAGGTCCGTATAGACCTTAGGTTTGCCGACTCCGAGCTGTTCGGCTAAGGAGGCTAATTCACGAGCGCTTCTCTCTCTAATATTATATATTGCAGTTATCTCGGCGTTTCTGACCCCCACCCACCCTAGTATGTGGAACCTGGTTGCGAAACCTGAACCTACGAATCCGACGCCTAACTTATCCAGAACGGTCACCTCCTCTGGACTTTCAAAAGCTTCTTAACCCGAGTTCTATATATGTTCCCACGGTGGTTTTATGCGTTATGTCAGGCTTGGGCCAAGCGGCTTAAAGGTGTCTCAGATATGTCTGGGGACGTGGTTTCTGCCACGTTCCGCCGAGAGGGACGAGTATGGGGTCCCGAAGGTAAGTCTAGACGAGTTTGAGAGGATTCTAAGGTACGCGTTGGATAAAGGGTTGAACTTCATAGACACGGCTAACCGATATCACGGAGCGATGTCTCCGGTAGACCTTCCTCATAGAGGGAACTCGGAAAGGGTTCTCGGTAAATTGGTCAATAAACTCGGCCGCGAGCAGTTTGTCATAGCTACTAAGGTGGGGCTTGAGATGGCTCCTTGGCCGAATGGAAAGGGGCTATCTAGAAAACATATAATGTGGCAGGTCAGGGAGAGTCTGAGGAGGCTTCAGACGGATTACATAGACGTGTATCTGACGCATACCGTCGACCCTGAGACCCCTAAGCTTGAGACGCTGAGGGCGTTTAACGACCTCATATGGCAAGGTAAAGTATTGTATATGGGTCTCTCAAACACTCCTCCAGAAGACGTGATCGAGTACATGGAGACCGCTAGGGAGTATAGGCTTCACCAGCCGGTTACGATACAGGAGGGCTACAACATTCTCAGGAGGGATATAGAGAAAGCTAAAGTCCCGGTTGCGAGACGCTATGGCCTAGCGGTCATGGCATACTCGCCCCTTGCACAAGGCCTGCTCTCCGGCAAATATCTTAAAGGTATTCCCGAAGGCTCGAGGGCGACGTATTTCAAGACTTTTAAAGAATCAATCACGAAAGAGTCTCTCGATAAGGTTTCAAGGCTCCTTGAGATAGCCATGGAGGTCGACGTGACGCTTCCCCAGCTAGCTATCGCTTGGCTTCTTCACATGCAAGAAAAACTCGGCGTGACCGTTATTCCGATAATCGGCGCTACTAGGTTTGAGCATGTTCAAGAGGACCTCGAGGCGTTAGACGTGAAGCTCAGCGACGATGTTCTCAAACGCATCGACGAGGTGGTCTATGGTTGAATAGATGGTTGGAAAGCTTTTATATAGTCTTATGCGGTTTATGGGGTTACAGGGTTTCAGTTGACCGCGTCTTCTGACGAGGAGGTTAACAGGCTCGTAGCGGAGATCCAGCTTCTAGAGGCCACTATAAACGCCCTTAACTCTAGGCTCGAGCTTACAGAAGCTGCTTTAAACGAATCTCGGATGGCTCTTGAGACGCTTAAGGCTGTTAAGGATGCTAAGGAGGGGGATAGCATACTCGTGCCTATAGGTGCGGATTCCTATATATTCGCTAAGATCGATAGTACGGAGAAAGTTATAGTCGGGGTAGGGGCTAACGTCCGTGTAGAAAAGAGTATCGAAAGCTCGATCGAGATGGTCGATCAACGTATAAACCGGCTTGAACAAATCCGGAAGGCTCTCGAACAGCAGCTTCTCCAAGCTTCTCAGAGGCTTGGGGAGGCTAGGGAAAGGCTTGAACGTTTAATAAGGGCTAGGGAGGTTGGGAGCCCTGCTGGAAGGTCTTAGAAAGGCGTTCTCCTCGTTTATAGAAAAGCTCGGCTCTAAGGAGTTGAGTCCTAAGGAGCTTCAACCGGTCTTAGAGGAGCTTAAACTATCACTTGTAAGAAACGACGTCGCCTATACGGTGGCCGAGGAGATATGTAGCGAGATAGCTGAGAAGCTTTCAGGCGTTAAGGTCGGAAGATTCGAAGACGTTAGGCCTCTAGTTAAGAAGACTCTAAGGCATGTTCTTCTGGAAACCCTGAAGACCCCGTATGAGAAAGATCTTCTCGAAACCGTTAAGGCTAAAGTCTCTAAGGGTGAGCCCGCGGTTATACTGTTCGTCGGGGTTAACGGTTCTGGTAAAACCTTGACCATAGCTAAGGTGGGTAGAATGCTTATCAGAAACGGGTTTACCGTGTGCATAGCGTGTAGCGACACGTTCAGAGCCGGAGCCATAGAGCAGGCTGAGATATTGGCTAAGCGTCTAGGCGTCAGGGCGATAAAGCAGACGTACGGGAGCGACGCGGCTGCGGTGGCATACGACGCCGTGCAGTATGCCCGTGCTCACGGCATAAACGTCGTCCTCATAGATACGGCTGGACGTATGCAGACTAGGAAGAACCTCATGGAGGAGATGCGTAAGATAGCTAGGGTAACGAACCCAGACCTAGTCGTGTTCGTAGGAGATTCGCTGACAGGCAACGACGCCGTTAACCAAGCAGAGGAGTTTATGAAATACGTCGGTATAGACCTTGTAATCCTAACCAAGATGGATGCCGACGCCAAGGGAGGAGCTGCCATATCGATCTCGAAGCTCATAGATAGACCGGTCGCGTACATAGGGACCGGTCAAGGGCTTAAAGACCTAGAGCCTTTCGACCCGGAGGAGTTTGTGGATAAGATAGTCGTGTGAACGTTTGAAGAAACTCTTATAAACTTGCTGACGGAATCTAGCCGTTTAGGTGCGTAGAAACCTTGCCGCTTGGGTCTAGACACTTGCTAACCCTGCAGGAGCTTACAAGGGATGAAGTTTTTAAGGTGATCGACACGGCCATAGATATGAAGCGAAACCCTGGACGTTATGCGAATGCTTTGGAGGGTAAGGTTTTGGCTATGATATTCCAGAAACCCTCGACTAGGACTAGGGTCTCGTTTGAGGTCGCTATGCGTCAGCTTGGAGGTTATGCGTTATACCTTAGGTGGGACGACCTCCAGCTTGGGCGGGGAGAAGCTTTAAAGGATACGGCTAGGGTTCTGGCTAGATACGTGGATGTTGTTATGGCTAGGGTTCTAAGGCAAGACGACCTAGACGAGTACGCTAGATGGTCTCCGATACCCGTCATAAACGGTTTATCCGATAAGTGGCATCCATGTCAGATACTAGGCGACCTTCTGACCGTGAAAGAGGTTAAAGGCGGTTTGGAAGGTTTAAAGCTGGCTTACATAGGTGATGGAAATAACGTATGCAACACCCTTTTAGTCGGGTGTAGTAAAGTCGGTATGAACATATCTGTAGCATGTCCAGAGGGCTATGAGCCGTTGCCTACAGCCGTCGAATGGGCGCGTAGAAACGCCGAGGAAACCGGTTCCAAGGTCGAGATCCTCAGAAGTCCAGAGGAGGCTGTCAGAGATGCCGATATAATCTACACGGATGTATTCGTATCGATGGGTTTCGAAGCCGAGAGAGAAAAGAGGCTTAGGGCTTTTCTCCCTAGATACCAGGTGAACAGTAGGCTTATGGGTATGGCTAGGGAGGATGCGGTGTTCATGCATTGTCTACCGGCGAGGAGGGGTGAAGAGGTTACGGATGAGGTGCTGGACGGCTCCCAGTCGATAGTGCTCGACCAGGCTGAGAATAGGCTTCACTCTCAGAAGGCCCTATTGTATCTCATGCTAGGCTAGAGGATGAAGCGCCTTGAAACTTCTGGTCTTTTCAGAAAGCGATAAGGCCAGCTTAAACATAGCCGAGAAGCTGATGAGCCTCTACCGTTTCGAGAAGACTGATAGGCTGTACAGGGGTAGGCCCGTCTATAGACTCGGGCTTGAGGGTGAAGAGGTTCTACTCGTCTCCGTACCCGGAGAACTCGTCGAAGCCCAGTATCTGGAGAAAGACTTCAAGGCAAGCCTCGTGGTCTTCCTCTCGAGGCACGCCAGCTCGAGTAGGATGTCCACCCTATCCGTCCATGTACCTGGGAACCTGGGGGCTGAAACCTATGGTGGGTTACCATACAAGGTCTCCATAGCACCGGCTAACGCTATGAAAGCCGCTTTGAGGAAGATGAACGAGCTTAACGAGTCTAAAGGGCTAGGGTTCAAGGTCTCCTATGAGGCTACGCATCACGGTCCATCACTTAACCTACCGTCTATGTTCGTCGAGATAGGCAGCACCGAGAGGGAGTGGCTAAACACAGAGGCCGGCGAGGTCGTGGCGGAGGCAGCTATAGCTGCGGTATCCTGCGACACGGAATATCCGGCTGCGCTTGCCTTGGGTGGACCGCATTACAACCCGAAGTTTACGAGCTTAGGTTTATGGGAGGATATTGCTCCTGCGCATATAATTTCCAAGTATAACCTCGCATACGTGGAAGACCCCTCTCTTCTAAGAGACTGCGTCGAGAGGACTCTTGAAAAAGTCTGCATGGCTGTGGTCGACTGGAAAGGTATCCCAGGTAAGCTACGTTCGGAGCTTGTCAGACGTCTGAGAAACATGGGTTTAGACATAGTCCGAGTCTAGCCTCCGAAACCTTTATTTTCCATCCTCCTCCTTTAGGAAGTGATCGTATGGGTTTAAAGTCATTCCTGAACTCATGTGTCAGAACGCTCAAGCTTTCGTCTAAACCAAGTAAGAGGGAGCTTTGGCTGTCTCTGAAGATATCCTTCCTAGGTATAGGTGTCATTGGAATAATCGGGTTTATAGTTAGGCTTATAGCGTCCTTGCTGGCCGTAACCGCGGGCTGATGGAGGGGGATACGTTGAGGAGACCGTCTAGGATCTACGCCGTTAAGACGACCGTGGGTCAGGAGAAGCAGGTTTTAGAGATGCTCGAAAGAAGGGTTAAGGCCAAGGGCTATACTTCTTCGATTAAAGCGGTTATGTGGAGTAAAGACCTTAAAGGCTACATACTGGTCGAGGCCGATAACCCCGCTCTGATAGATGAGCTTATACAGGGTTTGAGACATGTTAAGGGTCGGGTTTCAGGCTTCGTGAATCCCTCAGAGGTCGACAGGTACCTAGTGGTTAAACCGGTTATAGAGTCTCTACAGGTTGGAGATATGGTCGAGGTGATAGGTGGTCCGTTTAGGTCTATGAAAGCCAGGGTCGTCGCGGTAGATAGGCAGAAAAGCGAAGTCACGATAGAGCTTCTCGAGTCTGCATCCCCGTTCCCGATAACGATATATGCCGAGTATCTCAGGAAGATCGAGGGGGGTGCATAAGCTTTGGGTGAGAAGAAGACGATAGATGTCTTGGTAAGGGGAGGGGAAGCCACAGCAGGTCCACCTATAGGACCGGCTTTAGGCCCGCTCGGCGTAAACGTCCCGGCTATAGTCAAGGCGATAAACGAGGCTACTAAGGAGTACGCAGGTATGAGAGTTCCCGTAAAGATCACGGTCGATGTCGAGACCAAAGAGTTTGAGATCGAAGTAGGCATACCTACCACCGCGGCGCTTATACTCAAGGAGCTTAAGGCGGAGAAAGGGTCTGGTAAGGCGGGGTTAGAACCTATAGGCGACTTAAGCTTCGAAGCGGTCGTCAGGATAGCTAAGATAAGGAGACCTAAGAGCTTAGCTAAGACGCTCAAGGGGGTTGTCAAGGAGGTTTTAGGCACCTGTTTAAGCATGGGGGTCACCGTGGAGGGAAAGAATCCTAAAGAAGTCATACGTGAAGTCGACCAAGGGATTTACGATAAGTTCATAGCTGAAGAATAATACGTGTTCATTCAAGGTCGAAAAGTTTTTGTTCCACCGCGTTTTCAGAATGGTTGAATTCGGCAGGTTGATGAGGGTTGAGCTTCGAGCTTAGGAACCTCACAGAAGTCATCGAAGAGGTTAAGAAGAGTTGCAAAGGTAGAGGGTTCAAACAATCCATAGAGTTGATAGTGAACCTTAGAGACCTGGACCTCCGTAGACCTGAGAATAGGATAATAGGATTGATGGAGCTTCCGCATCCGCCCAACAAGCCGGTTAAAGTCTGCGTGTTCGCCTCTGGTGAACTGTATACTAAGGCTAAGAAGCTTGGTGTAGACTTGATACTCACGAGAGACGACTTAGAGAGGATCGCGAAGGATAAGAGGCAGGCTAAGAAGATAGCTAAAAACCACGACTTCTTCGTAGCCGAGGCTTCCCTGATGCCGCTTATAGGTAGGATGTGGGGTGTTTACCTTGGTCCTAGGGGGAAGATGCCTACCCCAGTCCCACCTACGGCCGATATCGAAAGTATACTAGAGAGGCTTAGGAGAACGGTCCGTATAAGGGTTAGGAATCAACCGGTCGTCCAGCTCAGAGTAGGGACGGAGGATATGGATAGTAAACAGATAGCCGAAAACATAAACGCGGCTTTAAACTGGATAATAGATAGGCTTCCTAAAGGCTTGACAAACATCAAAGATGTATACCTTAAGGGAACTATGACGCCTAGCTTTAGAGTGGAGTTCAGGAGAAGGTGATGGTCGATGGCTAAGATGAGTAAGAGTAAGCTTATGAAGCGGAAGACCGTCGAGGAGCTTAAGCAGCTTTTCAAAGAATACCCCACCATAGGGGTTGCTGACCTCTATAAGGTCGGTGCGAGCCAGTTGCATGAGATACGTAGAAAGTTCAGGGATATAGCGCTGCTCAGGGTGGCTAAGAACACCTTAGTTAGGATGGCTTTGAAGGAGCTCGGAGGCGACTTAGAGAGGTTGTCGAAATACTTTGAAGGTCAGAACATTCTGATATTCTCTAAAGAAGACCCGTTTAAGCTTGCTAAGATGCTTGACGAGGCCAAGGTCCCGAGCTTCGCGAGACCAGGTGATATAGCACCTGAGGATATAGTGGTTTCTGAGGGTAACACCGGTCTACCACCTGGGCCCATAATCAGCGACTTCAGCGACGTCGGGATTCCCGCTAGGATATCTTCAGGGAGTATATGGATAAATAAGACGACTGTCGTAGCTAAGAAGGGAGACGTCATATCGAGTAAACTTGCCTCTGTGCTCGCTAGGTTAGGGATCAAACCGATCAAGATCGGTTTAAACCTTAAAGCCGTGTACAGCGACGGGCTTATATTCCCGGCTGATGTCCTGAGGATAGATGTCGAAGCCTTTAAGAATGATATATCTAAGGCTTGGGAAGACGCGTTTAAGCTTGCTTTAACGTTGGAGTACATGACGGTCGAAACGCTACCTATGCTTCTCGTTAAAAGCTATAGGACGGCTTTGGCTTTAGCGACGGCGACCGAGTACATCTCAGCCGAGACGTTGCCGCTACTCGTGCAGAGGGCTCTATCCGAGGCATCCCTGCTAAGCTCCCTCACGTCCAAAGCCGAGGAGCGGAAAGTTGAAAAGGAAGAACCTCCTAAGAAGGAGGAGAAAGAGGAGGAAGAAGAATTAGGTTTAGCAGCTTTATTCGGTTAACGGTTACGGGAGGTTGAGAGAGATGGAGTGTATATACGCAACCCTCCTCCTCCACCACGCCGGGCAGGAGATAAACGAGGAGAACTTGAGGAAAGTCTTAAAGGCGGCTAACATCGAACCCGATGAGGTTAAGATAAAATCTCTCCTAGCGGCTCTATCTGAGATAGACCTCGACGAGGCTTTGAAGAGCGCGGCTGCCATGCCTATGGCGCCAGCAGCCCCCGCGGCGGCGCCTACACCTGCAGAGGAGAAGAAGGAAGAGGAGAAGGTAGAAGAGAAGAAAGAGGAGGAAGAGGAGGAGGCCTTAGAGGGGCTGAGTGCGTTATTCGGCTGATGAAAGCCCCCCTTAATCCGTCTTTTTTATTGGGATCCTAGTTATATGACCACATCTTAGGCAGGTATAGGTTATATGCGGCTGTCCTCCGGGTTTAACCCTAACCCTTAACGTACAACCCGGGTATACGAACTGCTTACAGCCTCTACACACGAGCCTCCTATATTTACGGGGGATCCTGACGCGTGCCTTCATACCTATACGTCTGGCTATCTGGACATACCTCATAGCGAGCTCAGGCTCTTTCTCATGTATCTTTATGGCTTTCTCGAAGAGTATCTCCATACGTTCTCTGGCTATCCGTCTGATCGTCGCCTTTCTAACCATTCCCTGTCTACAGCTAGATCAAGCGGTAATTCCTTATTAAAGGCTTAAAGCTTTGAAAGACATATGGCTTGTTAGTGTCGTATGTTGAAGCGTCTGGTGCTTGTGATCGCCGAGTCCGCCTTGGAAACTGTGCCTGAAGCCCTCTGGTGGCATCCTGAGGTCAGGAGGTATGCACGGGATAGAGGGTTAAAACCCGGTGAAGTGCTCTTAGACCGTTCCTACCACCATAGAGCTATGAGGGGGTTAAGAGACGCTCATAAACGTGGTAGACCCGATATCGTCCACTTCTCGCTGTTAAACGCGTTGGAAACACCCCTTGCTAGGGAGGGTCTCTTAGAGGTTTACGTCCACACGGTTAACGATAAGGTTCTCGAGTTCAACCCAGAGGTTAGGCTTCCACGTAACTATATGCGGTTTAAGGGACTGATCGAACAGCTGTTTAAACTCGGTAGAGTTCCACCGGATGGCGAGACTCTTATAACGCTTAGAGACTGCTCTCTAGTCGAGTTGAAGAACGAGGTTAAACCGGTTATCACCATAGGCTTCTCGACTTCTGGAGAGCCTAAACCCCTAGACGATGTGGTCTCTCAGATGGTTAATGTGGAGGTGGCTATGACGGTCATAGGGGGCTTTCCACACGGCGACTTTAAAGAGGAGAACATGAGGCTCTTCGATTTATGCTATTCTATAGACCCTGAGCCTTTAAACGCCTGGGTCGTGGTCGCAAGGCTCGTCTACGAGGTGGAGAAAAAACTCAACCTACACCGTAAAAGACTGGAGCAGGTTGAAAACCCTACCCGGTGAGTATGGCTACCGCTATCGCGTAACCTCCGCTGTGGCTCATGCTCACGATTATACGCGTGACCCCTGATTTTTCTGCTTTCTCTTTTAATCGACCGTGAATCTCCACGTAGGGTTTACCCAGCTCGTCGAGCTTAACCTCTATATCTCTCAGGGTTACACCTCTACCCAACCCGATCCCAAAAGCCTTCAAGACGGCTTCTTTAACACAGAACCTAGCGGCGAGATGCTGATAGGGGTCTCCCATAGAGAAGCAGTATCTTATCTCCTCCTCGGTGAATATCTTCTCTAAAAGCCGTCTACCCCTCCTCTCTACACTACGTTTAAGCCTTTCTATCTCCATCAAGTCTACGCCCAATCCCTTGATACCCACATCTAAACCCAATAGGAATCCCCCTACTCTCCATGAGAAAAAAGAATTAAAAATTTTAGACATTAAAAGGAGAACGTCATTTGACGCCTAGCTTGGCTTTGACGTATTCGATTACCTGCCCTACCGTTACGTTTCTCTCGGCTTCCTCTTCCGGAATCTCTATGTCAAACTCCTCTTCGAAGGCCGCTATGAGCTCTATCTTATCCAGAGACTCCATCTTGAGGTCTTTGACCAAATGGGTTTCAGGCTTAAGCTCCTCCGGGTCTACTCCAAACTGCTCGGCTATAAGCCTCTTAGCCCGAGCCTCGATGCTCTCAGACATCTCCAACCCTCCTTAAACTACCTAACTCTCCTCCTACTCATTCTAATTAGGGTTTCCCTCTCCTCCTTAGTCTCATCGTATATGCGTCTAAGAAGCTCAACCCTAGCTTCGGTCATCTCGACTTTTCTCCTAGCCATCATGGCGCTCTCAGACTTTATGGTCCTCCTGAAGCCCCAGCCCCGGCTAAACCTTCCTCTGAAGTACCAGCAGAAGCTTGGAATATACTTCGGAAGCGGTTCACCAGAGGCTAACAGGTTACAGGCGACACCGATGTGGCTACCCGTATTCAGCAAGCATCCTATGCTAAACTTGGTGTGGTCTCCTATGAACGAGCCGACCTTCTGAGTCTTAGTATCCACGAATTCTCCTTTGATGTAGACTTTAACCGAAGTGTAGTCGTTCTTAATATCGCTGTTCGTCGTCAGAGCGCCTATGTTGACCCACTCCCCTACGTAGGAGTGACCGAGAAAACCGGTATGGTACTTGTTGGAGTACCCGTGTATTATAGACTCCTCGACCTCGCCGCCTACCCTGCATACAGGGCCAAGACTTACACCCTCCCTGATGTTGCCTCTGAGGATCCAGCAGTTCTTACCCACGTAAGTAGGTCCCTCTATCCTGCTAAACGGATATACTATGGTTCCCTCGTCGATGATGACTGGTCCGTTCTCGACATCTATAACCGTGTATGGATGAACCCTAGCGGTCTTAGCGATATACAGATTCTCCTTATCCCCTACCACGACGGCCTGTGGATGCAGCTCCCCATGTATACCGCTACCTATATGCTTGAAGTCCTCGACTATAGCCTTCGAGTTGTTATTGATCAGGTCCCACGGATACTCTATCAGCGTCGCATCCACTTCTTTGACGCTGAGCTCCCCCTTAAGCTTCTCAAGCGTCTTCTCCAAGCTATCTGCGAGAAGCTTCTCCATCGTCTCCTTCTTAGCCCTCACATATACGATGTCCTCGCCTTTAACGGCTACTTCCTCGTCTCCCTCCAGACTTAGGTCGCCTGTTTTAGCCAGTAACCGGCCGTTAACGAGAAGAACGTCATCTTTCAGAGCGTTCAACTCGTTCACACACCGTTCCCCGTATCTCTCCTTGAAGATCGCTACGAGATGGTCGCGCATGAAGTAAACGACATCGGCGTTAGGAGCGCTTCGCTCGATTTTATCCATAAGGACCGTTGCACCGCATCTAAGCTCAAAAACCGCCCTCGTAAGGGTCAGCGGATACAGGTTATCGTACTTCTTATCCTCAAAGATGCATAGCTTCACCTCGGCTCACCACCTATTTAGACATAAAGCATACAATTTATCTCTTTCTAAGCAGGAGGTTTAAGGTCTCTAAGGCTATAGCAAGCTCTTCATCCGTCGGTACCACTAAAACCTTGACCTTCGAGTCGCCGCTACTTATGACCCTAGGCTCCTTAGATGCCATACGGTTGAGTCTCTCATCGAGTTTAACGCCTAGGAATTCAAGCCCTTCACATATGAGTTCCCTAGTCCTCCAGTCGTTCTCACCTATGCCTGCCGTGAACACTATAGCGTCAAGCCCTCCCATCGCGGCGGCGTAGGCGCCTATGTATTTCTTCACCCTGTACGCGAACACCCTCATAGCCAGCTCTGCTCTTTTGTTCCCCCTCTCAGCCTCCCTCCATATATCCCGTACATCCCCGCTTACACCTGAAACCCCTAGAAGCCCGCTTTTACGGTTCAGTATATTCTCCACCTCTTCAAGGCTCAACCCCTCTTTTCTAGCTAGGAAGAATACGAGGGATGGGTCTATATCCCCCGACCTGGTAGCCATCACAAGCCCCTCGAGCGGTGTGAAGCCCATGCTCGTATCGATGGATTTACCCCTGCAGACCGCCGCGATGCTGCATCCCGCTCCTAAGTGACATGTAACCATTTTAAGCTCTGATATGTCTCTGTTCAAGACCTCGGCGGCTTTGTAAGCCACATACCTATGCGACGTCCCGTGGAAACCATACCGTCGTATCCTGTAACGCTCGTAGTATTCGTACGGTATCGCGTAGAGATAGGCCTCCGCAGGCATCGTCTGGTGGAACGCGGTGTCGAAAACAGCTACCTGACGAGCCCCAGGAAGTAGGGAGATTGCCGCCTCGATCCCCGCTAGGTTCGCGGGGTTATGCAACGGAGCCATATCGCTCCACCGTCTTATAACGTCGAGGACGTCTTCCGTGATGACGGTAGGCTGAAACACGGAGTCCCCACCATGGACGACCCTATGCCCCACGGCGAAGACCTCTGAGGGATCCTCTATAACGCCATGCTCCTTGCTCGTTAAGATTTTTAGTATAGACTCCAAGCCCCCTCTGTGGTTTTCAGCTTTGATCTCGAACTTGTAAGTTTCCCCGCCACGACGGTGAGTCAACGTGGATTTATCCGACCCTATCCTCTCTAGAAGCCCTGATGCCAGCTCCTTGAGCATAGAGCCGTCCTGGACCTGGAAGACCTTATACTTTATCGTAGAGCTTCCGCAGTTTATCACCAAAACCTTCAACTATGCTACACCCCTGACCCACGTGAACCTAACGTTCCGTCATGGAGAGGAGGTTCACCACGGCTATGACTCCCACTATCTCATCGGCTTTAGCACCCCTGGAGAGGTCGCTGACAGGCTTCGAGAAGCCCTGGAGTATCGGACCATACGCCTCAGCCCCGCAGACGTGTTGGACAAGCTTATACGCGATGTTACCGGCGTCGAGGTCTGGGAATATCAACACGTTGGCCCTGCCGGCGACTGGTCCAAGGTCTGTCTTGATCTTCCTTCGAGCGATCTCAGGTATCAAAGCCGCGTCGGCCTGCATCTCCCCATCTATCGCCAGGTCAGGTGCCTTAGACTTAGCTATCTTGACGGCTTCGACCACTTTATCGACCATCGGGTGAGCCGCGCTGCCCTTAGTCGAGAAGGATAGCAGGGCTACCCTAGGCTCCCATCCTAGAAGCCTTCGGGCGCTCCTGGCGGAGGCCACCGCTATGTCGGCTAACTGCTCAGGGGTTGGGTCTGGGTTCACGGCGGCGTCGGCGAATATGAGGACACCGTCTTCCCCGACGTTCCTGTTGTTTGTTTCCATGATGAAGAAGCTTGAAGGCACCGAAATGTCTTTCTCAAGCCCTATCAAAAGCAGTCCGGCTCTTATGACGTTAGCCGTTAGAGACACGGCTCCGGCTACCATACCGTCCGCGTCTCCTACACCTACCATCATAGCGCCGTAGAAGAGGGGCTTCCTGAGGATCCTTCTGGCTATGGCTTCGGTAACCCGTTTGCCCCTTCTTATGGCTAAATACTGTTTGACATACTCGCCGAGTTTGGGAGAGGTTTCGGGGTTCAAGATCTCCACGCCGTCGAGGCTCACGTTCAGTTTAGACGCTAACTCTCTGACATCTTCCTCCCTCCCCAGAAGCACAGGCTTAGCTATACCCGTCTCCGCCGCTACGCAGGCCGCTTTCAAAACCCTCTCGTCCGTGCCCTCAGGCAAGACTATTCTACCAGGTCTCTTTCTAGATCTCTCTATGATAGTTTCCATAACCGTCATGATGGCTCAACCCAACTTTATCAAAGCCGAACATTCTTAAAACAGTTTCCAAGCCTCAGCGTCTCCATCCCTACGAACTATGAAGTATACTCCTCTAGAGTTGAATGTACATAAAAGT
>Ga0180301_10002812_pt1 | contig 13682 bp, 16 predicted proteins | sample GuaBasSediGuay16_FD_121797 | JGI IMG/M metagenome (GOLD analysis project Ga0180301, IMG submission 121797) | Subseafloor sediment microbial communities from Guaymas Basin, Gulf of California, Mexico - Guay16, Core 4569-2, 12-15 cm | ecosystem: Environmental > Aquatic > Marine > Hydrothermal...
GAAGTTATCACAAGCGCTTCCGGGGTAGATTTTAATGAATGTTACTCTAATCGAGAGGTTGTTGAGATTGAAGGGATTCCGATAAATTTTATTTCACTCCAAGACCTCAAAAAGAATAAGCGTGCTGCCGGCAGACACAAAGACCTGGAAGATCTGGAACATCTGCCATAACATGCCCTTTAACGCCGACTGGTTTCCGCTGCGCTCCAAAGCCATCGGGTTAAGGGCGGCGTTAGGAGGTTAAATATGCCAAACAAAGAACGTGCGAAATGGCGCAAAAACCGAATTGCCGAAATGGACGATGGTAGCGGTGCTGTGACTGACTTGACGTTAAAAAAAGCAGTGGATGTAATAAATAGCGTTATGGAAGACCTTACGGCATCCATTGAAAATAGTTCGAAGTCAAACAAGACATTATCTATCGTCATCGCAGTCGCTACCGTTATTTTGGCCAGCATCGGCATTGCTTAAAATCCTTTCTGCCTGAACTTTGTCTATCTTTTTGAAGTCGCGCGATACTGACTTCTTGAATGCGATCTTATAGCTCAAGCTCTTTCCTCATATCAGATGTCGTGACAATAGGATCAGATGCGTTGACTACCCCCAAACCGTCATCCTGAATCTGGTCCAGGTAGCACTTGATCAGCCGACCGCGCCCTCCTTTGAAGTACCTGAAGAGAAGCTGCCCACACTGGCATTAGGCTTTGATAAGCCGGTCTTTGGACATGTCCGTTACACTTTTCCGCCAATCCGGTGCAAGGCATGGTTATGATAAAACGGTAATGATGAAGTCGCCTGCCGATGTGAAGCGCAGCGAAACACCGGTCAGATGGATTGAGAAATTAGGCAGCATCAAAATGCAAAGAGCCTTTGCAAGACTGAGATAACGTCTAATTGGGCTCTTGAATCTATCGTGCCAAGCTTCTTAATAAGTCTTGCTTTATCTATTGTTCGCAACTGATCTAATACAATCTGTCCCTGTTTGTTGTGAAAAGTGCAGGAAACTCGGGTGGGATATTCCTTTTGTGTTGAGGTCATGGGGGCTATAATCACTGTCCGTATATTTCGATTCATTTCATCCGGAGAGATAATCAAACAAGGCCTGGTCTTTTGAATTTCTGCCCCGATCGTAGGATCAAGATTGACCAAATAAACATCAAAACGTTTTGCTACCATTGCCACTCTTCTTCATCCCATGGATGTGAAATAAGCTCATCAATGATCAGTTCGTCATCGTCTTTTTCACTCATGATTTTAAAAGCGGCCTCCCAACCCTCACGAACATTTTTAACAGGTCGAATGATAATCTGATTATGCTCAACCTCAATTTCAACTTCATTCATGATTCCAGTCTGATCAAGGATTGGCTTTGGGATACGTAACCCTTGGGAATTCCCAATTTTTATTACCCGTGCTCTCATTGGATTTCTCCTTTTCATTGAATTGTAGGCACATTGTAATTACATTTGGGCTGAAAGTCAAGTATTAGAAATCTAACGAAGATTCGCCTCAAACCGACGAGATGTTAATTCCGTGAATTACGCAAAGCTTCGAATTGCAAAATAAAAAATGCAAAATGCAAAATTACTTCACATGGTTATGAAGGCGATATCCTGCCTTTCATGTTGCATTTTTCAATTTTCACTCTGCATTTTGCATTGGACGTCTTCAAAAACCCTGGCCCAGACCTGGCTTTGAAAAAGTGGGCTTATTTCTATTAATACCGTAATCCTCAAAAACATGATAATGTTCCTGTTTCGTCGCGCCAGGGCAGGCTTGACATTAATCCGCCGTAAGTCTGGCGGATAAATGTTAAGATCTTGAGCTATGAAGACGTCTAGAGGCCCAACGCAGAGTTCAACTGCCTGGAGGGGGCGCAACCCTTGACAGGTCAGGTGGAGTGACGGGTTGTGTGGAATTTCTGATTTATTGGCTTAATTTGGAACTGGCAATCCGATTGAGGCTTACACCAGTTTCTGCGGCTTGAACAGCAAGTTTTCGATGAATATCCGGCGGTACGCGGACCATAAATTTGCCACTATAAGACCTACAAGCAATAGGCTCAGGGAGTGTCTCCCCAGCTGCATCCATGTCCTTCACTACGTCAGCAACCAGTTTTCGGATACCTTTCAGAGCAGCTTCGGGGGTAAGAGCCAGCCAACTTAAGCTCGGAAACTCCGCACACAAACCTACATATTCATTATCATCTTCAGACCAAGTTACACGGTATGTATATCGATCATTTTTTAATGCCACGATCGACCTCCAATTTTTCAAGGGCCAAAAGCACTTGTTTTACTTGGTATGCCTTGGTCTTTCCTTTATAATTCTGGGTATCTATTCTTGGGTCGCCCTGCCAGGAAGTTTTATAAATTCTATGGCTGCTTGCACTTTGACGAGGTTGCCCAAAAAAATTATCACAAGCCTTGCATAAATCGGTAAATATGACATCTTTAGGATTCCGTTTCATTTGTGACAAGATGTCATCGATTTTTGTCATGGTTATATAGTATCAATATTGATATCATTGTCAAGTGGAAATCACATAATTTTAACTTGCTGTATCAATTATTTTTTACACACAGCTAGGCGATGAGGTGCAGGTTCGCCGTCTAATCCCGTATGGTTCCATAAATCTGTCAAGAATGAAGATCCTCTGTTTTTTTCTCACCATTCCGATACGATTTTACTTTATCGAATAATGTGTATCGTGCCTTCTTTACGAACAGGCGCGGTCGATTCCTTACCTATAAAACCGATAGCCGCGGAAGAGCAGATCGTATGCTCCTTTGGGATGCCCAATTCAAGCAGATACGCGCGGACGCTCGGATCATCCCGAAGCCAATGAAGTTGGTTGATATAACAACTTCCCAACCCCAGAGACTGAGCCGCAAGGAAAATATTCTGGAGCGCCAGGGCACAATCTGCCATTGCATTTTCGTAATTCGGTCTATTGGAGGCAATAATGAGCCTTGGTGCTTTGTGATAGAAGTTATAGCCTTCCTTTTGTGAACGCTTCTTTATGCTTAGTTTTCTGGGGTAATCGTCATCAGGAATAAACTTTTAAAACAAGATCATTGATAGTGCTGCCATGCCAAAGAAATTACTCGATCAGGTAAAAGATAAACTTCGCCTCAAGCACTATTCCATAAGGACAGAACATTCCTATAGTTCATGGATAAAGCGATATACCCTCTTCCATCACAAGCGGCATCCAAACGAGATGGGGGTTCGCGAGATCGAGGAGTTTCTCACCCAGCTCGCCGTGAATATGAACGCGGCCTCGTCTACGCAGAATCAGGCCTTTAACGCCTTGCTGTTTCTCTACCGCGAAGTCCTTGGCATCGATATAGGTGAGGAGATCAACGCGGTTCGGGCCAAGAGGCACGATTGGATTTCTCATCTGAAGATGGGCATAGAAAAAGGGCACTGCCTTCGGCTTGGAGCCTCCGGCAGTGCCCTGTGGTTTTTAGGTTATTGGGTTACGCCTTTTTGGCCTTGATCTTTTTTCTTGCCTTCTTCTCTTTGACCTCTATCTTCTTGACCTTGCTCTCCTCTGACTTTGGGAGGGTGAGCTTCAAGATACCGTCTTTGTAGGTGGCATCCAGATCGTCCCTTTTGATATTCTCAGGGAGTCTGAAGCTTCGCTGGAATGAGCCGTAGTGTCTCTCAACACGATGGTAGTTCTCTTCTTCCTCTTCGCTCTCTTGTTTCTTTTCACCCTTTACGGTCAGAATCCCATCGTTTAGTGTTACCTCGAGATCCTTGGGCTCAATACCCGGAATCTCGCCGCTGATCACGTACTCCTTCTCAGTTTCAGAGATATCAAAGGCGGGTACCACAACACTCTCTTCACTCCAGAGGCTTGGGACGTTCCAATTATCGAACATCCGGTCAAAGAGATCGATGTCAGGCATCAGAGATAGCCAATTGCTTGTCCTCGGTACTAACTGTAACATCCTCGTCATATCTAACACCTCCTTTCAACCTCATTCTGAATTTTAGTTAAACGATAATCATTCCTGATAAAAATTCAAGGGGATAGAGGAAATTTTTTGCTACAGACGGCTCTGATTTTTTCCAGGCAGGACAGATGAGGAGAAGTCTGGTTTTGATTCATGTTTTATCTGCATGTCGTGGTGCCGCAACCCATAGGGCTATGCAGGCGAGAGCAAAGCAGGCCATGGAGAGAAGAAAAGCACTCATGTAGCTTCCTGAGATGTCATAGATATACCCACCTAACCAGGGACCAATGGCACCACCTACTCCCATGCCCGTCAGTATCATGCCTGATGTTTCACCGAAGTACCTTCCGTGAAAGATATCGGCCATACTGACAAAGATCGTAGGGGTGTAGAGACCAGCCCCATATCCAAAACAGGCTGCATACAGATACAATAGCCATGGCTGAGAGGTATCCTGTACCGAAATAAGGGAGAATAGGGCACCTATGGTGAGCAAGGCTGCAATGGTGACGGTTTTTTCACGGCCTATCCAATCGGATATGGATGCGGAGATTTGGCCGAAGGCCATGAAGATGCCGAACAGTGCAAACACGGAGGCGCTAAACAAACTGCTGTAACCCGCGTCTACGGCAAAATTGACCTGGTGAGCCATTACCAGATAGACCCCTATCCCCCAAAAGAGAAACTGAGACAATACAATGAGCCAAAATTGAGGAGTCCTCACGGCAGTAAATAATGTCCAATCACGGGACTCGGCATCTCCTCCATCTAGTTCGTATTCCATCGATCCTTTGCTGGCTTGGAAACCGGAATCACCGTATGGTTTCAGGCCTCTATCCTCGGGACGATAGTGGAAACATATGGAATAGAGGGGTACAAGGATGACGATCATGATCCCTGCCAGGGCAAAATTGGCATACCGCCAGCCCAGCTGAGATATTGTGAATTCAGATAATATGCTGTAGACGAAGCTAAGGCCGCCCCCCAGTTGCCCGATACTAAAAGCGAGTCCCCGTCTCTTGGTGAACCAGTTTGCGATCGCCGGAGTCATAAGGGGCCATCCGCTAAACGCCATCCCTACGGGCACGAGGATGCCGAAGAGCAGATAGAAATGCCACAGCTCATAGGCAAAACTGCAGCAGGCAGTTGCAGCACAAAGAACTGTGAGACCGATGAGCATAACCTTCTTTGGTTTCCACCTGTCTCCTAAGCTGCCCGCTACAGGAGATAGGGAACCGTAGGTGAGCACGTTAAGGGAGAACATAATGGCAGTATCGGCGCGGGACCAACCGAACTCATCCAGAAAAAAGGGGAAGAAGATCGAGAACTCTGCATTTTGCATTGGACGTCTTCAAAAACCCTGGCCCAGACCTGGCTTTGAAAAAATGGGCTTATTTCTATTAATACCGTAATCCTCAGAACATGATAATGTTCCTGGTTCGTCGCGCCAGGGCAGGCTTAACATTAATCCGCCGTAGTAAAGGCGAGGCGCGTTCTCCATGGCAAGCCTTTCTTTTTTGCTAACAGAATCTAAATATCCCTATACCATGGGGAGCAAAATCCCTTTTTCCCCTTATGTTACACACAAGTATCCCACAGGGGATTCTCACTGAAGTTTTTTACAAGCTGAAAGGGCTCAGGAATTGGTGAGTGGAATATAGTGAGGACAAATACGTGCGTCAAGACAGAAAATGCAGCAGTAGACCATACCGGGGCGAGCAGCCCTAAAATGCTTCAGTGTGTATTGAGGTGCTTATAGAAGAGTCAATTACTTCTAGGGAGGATAGATGCCGTCGTCTTTGAGATATCATCCGCCGCTTCTCTCACCTATTGAGTGATCTCTCATATGAATTTCTCTTTTCCCGGGAAGGCTCGCTGTCGAATGAACCGGTCCACAACCGCCATGCGCTCAATTTCCCGGTCAAATTAGCTCTTTTATATGACTGGACCGACCGTGTAAATATCCATAGCCTTTGTGTAGCCCGATATCTCTGCCTTCGTTAACGTCCCGGAAGCAACCTGCAGTATCTCACGAAAGATCCGCTTTCCCGCATCTGGTAGGGTTTCCTCGCCCTCCATCACGGAACTTACGTTTATATCCATATGATCCCGCAGTCTATCCCACGTTACCTTGTTTCCGGTAATCTTAATGACAGGCACAAAAGGGAACCCCTGGGGGGCACCCCTGCCAGTGGTGAAGGCAATTACCGTACATCCCGCTGCTGCTAATCCCGTCAAGATCTCGGGTTCCCTTCCAGGGGAATCCATCACCACGAGGCCCTTCACCTGGGGGGCAACGCCATACTCATAGACTGCCTGTATCGGTGCGGCTCCTGCCTTGGCAATGGCACCGAGAGATTTCTCCTCAATGGTAGTCAATCCTCCTTTGATATTTCCTCCAGTGGGCTGACCTCCCCGTATATCATCACCCACTACTTTTGCCCTGTTTTCCATTCTCTTGACGAGATCAAGTATTTGATTCCCAATATGCTCATCCTTGGCATGGTGCGCGAGCAGGTGCTCTGCGCCGATAAACTCCGTGACCTCACCCAGAATGGATGTGCCTCCGGCCTCTATGAGTAAATCCGAGGCAATGCCCAATGCCGGATTTGGGGCCAATCCCGAGGTGGTATCGGAACTGCCGCATTTGAGCCCGAGCACCAGTTCGCTCACCGGGAAAGTGGTCCTCTCGAGCTTTGATGCGGCTTGAACCATATCCTGTGCTAACAGGGTTCCCTCGGCAACGGACCTCGCCGCGCCTCCTATGTCCTGGATCACGATTGTCTCCACGCGCTTTCCCGCTTCGGAGATGGCCTTTGCCACCTCCTCTACCGCAGTGCTCTCACAGCCTAACGATACGAGAAGAACCGCTGCGAGATTGGGATTCTTACCGAGGCCGATGAGGGTTTCGTTTACCCGGGTGATATCAACAGGTGTCTGGCAACAGCCCTGCTGATGCATGAATGCAGTGGTTCCCTCAACGTGCCGTGAAATGTCATCCGCTACCTCATTGGCACATACCACCGTGGATAGAATCCCTATGTAATTCCTGGTCCCCACGCTGCCATCTTTTCTTCTGAAGCCTTGAAATTCCATCCCCTACCTCCTACCTCTCTAGATCACCGCGTCCCCTGAGGCTTTCAATGTTGTGAATGTGGGCATGGGTTCCCTCGGCGATATCTTGGGTAGCCCGCCCCATTACCTCTCCATATTTCAGGATATCTTCTCCCCTTGGGATATCCCGCACCGCGAACTTGTGACCATAGGGAATAGGTTGCTGAACTTGAATCACACTGCTCTTGCCCCCTGTTCCTATAACGACCTTCTCATTTGGCCGAATATCCCGAAGGGCAGTGGCGACATTGTCCTTCTCGTGGATGAGAATTGCATCTCTTTTCATAGTAAGACTCCGTGATGAATAATGGTTCAGGGGATCATTCGTTCCCGGATTGAGAGGTTCACGGTGCCCGGTTGAAATGCCTTCAGTGGCTGGTAACAAGGAGAGGATAGGTTGACAGGAACACGTGAACCACGTCCTTGGACCCAGTCGCTGTTTCCGCGCAATACTACGCGCATGTCATATTATTGCTATACAATCAACAATGACAGCGAATGTAAAGCACAATATGCTCTCAATTGAAGGCATGGGAGGGAGATGGTTTAGAGCATATAAGGATATTCGGTGAGACCAACGGCACTATAGGTATCTCAGGTAGGCGAAATACTCCCTGTTTCCCTTGGCGCCGGTGATAGGGGATTCCATGGTTCCGAGGACCTCGAGGCCTAAGCCCGAAAAGAAGTCCACGAGATCGGCTACTACCTTTTTTTGAACCTCCTCATCCCTCACTACGCCTCCCTTTCCCACCATAGACTTTCCTGCCTCGAATTGCGGCTTGATGAGGGCGAGGATGAAGCTATCCCGTTTGAGCTGTCTGAGCGTGACCGGAACCACGATCCTGAGCGAGATAAAGGAGGTGTCGATCACGGCGCCGTCAATATCTTCCCCTATCTCCAGCCTTGAAAGATGCCTGATATTCGTCCTCTCTATCACCACAACGCGGGGATCATTCCTCAGAGGCCACGCCAATTGACCGTAGCCCACATCGACGGCCACGACCTTTTTCGCGCCGTGCTGAAGAAGGCAATCGGTGAATCCGCCAGTAGATGCACCTACATCGAGGATGGTGAGGTCTCGCACAGCAATGGAAAACGCCTGTAGCGCGGCCTCAAGCTTGACGCCGCCCCTGCTCACGTAAGGATGATCAGGACGGACAAGATCAACAGAGGCCGCGGGATGAACCATGTGGCCCGGCTTATCCACTACCGCTCCACCGACCCTTACCAGGCCGGCCATGATAACGCTCCTTGCCCTCTGCCGGTTCTCCGCCAGGTCTCTCTCGACGAGCAGTTGATCAAGCCGTTTTCTTTGGCGGGCCATCATGGCTGCAGAGCTTTTTGGCCTCCAGGAGGATACGTTTCGTGTCGATCTTGCACCTCTCGCGCAGGATGTCCTGGGAGCCGTGCTCTATGAACATATCCGGAATTCCGAGCCGTTTTACCGTAACATTGTGTACCCCTCGATCAGCAAAGGACTCGAGAACGGCACTCCCGAAACCACCTTGAAGCGTATTTTCCTCCACTCTCAGAACCTTCCCGATGTTCGAAGCCATCTTAGATAGACGGGGCTCCAAGGGTTTCACAAATCGGCAATTCACCACGCTCGCCGAGTACCCCTTCTTGTTGAGCTCTTTTGCGGCCTCAAGGCATGGGTAAACCCTGCTTCCAATGGCTAGGATTAGAAGGTCTTTGCCCTTTGTGAGCACCTCTGCTTTGCCGATGGGGATTTTCACCAGTTCCCCGTTCATAGGAACGCCAACGCCTTTTCCCCTGGGATAGCGAATGGCAACGGGCCCCTGAAAGTCGAGTGCGGTAAAGAGCATATGTCTCAATTCATCTTCATCCTTTGGGGCCATGATGCTCATATTCGGGATGATCCTCAGATAGGAGAGGTCAAAGGTGCCGTGATGGGTAGGGCCGTCCTCACCGACTATACCTCCCCTGTCCAGGCAGAAGATAACGGGGAGGTTGGGCAGACACACGTCGTGGATTATCTGATCGAATGATCGCTGCAGGAAGGTAGAGTAGATGGCGACCACCGGCTTAAGGCCTTCGGTTGCGAGGCCAGCCGCAAAGGTTACCGCGTGCTGCTCGGCGATGCCCACGTCGATGAAGCGATCGGGATATGTCTTTGCATACTCGGAGAGACCTGTTCCCTCGCGCATGGCAGCGGTGATCGCAAAGAGCCTCTTGTCCTGGGCCCCGAGCTCAACCATGGTCTTGCCGAATACCTCGGTAAAGGATGGGGGGTCTTGATCCGATCCCTTTGGTGTCAGGCCGGTAGCCACGTCAAAGGCCCCGATACCGTGATAGAGGGTGGGATTTTCCTCGGCAGGCGAATAGCCCTTTCCCTTGCTGGTCAGCACGTGCACGAGGACCGGACCCTCGAGTTTGGATACATCCGTAAAGGTCCTGATGAGGAGATTTATGTTGTGGCCATTGATGGGGCCGATGTATCTGAATTTCAGGGCCTCAAAGAGCATACCAGGGGTGAGGAGGCCGATCAAGGAGTCCTCGCTTCTCTTCAAGATGGCGAAGATATTATCTCCGATGCTTGGTATGGAGCGGAAAAAGGCCTCCAAGCTCTTTTTTAGGTTCACGAACCGTGGCTCAGAAATCTTGCGGCTGAAGTAGGAGGAGAGCGCCCCCACGTTTTTGGCGATCGACATCTCGTTATCGTTCAGCACCACCAACAGGTCCCTTTCCGTATGTCCCGCCTGATTGAGCGCCTCGAAGGCCATGCCTGCGGTCATGGCGCCATCGCCAATGACCGCGATGACCTTGTCCTTGTCTTCCTTGACAGACCTGGCTGTTGCAATGCCAAGGCCCGCGGATATGGAGGTTCCGGAGTGACCGGTGTTGAAGGGATCGCACGGGCTCTCTTCCCGCTTGGGAAACCCGCTTATCCCCTTGTCCTTTCTGAGCGTATGGAACCTACACCTTCTTCCCGTGATAATCTTATGGGCGTATGCCTGGTGCCCAACATCCCAGATGATCTTGTCCTGGGGGGAATTGAAGACATAGTGCAGCGCAATGGTGAGCTCCACCACACCGAGGCTTGGCGCCAGGTGGCCGCCATTCCGCGCCACTGTCTCTATAATGAGATCCCGAATCTCTGCCGCCAATGGCTCCAGATCGGCGATATCCAATTTCTTCAGATCAGCGGGATTGTTGATCCGATCGATAAACCTGCCCTTTGCTTCGTTATTTGTATGACCCTGTTCCATATTTCAAGTGCCTAACGTGAACTAAAATTAAAAGTGCATAAAGTTATAAGTGCATAATCTGGACAAGCCGTAGGAAAAAATTCGGATTTCGAATTTGATACTATTATGCCTTTCTTTTGATAATGTAGCGGGCGATGTTTCTCAACGGGTCAGCCTTTTTATCGAATCCCGTAAGGGAGTCTATGGCGCTATCCACTAACTCCTCTTGCGCCCTCTTCGAATCGGTGATGCCGAACACGCTTGGATAGGTCATCTTTCCCCTGGCCTTGTCGCTCCCTATGTCTTTACCCATCACAGAGCTGTCGCCCTCTATATTTAAGACATCGTCTGCAATCTGAAAGGCCAGACCTACCTGCTGACCGTATCGGTTAATGGACCTCTCCTGCTCCTCGTTGCACCCGGCAAGGATAGCCCCTGAGGTAACCGATGCCGCTATTAGGGCACCGGTCTTGTGCCTGTGGATATAGTGCACAACCGCGGGATCAGGCTCCTTCCCCTCATAGGCGATATCCGCCGTTTGTCCGCCCACCATTCCCTTGTAACCGGCGGCATGGGAGATCAAATCGATAACCCGCATCAGGACGCCTTCCCTGCTACCGCCTTCGGTCCCATGCCGCGCCATCAGGTTGAACGCAAGCGTCAGGAGGCCGTCTCCTGCCAGAATGGCTACTGCTTCCCCGAATACCTTGTGGTTGGTGGGCTTTCCCCTGCGGAAATCATCATTGTCCATTGCGGGAAGATCATCGTGGATCAGCGAATAGGTGTGGATAAGCTCAAGTGCACAAGCTACCGGGAGCACATTATCAGCGCATCCCCCGACTGCCTCGGCGCCGGCGATACAAAGGATGGGCCTGAGTCTCTTTCCCCCGGCAAAGAGGCTGTAGTTCATTGAGGTAATCATCTCACTGGCCAGGCCGGACGGTTGGGGCATGAACTTTTCCAGTGCCTTGTCAACAATGGTCCTTTTTTTATCCAGATATATTTCAATCCCCTTTGACATCCTCACCCTCGCCCGTATCAAAGGGCTCTCTCTTCACGCCTCCATCGTCTTTCATCAGAATGGATACCCTTTTTTCCGCCTCCTCCAGTTTCTGAAAACAATACCTCGACAAGGTAACCCCCTGCTCGAAGATCTTGAGCGATTCCTCTAGGGGGAGATCGCCGCTCTCCAAGCGTTTCACGATATCCTCGAGTTCCCGCAAGGCATCTTCAAATTTTTTCTCTTCCATCACCGCCCTAATCCCGCGCTTAGCTCTATGAGGCTCAAGGGGTTCACCCTCTCGCCGTTGAGGCGAATCCCGAAGTGGAGATGAGGGCCTGTAGCCCTTCCCGATGAGCCTGCAAGCCCTATGAGATCTCCCCTTTCCACTAGCATTCCCGAAGCTACAGAGACCTCGCTCAAGTGGAAGTACATGCTGTGAATGCCTCCCCCGTGATCGATGACAACGCTCAGGCCGCCGAAGAATTGATCCGCTACCAGGACCACTTGCCCCCTATTGGTGGCCTTAATCGATGTGCCCTCTGCCGCCTTCAGGTCGACCCCTGAATGGGGAGACCTTTCCAGATCGTTGATGAACGTCCTACATCCGAATGGGCTCACCATGGCCCCGCTTACGGGGCTTATCCACCTCCCCCACCAGAGCGGTTGAACGCGGGAATGTGAGAAGAGCTCCATCATCACCTTCGACTCTTTCCGCACCCTTTCCAGCGTTGGGTCGTCAAGCGCCTCCATCTCCTTGGGGACCTTGAACCGTCTGATGCCGTGATCCTTTGAAATCACCGGGATTCGCCTGGTAAGCACATCATCACCGTACCTTATTTTTAGTGTATACCTTCCCGGCACGGTAGTCAAATCCGCCCCGAGAAAAGCGGCCCACATGCTGTTCGATCCATCGAGAAACACGGCAATATCCTTTCCCCTCCACGTCACCTTGGGCCTGACCCTTTCCCTCTGTCGTATTGAAAGAAGGGCCACTTCGCCCTGCCCGAACGCCGATGGATTGAGTTCGATATCTGATCCGGTGAGGGGGAGCGCATCTAAAGGCGAGAGAAGAAAAACCGCGAGTAGTACAAGCATCAGCAGGCTTTGTTCCCAATTAAAGGCCACTTCAGTCTCCCTTCTTGGTATCTTTAACCACGCCGCTGATCGAGCCGCGGGACAGCAGGACACTGATTGTATCGCCGGGGCTCACCTGGGCGGAGTCCTTGATGATGGACATATCAGGCAGTTTTCGTGTGATGCTGTAACCCCTTTTCAGTATGGAGAGGGGGCTCAAGGAGTCGAGTTTCTCGGTGAAGGCGAGGGCGTCCCTTTTTTTCCCATCCAGATACCCCGTGATTGCCTGAGCAAGGGATCTCCTGTAAAAGGCCGTTTCCTGCGATCGCATGGTAATGGCATGGGATGGGCTGTTCAACAGCAACCTTTCATTGACGGATGTAAGCTCTGCGGTCTTGTCTCTGATGAAGCCCTTTGCCATGGTGAGCACACGGTCGTAGAGGTCATCAAGCCTGAGCCAGGTATCCGCAAGGGCTCGTCGCGGGTCTCGAATCCGAGCACGGAGGTTTTCCATGGTATGCCTGGCCTTCGCCAGCATACCCTCCATGGTTATCTCAAGCCGGGAGGAGAGGGCCTTGAGATCTCTGATAAGGGCTTCTTGTTCCTTGACGAGCAGTTCAGCCGCACCCGAGGGGGTGGGAGCCCTGAGGTCCGCTGCAAGATCGGAGATGGTGAGATCCACCTCATGGCCCACTGCGGAGACAACGGGGATACGCGAGCGCCGTAGTGCATAGGCCACCTCTTCCTGGTTAAAGGGCCAGAGATCCTCGAGGGAACCCCCACCTCGTGTCAGCACGATCACCTCGATATCCTCGAGCTCTCGGTTGACCAACTCAAGGGCCTCCACGATATCACGCGCTGCTTCATCACCCTGGACCCTCGCTGGGACGATGGTGATATCCAGGTTGTGCATCCTTCGGTAGGAGATACGCAGGAAGTCCCTGATCGCCGCGCCGGTGGGGGAGGTAATCACCGCGATCCTCTGAGGCAGAAAAGGGATAGGCCTCTTTTGATCCTCATCGAATATCCCCTCGAGGGCGAGTTTTCTCTTCACCTGTTCAAATGCTGCGGCGAGTGCCCCCACCCCAAGAGGCTCCAGATAATCGAGGATGATTTGATATTCCCCCCTGGGTTCATATACCCCTATTCTGCCCTTGGCGATCACCATCATGCCGTCTTCGGGGGTGAATTTAAGATAGCGGGCCTGGGGCCTGAACATCACCGTCCTAATCTGGGCATGTTCATCCTTTAGGCTCATATAGAAGTGACCCGAGGATGGAGAGGAGAAATTCGAGATCTCCCCCTCTACCCAGATAA
>Ga0180301_10002813_pt1 | contig 13682 bp, 9 predicted proteins | sample GuaBasSediGuay16_FD_121797 | JGI IMG/M metagenome (GOLD analysis project Ga0180301, IMG submission 121797) | Subseafloor sediment microbial communities from Guaymas Basin, Gulf of California, Mexico - Guay16, Core 4569-2, 12-15 cm | ecosystem: Environmental > Aquatic > Marine > Hydrothermal...
ATTATTCTATTGGTTCTAAAAACTTATACAATTTTACATAGTTAAGACAGTTCAAAAAATACAAAAATCAATTTTTAAGTTATAATATGAAAAAGATATTGTTGTTTTTACTGGTATTATCAATATTAATTTTTTCAGAGGGTGTTATTATAAATGCATCAAGGGAACCGGTTATTGGCCGTAATGGAATGGTTGTATCAACAAATGAAATTGCTTCCAGAATAGGGATAGAAATCCTGAAAAAAGGAGGAAATGCAATAGATGCCGCAGTTGCTGTTTCTTATGCATTAGCTGTAGTGTATCCCCAGGCAGGCAACATTGGCGGCGGTGGATTTATGATTATACGACTGGCAGATGGAAATATTACTGCTATAGATTACCGGGAAACTGCACCTGAAAAATCTTCAAGAAATATGTATCTGGATTCTAACGGTAATGTTATAAAAGAAAAAAGTGTAAGAGGATATTTAGCATCTGGAGTTCCAGGTACTGTAGCAGGTTTATCTTTTGCTCTTGAAAAATTTGGAACAATGAAATTACGTACTCTAATAAAACCAGCTATAGAACTCGCAAAAAACGGGTTTCCTGTCAGTCAGGGTTTTTCAAGAGTTCTCAAAAATTACTCTTCTCTTTTTAAAAGATTTTCAGCCCCTGCAAAAATATTCTTAAAAGGTAAAAACTTTTATAAACCCGGCGATATACTAATTCAAAAAGACCTTGCAAAAACATTACGTTTAATAGCTGAACAGGGAAAAGATGCCTTCTACAGGGGAAAAATAGCAAAATTGATTGAAAAAGAAATGCTGGAAAACGGTGGAATCATTACAAGAAATGACCTCGCAAATTACAACCCAAAGCTGAGAGAACCTGTTAAAGGAACTTATAAAGGATATACAATTTACTCAATGCCACCTCCAAGTTCTGGTGGAATTGCACTCATTGAAATGCTCAATATACTTGAAGGATATAATATAGGTAAATCGGGTTTTAATTCTTCAAAAACAATTCATTTTATGGTAGAAGCTGAAAAAAGGGCTTACGCTGATAGAGCCCAATATCTTGGAGATCCCGATTTTGTAAGTATACCTGTGAAAACTCTATTATCCAAGAAATATGCAGAAAAATTGCGGAAAAGCATTAATAGAAATTACACTACACCTTCTGAAAAAATAAAACCAGGCAATTCAATCATTAATGAAAGGCAGCATACAACCCATTTTTCGATAGTAGATAAGGAAGGAAACGCTGTTTCCTGCACCACAACTTTAAATTCATATTTTGGTTCTGGAGTCCTCATTAAGGGAGCAGGATTTTTTATGAATAATGAGATGGACGATTTCAGTTCAAAGCCGGGCTCTCCGAACATCTATGGACTGGTTGAAGGAGAAGCAAATGCTATTGAACCTGGTAAAAGAATGCTGAGCTGTATGACCCCAACTATCGTTACAAAAAATGGTAAACTTTATATGGTGGCGGGCACACCCGGTGGTGCAACAATTATAACAACAGTTTTACAGGTTATATTAAACGTTATTGAACATAAGATGGATATTCAGGAAGCCGTTGATGCACCCAGATTCCATCACCAGTGGAAACCAGATACAATTTATTACGAAAAATTTGCTATTTCAAAAGATGTCAGGGAAAACCTCGAAAAAATGGGATATAACCTGACTTTAAAAAGAGACTATGGAGATGCCCATGCTATTCTTGTAGACCGAAAAAACAATATCCTTTACGGTGGCGCTGATAGCAGACAGGAAGGTAAAGCAGAAGGTTATTAAAATGGAAAGTAGAAAAATAATTGTGTTCATAACAGCCAGTTCTGAAGAAGAAGCAGAAAAAATCGCAAGAAATTTAGTAAAAAAAAGGCTGTCTGCCTGTTGTAATATCGTTCCCGGTTTAAGGTCAATTTATAGATGGAAGGGAAAAATCTGTGATGATAAAGAAGTCCTTATCATCATTAAAACTATGCAGAATGTCTTTAAAAAACTGATTGAAGAGGTTAGAAAAATTCATAGTTACACTGTTCCAGAAATAATAAGTTTTAAAATAGAAGATGGCTTCAAAGAATACCTTGATTGGATTGAAAAAGAAGTAAAAACACAGGTAAATCCGAGAAAGATTATGGGAAGAACTGCATTAATTGTTGTTGATATGTTAAATGATTTTGTAAATGAAAAGGGAGCTCTGTATTGCGGTAAATCATCAAGGGAAATTATTCCTTTTATAGTTGAAGAGATTAAAAGGGTCAGAAAGATTAAAGGATTGATAATATTCTTACAGGATAATCACAATAAAAATGACCCTGAATTCAGGATGTTTCCTGAACACTGTGTTGCCGGAACCTGGGGCGCACAGATAATCGATGAAATTGAAGTAAAACCCGAAGATATTATTATACCCAAAAAACGATATAGCGGATTTTATGGAACAGAACTTGACAAAATCCTAAAGGAAAACAACATAACAGATGTAAAAATTGTAGGAGTATGCACTTCAATTTGTGTTATGGATACTGTAGGTGACCTGAGAAACAGAGATTATCCTGTTACTGTATTTAAGAAAGGTGTTGCGGATTTTGACCCGGAGGCTCATAAATTTTCCCTCAAAAGAATGCAAAAAATTTATGGAGCAAAGATAATCTAAATGAAATATCCAGATTTCAAACATCTTAATTATTGCTTCGACAGGTTGAAAAAAGGTTACTATTCCGATAAATACTTTGTTAGAACAGGAGACATACTGATTAAAGAGAAAAAACACCCCAGAGTTCTAATGCAAATATTTGCAAAAAAGAACGGCATCTTCTGCGGTGGGATGGAAGCCACCTATGTTATTAAAAATTCAGTCTCAAAAAGTGATGGTCTTTCTATAAAGGCACTCAAAGATGGAGAACCATTTTCTCCGTGGGAAACTGTTATGACAATAGAAGGGGATTACTCTCTTTTTGCTCACCTTGAAACTGTTTACCTTGGTATTCTGGCAAGAAGAAGTGCAGTAGCTACTCTTGTAAGAAAATGTAGAGAAAAACTTCATAATAAAGAGCTACTCTTTTTTTCATCCAGGTTCGACCACTTTTTGAATCAGGAAGGTGATGGTTATGCTGCCTTTATAGGTGGAGCTGATGGGGTCTCAACTGATGCAAATGGAATCTTAATCGGTAAAAAAGGAATCGGAACCATCCCTCATGGTTTAATAGCAGCATATAACGGAAATACAGTTGATGCAAGCCTCGCTTTTGATAGATGTGTACCAAAAGATGTAAGGAGAATAGCTCTTGTTGATTTTGATAATGACTGTGTAAAAACCTCTCTGGAAGTGGCAAAAACTTTAAAGAAGAAGCTCTGGGGGGTCAGATTGGATACAGCTGAAAATCTGGTCGACGCATCTATAGAAAGAATAGGCTTAAAAGAAAAAGGTGTTGGCCCCCAACTTGTCAGAAATGTCCGGAATGCCCTCGATAAAGAAGGGTTTGATTATGTTAAAATTGTTATAAGCGGCGGTTTTAATCCAGAAAAAATAGACCAATTTGTTAAACTAAATGTTCCTTTCGATGCTATTGGAATTGGTTCTTATTTTTTTTCTGAAAGAATCGACTTTACTGCCGATGTTGTTATGGTTGATGGAAAACCCTGTGCAAAGGTCGGTAGAAAGTATAACCCTAACGACAGACTTAAAACTATATCCATTTAACGGGAGAATTAATAATGATTAATGTTTTATGGATACTGGTAATTTCCCTTATACTTCTAATTTTAGGGTATCGCTTTTATGGGAAATTTATAAGCAAAAGTATAGGAGTGGACTCTGAAAGGAAAACACCAGCACACACAATGAGGGATGGTGTAGATTATGTTCCTGCAAAAACTCCAGTATTGCTGGGACATCATTTTGCTTCAATAGCCGGCGCAGCTCCGATTATTGGGCCTGTTACAGCAGCTGTTTATGGCTGGTTTCCTGTACTGCTCTGGGTTGTATTCGGTGGAATATTTCTGGGTGCTGTTCATGATTTTTCCTCACTTCTGGCATCAGTCAGACATCAGGGAAGGTCTATCGGGGAAGTAATTGAAGAAAGAGTCGGGCACACTGGAAAACTATTGTTTTTAGTTTTTTCCTTTTTTGCTCTTATTCTTGTTGTTTCTGCTTTCACTATCATTGTTGCAAAAACTTTTGTTAAAGTTCCTGAAGCTGCTACTTCATCAGCCCTGTTTATATTACTTGCACTACTGTTCGGGCTCAGTGTTTACAGAAAGGTGTTACCTCTAAGTATAAGTACCATTATCGGGGTTATATTATTATTCCTGTGTGTATATATCGGGCTTTTGATTCCAATAAAACTCTCATTTCAACTGTGGGTTATAATTTTATTGATTTATATTTTCTTTGCATCTGTAACCCCCGTCTGGATATTACTTCAACCGAGAGATTATTTAAACTCTTTTCTTCTATATACAATGATAATTGGAGCTCTTATAGGTATATTTATTTCCAGACCTTCAGTCCACCTTGATGGTTACACAGCTTTTCATCAGAATATTGGGTATCTTTTTCCCATACTTTTTGTAACAGTTGCATGCGGGGCTATTTCTGGTTTTCACTCTCTTGTTGCTTCAGGAACAACCGCAAAACAGCTTAACAATGAAAAGGACGCAAGAGTCATAGGATATGGGGCTATGCTAATAGAATCTCTTCTTGCAGTAATTGCACTGATAACTGCAGCTATAATAACGAGAGAAAAATACCACAGTTTCTTTCCAGACCCGGGTCCTGTAGCTCTTTTTGCTGAAGGTGTTGGTGGGTTTTTGAGCAAAATAGGGTTTCCATTACAGGCAGGAATTTCTTTCACAGCCCTTGCGGTATCCGCTTTTGCATTAACCTCTCTTGATACAGCAACAAGGCTTGCTCGATTCAGTTTCCAGGAATTCTTTATACCAAGAAAAGGTGAAAAACCATCAATTTTATGTACAAATAGATTTATAGGCACAATTGTTGTTGTTATCATTTCTGGAGCCCTCGCATACAGTGGAAAATGGCAGGCAATCTGGCCTTTATTTGGTTCTGCAAATCAATTACTTGCAGCAATAGCACTCCTCGCTGTATCAGTATGGTTAGCATCAATGGGAAAAAGAAATTTCTATACAAAGTATCCTATGGTTTTTATGTTCGCAGTTACTTTAACAGCTCTGGTAATAATATTCTTTAAGAATATTTCAACAGGAAATTACATCTTATCCTTTCTGGCAGTTTTATTATTAGCAGTAGCAATTATACTTGGATACCTATCATCAAAAAAACTGTTTATAAGAACAACAACATAATCCTGAAAAAACAAAAAAATAAAGGGGTAATATGGGGAACATATTAGTAATTGATGATGAACCTTCTGTTGCAAACCTGTTTTCGGAAATGATAAAATCCCTTGGCCACAACCCAATTATAGCTTCCAATGCAACCGAAGGTTTAAAATTATTCAAAAAAAACCCTGTAGATATTACCTTCGTTGACATTAAATTACCAGGGGTCAGTGGAGTTGAGTTCCTGAAAGAAGTAAAAAAAATCGACAGCAAAGCAATTGTTGTGGTAATTACAGGATATCCTTCATCAGAAACTATTACTGAAACCATTCTTCACAACGGTTATTCGTATCTTGAGAAACCTATTACTATGGAAAAACTCAGAATCATTATTGAAAGAGGGCTGAAAAAGAAAAATGAAAATAATTCAACATCCTGAAATTTTAACACGATTCTTAATATTTAATTTAAGATTATGTCCATTGGTATCTTATTTGAATCCAGAGAATGGTCAAATTTAGCCATATCAAAAATCCTGACCTCAAAAGGAATTGATAACGAACTGATAGACGTTTCACAATTCAGCTTCAATATTGCTTCAAATTTTAACCATAATCTATACTGGAATAGAATATTCCCGAGCCTTGAGATGAGAAATCATCATCTAACATTACACATTATTAATAATTTTCTATTTTATTTGAATGAAACTAATGTTCCTGTTGTAAATTCATATAAGGCATTCTTTTATGATTTCAATAAAATTGCCATATACAAAATTCTTAAAGAAAAAGGGTTCAATATACCCGAAACAACCGGAATTAATTCACCAGATGATTTTAAAAAAGCAATTAAATTATCAAAACTACCTTTTGTACTGAAAAGGAACAGAAGTGGAAGAGCATGGTCCCTTGAAATAATCAATAATAAAGAACAGATAGAAAACCAGATTAAAAAGTTCCCACTTTCAAATGACTTCTGGCTTGTCCAGGAATATATACCGTTAAAACATAATTATGTTACAAGAATAGAAATTGTGGGAGATAATGTACTGTGTATCTTAAAAAGATTTCCTGGCTCTGAAGGAATAAGCAGTTATTCGAGAGGGTCATCTATCAAATTATATAAGAATTTCCCGATTGATGTTGTAAACACAGGGAAAAAAGCATTAAATATACTTGACATTGAGATGGGAAGTATAGATATTATAGAAAGTATAGATGGAAAAAATTATATAATTGATGTTAATGCAACAACAAACTTTACACCAGATTATATTGACCTTCTTGGGTTTAACCCACTCGAAAGAATGTGTGATTTTGTGATAAAGAAATATAAAAGTTTAAAACAAAAGAGTAGTTATGAGTGAAAAAGTAAAACAGGATAACAATCTTCAATTGAACCAGAGAATCGAAGAATTTAACGATATTAAACTCTTATTTAATACATTTGGAGAAACTGCATACAGGGCAGCCTGGAAATATTTCTTTTCGAATGGTTATGAGGTTGGTTATGAGAGATTTATGAAGGCTGTAAAAAAAGGAACCCTGACACCAGAAAAATTTAAATCTGAGCCTGTTAAAACAATAGAAAACTTCCTGAAAGAGTTCTTCAGGGAAAGAGGTGGAAATCAACCCGAAATATGGAGTGAAAACTCAACAATTTTTCTGAAAACAGAACGGGATGTATGGTGTCCCGCTCACGATGCTGTTGCCATTTCAGGTATCAATCATAAAGATATATGCTCAATCCATAAAAGAGCCTTTGTCATAGGTATTGTAAAAACCTTTGAGGAATTCTTCCCGGGGTTAACCACCAATTGTTATAATGTTAGCTCAAGATTTCTGGATGAAAATGCAGATTGTATCGAAGCATATCAAATTATATATTACGGTTAATTAACCCGAAAATACTAAAGGATAGTCTCAGGAAAAATTATGGCACAAATAAATAGAAATCTTGTTAATGTAATATTAATTCTTATTTTTATATTGCAAAATAATGCAAATTCCCAGACTAAAACAGGGAAAGATGATATAAGAATAATATACGCCAGGAAAACTGACGAAGAAATTAAAATCGATGGTAACTTGTTTGAAAAATCCTGGGAAAAAGTATCCCCTCAGGCAGATTTTATCCAGTTAGAACCCCATAAAGGAAAATTAGCTACAGAAAAAACAGAAGTTAAAGTTCTTTATAACGAAGAAAATCTTTATATAGGGTTCAAATGTTATACATCATCACCATCAGATATCATTGCTTCTATAACAAGAAGAGACCAATTATTAGGCTCTGGACATCAATCCCGGAAGAGTGATGATAATGTTGTTATAATCATAGATACATTTAATGATATGAGAAATGGCTATTGTTTTGCAATCAATCCTTTAGGAACTCAACTTGATATGAAAATTGCAAATGATGGAAGAAGCAGAGATACTAATTGGGACAGCGGCTGGAAAGCAAAAGCTCAAAAACATAAGTGGGGATGGTCAGCAGAATTTTCTATTCCATTTAAAATTATGAGATTTAATATATCAAAAAATATGGTCTGGGGAATAAATTTTGGCAGGTTCATTTCAAAAAAACTGGAAACCGACTGGTGGTCAGGAAGAATGGATGAAGATTTTCGTATATCTCAGGGTGGAATCTTAATGGGGCTTGACATCCTGAAAAAGGAAAAAGATCTCCACTTAATACCATATAGCACATCAAGGCAGGAAAAAATAACCTCAAAAAATATACAGGGAAGATGGAAAGAAGAAATAGGTTTAGATATTGAATATAACCCTATTTCTAACTTAACAAGCAATTTTACTATAAACCCTGATTTTGCAAGTGTTGAAGGAGACCGGGAACAAATAAATCTGACACGATTTGAACTGCAGTTTCCCGAAAAAAGAAGGTTTTTTCTCGAGGGCAGCGAGCTCTTCAGAAACAGAATAAGAGTTTTCTATTCAAGGAGAATCGGTAATATTTTATACGGTGGGAAAGCTACAGGAAAATTTAAAAAATACAACATTGCTATGATAAATGTTCAGGCAGAAAAAGTTCAGGATGACCCATATACTGATAATAATGAGTCATTCCCCGAAGCAAACATCTCCGTTTTCAGAGCCCAGAGAGATATTCTGAAATCCTCAACCATAGGTTTACTGGCTGTTAATAAACAATGGAAAGGTGGGTATAACAGGGTCGTAAGTCTCGATGCAACATTGAATTTACCATATCATCTGTATGGAACTGCACAGTTTGTTGGGTCCTGGCCGGGTAATTTGACAAAGGGAAGCGCCTTCTTTCTGAGGCTGGAAAGAAGATCAAATATATATGATTATCATCTCAGATATACAAACCTTGGAGAAGAATTTCGTGAAAGGGTTAATCCCGTTGGATTTATAAGAGATGATGACAGGCACGAACTCGATTCCGCAGTAAGATATAAGTGGTGGATTAAAGGTAAAAAACTTGATTATATCGATTACCGCTCCAACTATAACATCTACTGGAGTCATAAAAAAATCCTCAGAAGTTATGATATATGGGAAAGGCTACGATTTTATTTTGTAAATAAATTAAGCATTGAAACAATGTATGATTATGAATTTAAACTATTTGAAAAACGATTCTTTAATAACAAAAAGAGTATAAAAATAGGATATAATACCGAAGAATGGACTTCCAAAGAAATTGAATTTCAATGGGGAAAAAACTTCGATAGAGATTATAAATTGTATTCTGCAAGTGCAAAATTCAAACCAAGCAGAAAACTCTCTATTGAATATTCATTAAAAAGACTCATATTTAACCCGGACCCAAATAATAATACCACGTTTATTAACATCCTGATATGTAATTACCAGTTCAATCCAGATTTATTTATCAGATTATTTGTTCAAAACAACTCTTCCATAGATAGATATTATATTTATTCTATTTTCGGTTATAGGTTCAGACCCCCCTACAGTGCAATTTACGTTGTATTCACCAACGATAGATTCTGCTCCTTACATAAAACAATTGAAACAAACAGAATTTTATTCCTGAAGTTTTCCTACTCTCTGGACTTATAGATATATTATGACCCTTTTTTATTCTAAAATGATAATAACACTGTAATATATATATGAGGTTTGAATAAATACATCAGTTAAAAATTATAGTTGAAAAACATCATGAGCAAAATGTAGTATATCTTCTGGAGATAAAAGGTATAAACTAAAGAAATCTTAGGAACCTCTATTACAGAAGTCGAATTGTAAGGTTCAACACTTGGAGTTGTTTGCAGGTAATCAGTGATAAGACAAAAAAATCTTTTAGAATCTTACCATAACACTATCATAAATAAAAGTTTATTCAAATTTTAATTGAAGACAAAGTTTAACAGATTCCTCTAATTTGCAACAATATCCAGAAACTGGTTTTTATTTTATTCAGGGAAGAACCGTTAATTCTGCTGTACTGTAATTAAAAGAATTAAACAGAAGCTTAAACGTTCCATAAGCCTGAGCCCTCTGAATTGCATTAAACCCTATTAGAATTGCTCTTCCTTTTTTAAATGGTATTTCTACGAGTGCTGCCTTATTAAACAGTGTTTTTTCTCCTAAAATCCATCCACTCATAAGGGGATTTCTATCAGGATACATCGCAATTATATTTGCTTCAACATTAAAAGAGGGAATAACCTTAAAGGCCGGGCTTCTGGCAAAAAATGCTCCTACCTTTTCAGGCATTCCATAACCAACAGGATGAGAATTGTTAATTTTTACCGAAAGAATAGAACCAGGGCAGAAAAACTCCTCAGGCTTTTTCCCCTTCAGAATATTTATTACAGGAAGTTTGAACTCTCCCGTAAGCAAATCTGATGCCGAGTTAAGGGTTATAAGTGTTCCCCCATTTTCTACAAACTCTTTTAAATTATAGAGCCCCTGATTACCGATACCTTTTGCAAAAAGAGGTGGAACCGTTCCTTCTTCTCTCCCCTTCAGAATACCCTCAGCTCTAATATCAGGAATGTAAATAACATCATATCTATCGTTCAGTTTTCCTGCTTTTATTTCCGAATTATGTATATTTTTGTATTCAATTTCAAATTTCTCAAATACCCACCTGCTCCATCCTTCACTCATACTTGCGGTCCATGGCTGATAAACGCCCAGTCTGAAGGGTTTTAATAGATATCCTTTTCCCCTGACCCTTTCATCTATTCCATAAAAATTCAGATACAGTTCCTTTGTTATAGACTGAAGTTCATCCAGCAGACCAGCCTTTACCGGTATTACCAGATCTCCTCTGTGAATTTTTATGTTACCTGCAGTATGTTCACCTTTACTCCAGTAAACCTCAAACCCTTTTTTCAACAACCTGTTAGTAGCTATTATGCTATTATTGGTTTTATGACTTAACACAAAAGCGTAATCAGGATGAGGATTTTCTACCTTTCCTTCAGGATATTCAACTTTGCGAACAGGGATAAGTTCAGCATCAAAAGGGTTATCTACCTGAACTGTATTAACATTCATCTGGTACGGAAGGGTCCATCCACAAAAATCATAGGGCCTGACTGGTGGGCCACCAGGGTATAACCTGATATCAGGATATCTTTGAGGTTCCAGCATATCTTTTGCAAAAGCCCTGTATGGTTGAGACATTGGAACTACAAAAGTTCCGGAAGGATAGTTCACTCCATCAGCGATAAAATCTTTCCCGGTTTTATATATTTTTACTCCTCCTTCCTTAAGGACATCTATCATTTTCAATGCTGTAATATCATCCCACTGGTTGGGTGGAATTACAAAAGCAAAAGGAGGCTCTTTTTTTCCTTTTTCAATTGCCCTCTTATTCATCAAATAAAAATTGTAAAGAAGCCTTGACCTGAATTCAGAACAGGCATCAAGTAAAGATAGAGTTGCATTGAGTTCGTAATCAACAATATTCCTCAATTTCCACCAGCCACCGGGCCAGGGATTCGGAAAATTCATATACTTATCATAGGAAGGCAATCCTCTTCCCCTGCCTTTGAGTTCGGATTTTCGCTGAAATACAGGCGATGCAATTTTACAACTTGCCATCTCTGTTAACAGACCCACACAATTGTGATACCAGGCAGTCATAAGAAAAGCACCCTGCCACCACCCTGTATAAAAAGCTCCTGTTATAACACCGCTGAATCCTTTAGATTCAAGGTCAACCGCTATGTGTTCACCTAAAAGAGCTGTTTCCCGCCATATTAACGGGTCAACATTAGGATTAATCGGGTCACAGAAAGGAGGAACAAACAACCTGGCTCCCCTGTTGCCCATCTGGTGCTCATCAAGATACACCTGAGGAAACCATTCTTTATATAAAATCCTGTTAACAAGCCTTGATTCAACCTGTGTAAGCATATAAGCATCCCTATTATTATCATGACCGGTATATGTATGATACAAATAGGGCATTGGGCTCGCCTCAAAAGGTGTCTCTAAATATTTTTCATACCAGGTTCGTACCTTCTCAAGACCATCGGGATTAAAACTCGGAACAAGAAGAAAAATCACATCATTCAGTATTCTTTTGACCCGGGGGCTTTTCTCAGTTAAAAGTCTATAAGTCAACTCTACAGACATCTGTGCTGCACCTACTTCCGTTGCATGAATACTGCAGGTAATTAATAGGATGAGTTTTCCCTTTTCGGAAAGTCCTTTTGCTACCTTTTCAGACATTCCTCCCGGATTTGCCAGCTTTCTGGATATACTTTTATACTCCATCAGATTCTTCATATTCTCTTCAGAGGAAATTATCGCCATTATAAAGGGCCTTCCCTCTGTAGACTTCCCCAATTCCTTAACTGTAATTTTATCCGAGGCATCGTCAAGCATATTAAAATAAGTATAAATCTGTTTCCAGCTTGCAAGTTTATAATCCTCACCAACTTTAAACCCGAGAAACTCTTCTGGTCTTACTATCTGAGAGGTTGATTGAGCTGCAAAAGTTAAAAAAATCAATGAAAAAACGATTAAAACAAAGGTTCTTTTTATCGACATTTTTAACCCCATAGGTTTGTCATTTGTTATTAAACAATTAATTAAACGGTCAAATCTCATCAAAAATTCACTTACTTATCAGTTGCCCATTTAAAAAGTTTGGAATTACAAAAGAATTAATCATAAGTCTCAGTTTATCTGTATAAGATAATTTTTCATCCCGATAGTTTTTCATACTTAGTGTACTCCAGACCAGGCAAAAACCCTGATTTTAAAGTTTTTCGGTCAGGCAAGGATGCCTGAACTACAGCCGATGGTTATTTACATTTGTAGAACAAGTGTTCGTTTATGAATAGTTTTTACACAGTTTGAATAATGGTTGTGATACGTGGATAATTTTACATTATTAATTCCTTTAATTACTGGTAAAAATTCAATTTTTGAACATTTAACTTTTTCCTCACCAGAATCGAATTACTGTCATCGGTTCATAACAAAACAATTTTTTATTATGATTCTGTACAGGCTCACAATGACAGGTATTTTTAAACCACTACTGCAGGTAAAGTAACCTATTTTATATTATTAATTTTTTTTCCGTTTATTTTTTTCTGCTTTATTCAGTTCACTATTTGATTAATTTAATGGAAGTTTTAATTGTTCCACTCATAGGAATTTCCATCTGCGTCATTGAAACAGTTGCTTCAAGTGTACCGGTGGAACTCACCTCTATATAGTATCCTTTTCTATATGCGAAGAGTATTTCTCCCTTGCTTTTACTTGTTCCATCCATTGTGAAATCCATTCCCATCTGTGTCCCCTTACCCTTAATTTCGGATGTTTGCTCAAAAGCAATTTTCAAACACTCAGTATTATCCTTCATCAATTTCTCAACAACTGTATATTTAGAACTGGTATTGACATTTGTTTCATTTTCTCCAACTTTTTCAGTATAGGAGTCTGTTGAAGTCCAGCTATCATTTATTTTAACGGATTTTTCAGATAAATCAAAAAAGAAATTTCTGAAATAGCTTGATACAGACTGATATGAACCTTCAACAGGCGGGAATAGTTCCTGGTTTTTCATTTCCAGGAATTTACCCTTATTGGAGATTTTTACTTCAAGTTCTTTACCGATATATTTAGACATATCAGGGCTCATTTCACCCTGAGGGGATGAAGCTGTTACAGATATAGAATCAAACCCCATCCCGAAAGTAATAGCGCCATCTTCTGCTACATCTTTCACCTTAGAAAAAATCCTTGCTTTTACATCGGAAGTAGTTTCCATTTCATTGCCCATCACTTCCATTAACATTTCAGTATTGATTGTGAAATCATATTTGAGTGTGCTTCCTACTTCTGGACGATAGGTCAATATAAAACCAGTTTTCTCATTACCCCAGGGCTCAGACTTCTTTGC
>Ga0180301_10002814_pt1 | contig 13677 bp, 14 predicted proteins | sample GuaBasSediGuay16_FD_121797 | JGI IMG/M metagenome (GOLD analysis project Ga0180301, IMG submission 121797) | Subseafloor sediment microbial communities from Guaymas Basin, Gulf of California, Mexico - Guay16, Core 4569-2, 12-15 cm | ecosystem: Environmental > Aquatic > Marine > Hydrothermal...
CTCGCGAGAACCTCCATGACCTCCACCGAGAAAAAGCCACAATCCATGTAGACTCCCTCGACCTCGAGCCCCAGCCTCTCGATGTCACGAAGCACCGCCTCCACGGCGTCGGGCGCGGCTGTCGAACATAGAGATGGGCCTTATGGAGAGTGGGATCTTCCGGGAGCCGTCGATGGCGGCCGCCACGACGTACCTGTGCACGTAGCACTTCTTGGCGGGGGAGTAGTGGACCCACTCGTCGCGCGTGCCGAAGTAGGGAACTTCGGTTGTGTCTATCGCGACCAATACCCTCCTGCGGCGCAACACTATGGCGGCGATCTCCCCGAGGATCTCGTTGAGCCTCTCGGCGTCGCACATTCCTATTTTCCTCAGCTGGAAGGCCACCGAGTCGAGATACACATAAAGTGGCCGCGCGGCGGACGTCACGGAGTCATTGGAGACAGTAGCACTCGTCAGGATCCAGGAGAGAGACACTCGATTGATCTTGTAGCCGCGTATGGAGCGTGGGAGCGCCCCCGCGACCGCCGATACGCTTAAATACTGCGCCCGCCGGTGCGCGTTTCGCCTCTTTGTGGTTGTGTCGGGGTTTCATACTGTTAAGTGCCGGCGGGCGGCCGCATAAACCCTTCGCATTCTCCGAGAAGAAGTTTCAGAAGTATTAGAAGTATTAGGAGGTTGTTTCATAATTTTAATTAGGAAAGACCATTCTTGCTCAATGTAAAACTGTATTCATAAAATATTGTGAAAATGACAAAAATTTGCCTTTACAATTTGCAAGAATAACTTGTCTTTCGTAAAATTATGAAACAGCCTCGAAGTATTAGAAAAAGCATAATTATGATGATGCAATAAGTAATGTCCTGAGAGTGATGAGGAGGAGAGCCCATGAGTATAACCCATATCTTTACCGTAGGTGCTAGCCTCATAATAAACGCCTCCAGAGCGCCGAACATCCCGGACAACTTAAAGAACCTCTTCTCCACATGGATAAAAAGAGTCCCCGGAACAGAAGAAGATAAAAAAACAGCAGCCGAGTTCATAGGCCAGAAAAACAAGATAGTACCCCACCTCTATCAACTGCTTAAGGGAAATCCCAGAAGATACTCGGCCGAGTTGAACGCATACCTGGGACTTGTGGAGAAATACCCGGAGTTCAAAGCCGATAGGGTAATATTGTACCCCACAGCCACCGGAATAGGAAAAGTGGCCAGCACCCTCCTAGAACAGTATCTCAAGGACGAACAGAAGATAAAAGAGGTGGAAATTATAGACGTGCGCCGCTTCGGTCTCGGACCGGATTACTTTGATGAGGCGATCTTAGAAACGCTAGACAAACTGTGCAGCAGAATCAAAAGACTGAAGGAGGCAGGAGATAGAGTTTTCCTGAACCTCACTGGCGGATTTAAGCCGGAGGTCTCCGTCGCGTTGATAGCTGCCGCGTTATTTGAGGTAGATCTTGCATATTATATCTATGAGGTCTTTAACGAGGTCGTCGTATTACCATTATTGCCGCTGAAGGTTAAAGAGTCGACAATAAAACAGATAAGTGAAGCATTTAAAGGGAGGTTTGTAGCTCCAATAAGTGATATTCCCGAAGAATTATTTGATGATCTCAAGAGTAGAGGGCTAATACTTGTTGATGAAGAACATGACTCGGTGAAATTACGTGAATGGGTTAAAAAGATAATTTCTACATAATGCGTCATTGTCAGACGTTTATTTCCACGTCGTAAAGTAGTAAAAATCACTTGCCGATAGACATAAAAAGCATTAAGTGAAAAGTATCTTAAAAATTCGAAGGGGAGGTACTTGCTCGTCCTTATAGCCTCACTAGGAAGGGCTCCAGGTGTTATTACAGGCACTGTGGATGCGTTAATAGACGAGGGTCTAAGACCCGGCAGAGTATATATAGCAACAACACGAGATTCCGTTATTTGGAGCGATTGCATTCCACTACTCATGAAGGAGTTTGAAAAGAGATACAGGGGTATAGAGTTTAGATGTGAGGAGATAGTAACGGAGAAGCCTGATATCTATGACGAAAAAGATACTGCCGAATTCGCGAGAAAGGCCGCCGCAGTGATAGCAAGAGAAACGAAAATAGGTAATGACGTTTACATAAGCCTTGCAGGCGGCAGAAAGACTATGTCGGCTGTCATGGCACTCCTAGGACAAATCTACGGAGTAAAGGCGATACTTCATCTCCTTGTAGACGAAGAATTGGAGCGTAAGGGCGTAATCTCAAAACTTAAAGAATTGCCCGAAGAAGAGAAAGAAATGGTATTACATCCGCCGCGAAATAAAAGGGTTCTCGTAAAATTCCCAGTATTTGCAATTCCTTGGAAGATAGACCAAATTTTAATAGCATTAGAAAGCGGATCTTCAAAAGATCCGAATTTAGACAAAATTGTTAAAGGCATGGATAGTGTTGCAAGAAAATGGTTAGCAAGAATACTAAAAGAAGCAGAGGAAATATCTAAGTCCGTATAATCGAGTTTTTAGTACTTTTTCACTTATTTTTTTGGCGACAAAAAATGCAAAATAGGTACAATATATTTAATTAACTAATGGTCTTAGAAAACCGTACCCCAGATTTGTTTCGATACCAAGACCCTTTATGAATAAAGCCCTCAATATGTGGAGCACCATCTTAGATTTTTTCCTTAATTCAATTGTGATGGTTCCCTTTACAAGCCATACTTTTCCATCGTGTTGAAGAGATATTCTATAATTTGTAACCTTCATCGGTACTATACTTTTGCCACAGAATATTTTTGCCCAATAATGAGGATCAAGAGTTACTTCAGGATTAGGAGTCTTTATGGGACTCACAATTACAATTTTCAAACGTTTAGCGTCATTGGAAACGGGATTAAATGGACGTTCTAAGAGCTTTCCATATAGACCCTTATAAAAAACAAGAACCTTTCTTTCTTCCTCCAAATCGTATCTTATTGTAGCTTCAGCATTGAATCCCAATTCTCCGAGGACTATTAACATAGCTGCTATAAGTGGCTTTTCTATTTCCGTGCTCTTGGAAAAGATCCATATTTTTCCCTTTATTTTTTCAAAACACCTCAATCCAAGATCTACTTTAATGGAATTTCTTGACGATAATGCTTTAATGTATTTCTTTAGGTTCTCTAAAAAGGTCACGGGGTCTAAATGTATGTTCATTTTTCTGTTACAACGAAATTCGTAGAGATGCATTATGATATAACCTCCACGTTAACGGTATAGTCACCAAGTCCTGCAATTCTCATAGATCCAAGCCCTATTACAGATCCCAAGGTTATGCATTTCAGTAAAAGTTGTTGTACGTTTTCGTCAAATCTCTGAACATCAAATTTCAGAATTCCTATGATAGCAGGACTTATATGCAGATCGTCCCATGTAATGCGTCCTATTCTTACATTTAACCTTATGGGAGTGTAACGCAACATGGTTAATATTTTTGATAAGTAGACGCGTTCGGCAATGCTTAGAGGAAATTTCGTGTCAAATATTGCTTCAAGAAACTGGATTTTTGTTAAAATATTATGGACTACATAATTGAATTTTGGTATTTTCACGTATTTCCCTCGAATTGACAATGCAAGAGGCGTTCTTAGGGAAAGAATTATAAATTTCATTTTACTTGGAGGTAAGGGATGTACTTTCACGAATTTTCTTCTTTCCCCGATCACAGAAACATCAGAAATAAAAATTTTATAGTCCCCCTTTCCGATCATGTTTTCGATGGCCTGTGTAAAGACTTTTTTGTGTTTCATAGCGGGTTTAAGAAGTTCGAGTTCAACACTACACGTATTCTTTGATCTTGCAAGGACCCTAATTCTATAAGGTTTTGTGTATGAAAACGTATTTTTTGAGGATCTTGGAGGGAAGTATAGAAAATACGGGCAAAAATCTCTATCCTGGCATCTATTACAATTTAGATTTAAGCAATTATTGTCCCTCAGAGTTATTTCTCTGAAACTCCTTTCTAAAACTCTTCTTATTCCGATTCCTACAAACTCCCAAGGTCGAAGTCCTTGATTTTGATAGATTACATAGAATTTTATTGAGTGATACTCTAAGAACCCGCTAAGACTCAAGAGGTATGCCCTCTCTTGCCAATATCAGTGCTAGGTTTGTAACATAAGCTAAAAACTTCATCCTATCGGCAAACTCCTTTGTTCCCCTCTCTATAATTTCTTGTTGCTTAAGGAGTGGCAATCCCGCTCTTATCATTCGCTCGAACTCTTCAGAGAACCGATTGTATAAGTAGATATAACTAATTAACAGAGGTAGTATTTCTTCAGGAATTTCATCGGTATCTGTCAAGCGATTTGAATAACTATATGTTCTAGTTGCAATAGTATGCATCTTATACACTAGGGATTTTGAAACCTGATTTTTGTCCATAAGATCGTATAGCTTTTGAGCAAGCTCTTTTATTTTCACAAAGTCGTCCCACTTTAATGCGTTCATTTCTGTTCCGAAAGGAGATATATGATTCTTACCCAGAGCGAGTTTACTTTGATGCTCAGCACTTCTTACATCTCCATAAGCTAGGTGGACCGGATACTTCGGAGGTACTATTATTATTCCTGCGCTCATCGTAACCGCAACATCGCCAAAGATTTTCTCAAATGAGTTATGTAGTAACAAAATATATTCGATCACCTTATCAAATCTCCCCACGAAGCACATATCATCGCCACCACTAAATATTAAGAGTATGGGCGGCTGCCCTTTCACTTTAAGGTTATCTGCCTGTAGTAGCATGTTAGAAACTACATTATAGAAAAATTTTAGGAGTTCGGATGCTGTTACAAATCTAGATGGCGATGCCGAGATTGTTGCTGCTATTTCTCCCATATCATCGGTGTCCATGGCGCACCACGCGAGCAATGTTTGTTCTTCGTAGTCTTTTAGCACCATTTCATCAAATTCCATAACTCTATAGGTTTTATCTTCCTTTACTGAAGGAGCGAACATATTAAGGAAATCATAAGCAAATGCTATTTCTATTTCGCGATTAGAAATTACTTCTCTGAGGAAATCTAGGACATCGGCATCTGGGATGAAGTTTATAGTATCATTTAGTCTGTAAATTGTAATCTTCATACCTTTTACAGCGTCCTCAGACTTCTCACTCATAGACTCTATCAATAGTCCAAGACATGCGATGAGGACTCTCCATTCATCTATAGGACTTCTTTCAGCGCCTAACCATTCGAAGAGAAGATATGCAACCCCCATTTTTCTGAATAGAATTCCTCCGTATGAAAACTTTTGATAAGAAGAATAGCTCTCTATTAATTCTGCTACCTTTAAAAGTTCTGACTCATTAATTTCGGGAAATATTATTTCAACTAAGAAGACTGCATTTCTAGCAATTTTTCCTAGTAGATACGATAAGTAACATGCGCGGCAGATGTTAATTTCCTCATCTGCGACCTTCAAAATTCTTTCTTTATCCTCGAGAGTAGCCTTATATGGAAGTGAGACCTTACAGCAATCGCAGAGAATGTTTTCAGCGGTCACAGCCTCGCTCGAGGGAAATAAACCCAATTCGTTATGTTTATGGTGAATATCCTTAATAACGATGTATTTCCGGAATTTGCGTTCATCGCACAGCAAGATTGCTTCATGTAGGCATCCTGCGAAAGTTTCTCTCAAGGAAATATTCTGTTGGACAACAAAACTGAAGAAATCTACAGTTTTCTCTACATCGACTGAATTTTCGGAAATTGCTATTGTTGCGTATAGATCTCCATTAAATTCTTTTACACACGTTTCATTTATGATCGAATATGCTTCTTCTACCTTTTTAATAGTCTCCTGAGAATCCGGTACTATAATGATAGCGTTGCCACCAGCTACCGCTATTGCTGATGATATCTCAAGGCCGAGTTTTTTAAGCAGAAATGAAACGATTGCACGCCCAAGTAGTTCTATTAACAACGATCGGCCCCTTAGTAATCTCGATGCACCTGCGGTTCTTGCAATAGTTCTTATAAATGATTGTATTCCACTTACGTCCGTATAGACAATTCTATATCTTTCTCCGCCTGTTTTTAAGAGAGCATCGGCAATTGCTGCCGTCAAAAGTTGATGAACATATAATGATATATCAGGTAATGCCGTCTTAAAGACCGCAGATGGTATGAAGAAGAATGTGCACCTTAGAATCTCAATAAGAGTTCGGTACAATGACCACGGTGACCTTACTATATTTGTATTAACAAGATTATGCAACTTATTCACTAACTCGCGTAAAAAGTTGTAAACTTGATTGTATGATTGACCAACCATCTGTAATGCATCATCTAAGGTTTTTGGATAGAACTGCTCCAAATAATTTACCGGATCTGTTATATCTGGAGGAATTCTTAGGGGGACTGGTGCAAAAAACATTTTCTTATTTTTGATTTGTTCAGCAACTTCTAGTATTGATGATGGAGGTTGTTCCTGTTTCCTCACAAACCATGCCCAATAAGGTGACACTAATGGTGATTCTGCCGGTTTTAAATTAAATGCCGAGATTTCATCGGATGCTCTTATTCTTTCACCAGCCGATGCGTGATCCGCAAGCACTATTAACTTTGTTTCAGCACTTTTTCTATGATGTTCTTCTATAAGATATTTTACTCGATCTAACCGTTTGTCTCCAAGGATTCGTCTTAAAATTTCTGATAGTCCTAACTCATCGAGTAGCTTTATTGAGCATTCTTGATGTGAGGTTTTCGGTTCCTTAATTCTCTGATAAAACTTTCCTACGTCGTGGAGAAGTGCGGCGAAGAGAATTTCCCATTTATCCACCATTTCTCCCCTCCTCCTTAAGTGAAATACTTACCCATCCTATTTGTAGAGGATTTCCCGTTTTAAAACTCTCGTAGTCTAACTTAATCGTCATCAGATTCCACGTTCTACGGTAAATGCTCGACATAACATTGCATAGGCTGTTATAGAGGTCACGATAGTTCTTGTATAATATGAGATCGAGAGTTTTATGCATATGTCCGGTAGCAAACCCGACTTTCAAGTAAAAAATGGGCATTTCCTTCTCTCTTGACCTTTCAACTTCATTTTTCCAAGATCTGAGCATATCAGTTATTCTATCTATACCACGAACCTGTGCGAAGTTATCACGCAATAATTCTATTTCAAAATCTAATGCATCCAGCGAATATGCACAGAGAGCATCAATTATTATGTTAAGAATATTCAGTTTATCGGATATTTCATCAAATGGGCGGCCTTGCAGTCTTTTTGTTATTCTTCCGATCAACTCGTGCATTAAGATTACTGAATACTGATATCTGGAAGGAGGATCTATTGTTTCCACTGGAAATGCAACCGCTATATTCCCGGATCTTTCCATAACGGCTATACATCTCATTGCCAAGTCGTATTTTATACATTGAGGGTCTGAGATTAAGAGACACCTTAGAACATCAAAAAGGTACCTATCTTTCCACAAAACCTTTAAAAATTGTTGTTCGAAGTTTAAAGTTGCGTTTTTTATGTACTTTCTGACATCTCTTACTCTTCTTCTGTTGATCATATCTTTAATCGATGAAAGAACGCGGTTCACGTGATTCTTAAATGACTCTAAGATCTCATCATTACGAGTGATTAAGTAATACAGCAATGCAGTTCTTAGAAGTCCTTTTATTGTTGATCCTGGGACTATTGGTGTCCCTCCGCTTTTTATGTGCTCCTTGACATTATTTAGTTCTACTCTTATTCCTCGTTCTCTTAAGCGCTCATAATCGGAGACATGAACCGAACCGTAATATGATGATACTGCCTGTACTTCTGACTCATGTCTTCTGATCTTATCTAACAACTCCCTCGTTGTTCTAATTTTGTACTCGATACACTTCTTAATCAGGAGATTCGGATTTAGGCGATAGTATTTATCACCTACCATTACGAAGTCAAAATCTTTAAGTAACGCGTGTCCGGATCCTACATGGACAGGAGTTTTTACATCTAAGAGAAGTAAATATTTTTTAGAAGCATCATTTTGCATGTATGACCCTCCATGGGATATAAAATGCGAAAAATATACGAATTACTTGTTCGCCTTTAATTTTGTCAATTACACACCTTCCTATAGGTCTTAATTGCAAATTAGGAGAGGATTTTTTGTTTTGTAATAAATTTGATGGAAAAGTGCTCCCCTCAATCAAACATAAAGTTGAACTCCTAATTATACTGCGCCCTCCATATCCTCCTTTGAAAAATCCGGTATAAAAAAATAAACTCTTGAAATCTTGAATAATTCTCCACTCATGATCGGTGGGTGAATATATGCTCTGAGATATAATTGCATTATTGTTACTTATTTTAAACAGTTCCTCAATCTTCATAATTATGTCCTTTTTCAGTTTTGTAAACGAAAATCTCCCGAATCCATACGCTCTTTCTCCCCCTAGTCCCGCCTCGCTGAGATACTTTAATGCGGCTTCAAATTTCCCAATGTAATTTCTATCTATGTCCACTAATAGTACGTGAGGTGTCATTAAATGCAATAGACCTAAGTAATATATGTCTGTGGCTTTGGTATTTCTATCAACGACATTTCTTACTCTTTTCTCAGTTTTCCAAAGAATCTTCGGAATAATATCTATAAGCTTCTCTCTAACTAATACGCCTTTATCTTTGTCCGCCGTGTAATATTTATCGTCAATTCTTAACCGTACGATTCTCTTCTTTATGTTAACTTCCTCTACGGATATTTCTTTTCCTAAGAGAACTTCTTTTATAAAGTCTAGGTCAGTAAATGAGATATCCTTTAGTATCTTTAATAATCTTCCGCGTAAAACCATTAACCTCGGGAAATCCTCGCTCAAATTTGGTAATTTAAGAATGTCATGCGGAAAGGAAAGAGGCGCATGCACTAAGATCATTTCTTGGCCGTCAGAACAAATTAATGGAAGAGTTGATGAGAGTATGAATGGAGGATCTCTATTCATAAATCGATCAATGATATGAGATACTTCATCACCTCCGTAAATGTTGGCTAAAGCGTATATTATCGCCCCATAAATAGTATCTGACGGGACTCTTTTTTCTTCTACTTCTTCCACTCCTATACCTCTTCTTCCTATATGTAATGGCGATAAAAATTGGAATTTGTACCCTATGAGCATAGTAACCTAGCCCTCATTGACCGGTTCCCGAGGTTATCCCCTTAGATTCACGATATTTTTTCAATTCATCTTCGAGTATTCTTCTTAATTCACTTGTAATGTCTTTTATCTTCCTCAGGAGATCCTCAAGTGTCACATAAGTTCCGATCTCATGGTGTCCAGATGCTCCGCCAATGTAATAACTTCTAGGTTTAAGTATAAGCCTTATATTCGAGAATTTGATACGACCGTACCCTCTGCTTCCGCATCCGCCCAAGTAAGTATCCTCTAGAAGTTTCATTCCCCTAAATATGCTTTCAACGTAGTCCTCGAGTTTTCCGATCTTATTTTGATCAACATCGACATCATAAATGAAGTACGATATTGTTCCTTCAAATTCCACCTCAGGCTTTACCCTAAGGAAGGTTCTCGGATCTGCTGCACTAGTTATGCGATCTATTCTGTTCTCCGATTTTTCTTCGAGAAAGTCATCAAACTCTATTATATCTATGCCTTGTGCGAGCTTTTCGTCTCTTAGCTTCTTTACATACTCAATTGTGGGAAATGCATCACTAAATATCAATCTTGTAGGCGCAAGAACTTCTAAGAACTTATCTATAATCTTTTTGCGCTCGTCCGTCGCCGATTGTCTCTTTTCCAACAATTTAACTATGTGTATAGATGGTGATCCAAATAGGTTGTCTACAACGCAATCGGGATCCCAGCACCAGTTATCTTGCGAGAGATCTCTCACATGTATGTATATTTTTCTATCTCTCGAATAAACATCAAGTCCAAGGACAACTTCCAATAAACTACGCATTCTTCCCTTTATACTAGAACCTGGAATATAAGGTACCTCTATCTCTAATATTTGCCCATCAATCTCGTAAATTTTCTTCGTGGACATAGGTTGCACGTCTGCTCCTCCAATTATCATTTTTGCACCTGGTGCCCTAATAAGCAACCCTGTCTCACAAGTTAACTTATAATCAATAGTAAGAATTCCGAGAAGTGCTCTACCATTTATTACGTCAAACGCCCCCTCCATATACATCACCCCTTCAACTGCTTATACTTGAACGCTATTATGGCATCCAAGAATATTCTCAATTTGATAGATAATTCCGTTGCAACTTGGTATTTTCTACCATCTATATTAGCAATTATACTTTCTAACTTCCCCGAAATGGCGTTAGCGAAATCTCTATCCAAAACATCTCTTTCTGCGAGATAGTTCACGAGAATTATTGATCTCATGAGCAACTGCTTCGCTAGTTCCTTCCTCGTTTCATCAACAACTCCTGACAGTAGAGTTCTTACTCTTTCAAGCGATAATGTTATCATTCCATGAACTTTTCTTGCAGAAGTTATGCTGGTGTTACTTAGTCGGGTTGTTCTCATGCCTCTTAATGCATCTGTATACTTTCCTTGCAGAAATTGATCTACGATAGATAACCACCTAGGCAATGTCTTCACCCTTCTCCCCAACTTGACTTTGAGTGCTGATACCGTGATGAAGTATAATGTACATACTCATATAAATTTTCATGTTGTGTGGAGGCTGTTTCATAAATAAATTCAACATAAACACTCACGGCTAGGCATCGGCCCGGGGGCGTCGGTCGCTGGTCCGAACGTCGCCGTCCGTCTCTGCCCCTTCGGGCCTCATCTATTTCCGTGTCACGTGCCCGCCTTCCCGGTGGCGATCCGCTCTATGTTCAGCGCGAGGGACAGCCACTTCACGAAGGCGTCCGCGCTCTCGACGAGCTGGTACCTCAGCGACCTCCTCAGCCTCGCCTTCAGCCTCGAGCAGAAGCGCTCTCCCTCGCTTCTGTGGCGGTAGAGGTGCCTGAGGGCCTCGAAGATCCTCTCGTATTTTGCGGCCCAGCCCCGCCGCCTTCCCCGGCGGGGCGGCCTTCTGGGTTTTGCGAGGAGTAGCGCATCCCTTTCCAGTGTTTTTTCGAAGTTGCTCCTTCCGAAGTACGCGGAGTCTGCGAACACGACTGATTTTTCGGGGACCGAGAGCAGGAGACTCTGGTAGCCTTGGTAGTCTGCGGTGGGGCCGGGTGTTGCGGTTGCTGCCATTACGAGGTCGGATCGTACGTCGTAGAGGAAGTGGACCTTGAAGTGGCGTCCTTTTTGGCGGTGCGGGACTCCGGTTGAGTCTGCAACCAGGAGGTCGGGTTTTCCGGCGGCCTTTGCTGCGGTCTCCATTGCCCAGTCCTTTAGCTTCACCCAGGCCCTGTGGATGGTTGCGGGGCTGGGGGATGCTCCCACGATGAGGGGTGCGAGCTCTGCGGTTCTTTTGAAGGTTATGTTGAGGAGGGCCTTTATTGCACATAGCGCGGCGAGCTTCCACGTCTCGTACTTCGGAGGGCGTCCCCTGCGTTTCCGCTCCGTCCGTAACTCTGGCGCCAGCCTCCTTGCCGCGACCAGAATGGCTATAATTGCGTTGCGGTTGTACGATAGTACGTCTGCGAGCGGGTTGTGCTGTTGCATGGGTCTATGGGGGCGGGCCGCCCCTATAGACCCTCCCCTTTACTTTTGTAAAATTATGAAACAGCCTCGGAGATCGGGAGACCACCAAAAGGTTGTCCTTTGTCAAGCTAACGATTGCCTATGACAAGTGTGCGAAAAAGTCCGGAAATCGGAACTTCCTCTTCTGTTGGAATACGTCCTAGAGGGCGGGAAGCTCAAGATCATCACAGCGCTATACTAGGGCAGGCTGGAAATGTACGAGAGGAGGGAAGAACGATGGGTTCTCAAAAAGTCTCTGAGCGGTGTTAAAATTGCGGTACGCAACGATCCTATGGTTCTGTTTGCGACTATCGAGGCCGTGGATGCCGATGGAAGATCCGAGTTTCTGACCAATATTCCGAAGGATGATATGGTCCCTGTGGGCCGAAATGTTGTAACCTACACAAAGGTGGACCCTCCGTTCCTCGAGGAGGATGTGGAGAGGGTTATCGTCACCATTATTCGTGGAGAACTGGCAGCATCTCTTAACATTCCTAGGACTCTTATCTGCGGTCTTGCCTACTATCTTGTGTTCACGCGCCGCTACCTCCCCACCGTTGAAATGATGAGAGCTACAAATAAACCCCTAGATGCTCCCATTGATCCCAAGTACGTCCGCAGGATCTGGAATCTCTTCGAGAGGGCTCTCCGAACCTACATTTACCTGAAGACCGGAATCTTCCCCAAGAGATTGGACGACATCTGGAAGACCAAAGAGGAGATTGCACGGGATCTGGGTGAGGCCGTGAGAGAAGCGTTCATCTACGCCTATGCCATTCGTTCGGACGTTCACAGGGCAAAACACACGATTTTTTACTTGGAGGCAGCATTTTCGAGAGTGGAGAAGTTGGTGGCGGAGATCATAACGAGGGCCGGAATGGACTACAAAGAGGTTGTGGACGAAATAGAATCGAGACTTAGGAGAGCCGCGGAGGACGGGTGCGACGGGATCTCTTTTGCTAGTAATAAATCAATCAATATTAACAAAAGGTGTGGAAGTCTCCCTATCTCTTTCTAAAGAGAGTTCTTTGAAAGAACATAATCGCGGAATTACAAAGGCTTGCGCGAAGGGGCTTTCTATCTCTTTCTAAAGAGAGTTCTTTGAAAGGAGCTACCGGAGAAAGAGTACGACCGCAGCTACACACCACCCGACTTTCTATCTCTTTCTAAAGAGAGTTCTTTGAAAGAATGGGTAGTGAACAAGGGAAATGTGAGGTTTAGGATTAGAAGGTCTTTCTATCTCTTTCTAAAGAGAGTTCTTTGAAAGGTTGTTGGTTGCGGGTGAGGATTTCGATCTTGTACGAGAATCTTACTTTCTATCTCTTTCTAAAGAGAGTTCTTTGAAAGAAGAAGATGAAGAGTTACTAACTGCTATTGGAGAGGCATACACGAACTTTCTATCTCTTTCTAAAGAGAGTTCTTTGAAAGACGGTAGAGGCGTTCAATGAGCTGTTCTGAGGTGGAGGCAGATGAGTGAGTGCTTTCTATCTCTTTCTAAAGAGAGTTCTTTGAAAGACGAGTTGAAGCACGACGAGTTGTATGTTGACACGAACGGGCTTTCTATCTCTTTCTAAAGAGAGTTCTTTGAAAGGTTTGAGGAAAATTGTGAGGGTGACGGTAAATATAACCTTTCTATCTCTTTCTAAAGAGAGTTCTTTGAAAGTAGAAGAGAGGGTCATGGAGGTAAAAGGGGAGGAGTTTGTGAGGAAACTACTTTCTATCTCTTTCTAAAGAGAGTTCTTTGAAAGATGAAGATAAGCGGGTCTCGCCCACTGGGCGAGGCCTACGAGATCTTTCTATCTCTTTCTAAAGAGAGTTCTTTGAAAGAGTGCGGAGGCCCACAAGAATGCAAGGATTTTGACCCCAGCAGCTTTCTATCTCTTTCTAAAGAGAGTTCTTTGAAAGGATTTGAATTTATGATTGAATACCCAAAACCGACAACTTTCTATCTCTTTCTAAAGAGAGTTCTTTGAAAGCAAGAGGAAGCGGTCGCTATACTTATCCAACAAGCGCTCTTTCTATCTCTTTCTAA
>Ga0180301_10002815_pt1 | contig 13675 bp, 20 predicted proteins | sample GuaBasSediGuay16_FD_121797 | JGI IMG/M metagenome (GOLD analysis project Ga0180301, IMG submission 121797) | Subseafloor sediment microbial communities from Guaymas Basin, Gulf of California, Mexico - Guay16, Core 4569-2, 12-15 cm | ecosystem: Environmental > Aquatic > Marine > Hydrothermal...
AAGTTTATAAACTTTTTCTAAATTTTACAAATAATAATAATCATCTTAAAAAATGATTGTAATAATAATAGTGAGTGCATATTGCTTGCTAACCAAGCCAAGGCATCATCTTCCTTAATTCTCTTCCAACCTTCTCAATTGGATGCTCCCTCTCCATCTTGAGCAGTTTTGTGTAAACTGGTCTGCCAGCTTTGTTTTCCAAAATCCACTCTCTTGCAAACTCTCCAGTCTGAATTTCTTTTAGAATCTTTCTCATCTCTTCCTTTACAGCCTCATTGTAGATTCTTTTTCCTCTCGTCATACCTCCATATTTAGCTGTCTCACTCACAGCCCTCCACATGTTGTATATTCCACCTTCGTAAATTAAGTCGATTATTAGCTTTAATTCGTGCAAAGCTTCGAAGTACGCCACTTCAGGCTGATAGCCAGCCTCAACGAGAATATCAAATGTGGCTTTAACCATCTCAGCCACTCCACCACATAAATCAACTTGCTCACCAAACAGGTCTGTCTCAGTTTCTTCCTTAAAGGTGGTCTCAATCACACCAGCTCTCGTTGAACCGATTCCCTTTGCATAAGCTAATGCAATTTCCAATGCATTACCTGTGTAATTTTGTTCAACAGCCACTAATGCGGGAACCCCTTTACCTTCCAAGTACATTCTCCTCACTAATGGACCGGGGGCTTTTGGGGCTATCATTGTGACGTCAACGGTTTCTGGTGGAACAATTTGGTTGTAGTGAATATTGAAGCCGTGGGCAAACATAAGCATGCACCCTTCCTTCATGTTGTCTTTGACGTCGTTGTTGTAAACGTCGGGCTGAACCATGTCTGGGATTAAGAATACTATAACATCAGCATTCTTTACCGCTTGCCTTATTTCTTTGACAGTCATCTTATCTTTCTTTGCAATCTTCCACGTTTTCTTGTCCCACTTTGGCAATCCAACAACAACTTTAACGCCTGAGTCTTTCAAATTTTGGGCTTGGGCATGTCCTTGGTTGCCATATCCCAAAACAGCAACAGTCTTACCATCTAACCAGCTCAAATCCGCATCTTTGTCGTAGTACACCTTAGCCATAGAATCACCTGTTCTTAATATGCGAACCATTTAATATACATTTCTCTAATTCAAATTGTGAAAAGTTTGAGGGAGAGAATAATCGATTTGCTGATGGACAACAGCTTAACTGCTAAGGAAATCTGCAACCTTTTGGATTTGGAGCCAAACAGGGTAAAGGAGGTCTATTCAAATATAGAAAAGATTGCCAAGATCGTGAGAAAGAAGGGTTTAGAGTTGATGGTGATGTATCCGAGATGCAAAAACTGCGGGTTTGAGTTTAGCAAGATTAAAGCGTCGAAGTGTCCGAGATGTAAGAGTGAGAGGATTGAGGATGCAAGATTTATGATAAGATGATGATTTCACCTATCTTTGTTTTACGTGTAAACCCAATTTTTTCGTTAGGAGTTAAACATTTAACAATATTTTTAGATTCAGTTGTTCCTCATGAAATTGCGATTTTTGATTAAATCCCATTCTCGTCTCTTTTATCGATAAACTAGCAATCTCATTTTAAACATGCTTTATTCTGATTTAGAAGAAGATTTAGTATTAAAATTCAATATTAAAATTTGGCTGTGATAACGATAAAACTTATTTTTACCCAGCAGTTCAATAGGATACATGTCAATAGAAGATCGAGAAGATGCCCTAAACTTACTAAAAAAATACGTTAAAACGGAGAATTTGATAAAACACTGCATTGCCACTGCTGCAATCATGAAGGAAGTTGCTAAAGAGCTAAATGAAGATGAGAACACATGGGAGTTAATAGGAATCTTGCACGACATTGACTATGAGATCGTTAAGGAGGACATGACCAAGCATGGGTTGGTTGGTTATGAGATCTTGAAAGAAAATGGAGTTAGCGAAGAAATTGCCCAAGTTGTTAAAACCCACAACCACACTCTATTTGGCAACTACGAAAAACCCGTTGAAATAGCATTGCAGGCAGCAGACAGCGTTTCTGGATTGATTATAGCGTGTGCTTTGGTTAAAAAAGGTAAGATTACAGATGTTACACCAAAGACCGTGAAAAAGAAGTTTAAGGACAAGAGTTTTGCCGCGGGTTGTGACAGAAATAGAATTAAGGAAATAGAGAAGTTGGGAATGGATTTACCAAAATTTTACGAATTAGCCATTCGGGGGTTAATTGGTGTGAAGGAAGAATTGGGGTTAGAGTAACCATGATCAAAAATGAGAGTGGCAATAATCGGTTACGGCAACTTGGGAAGAGCAATTGCAAAGGCATTGGCAAAGAAACATGAAATTATAGCAACAAAAAGGGAACTAAACGCTAAATCAAAGTTAAAAAGGATTGAAGTTACAACAAACAACGCTTACGCTGTTAAAAATTCAGAATGTGTGATTTTAACGGTAAAACCAAAGGATTTGATGCTCGTTCTGGATGAAATTAAAGATTATGTTAGCAATAAACTCGTAATAAGCTTTGTGGCGTTTGTAAAGCTGCATGAAATCAAAAGTATATTGAAACAAGCTAAAGTGGTAAGGGCGATGGGAAACGTTGGGGCAGAAATTGGAAAGAGCTTTACAGCCTATTATGTTGAATATGTCGATGAAGAAACAGATAAAGAAATCTTCAATCTGCTATCTTTAACTGGAGAAGTCCACAAAGCTAAAAGCGAAGAAGAATTGGACTTGATGACGATTTTCTCAGGTTCAGCTCCAGCATTTATAGCAAAATTGATTGATGCCTTCATTTATGCTGGTTTGAAGTGTGGTTTAAATGCCGAGTTATCGAAAAAGGCGGCATTATCTGTGTTCAACTCAACGTCTGAACTGCTTAGGAAAGAGAGTATAGATGGCTTAATCAAGCGCATAACAACGCCAGCGGGTACGACAATAGAGGGGTTGGTGACGATGGAAAAGCACAGTGTTGAATTCGGAATAATGGATTCAATCGTAAAAGCAGTTGAAAAAATATCGAAATTTAAAAAAGGGTAAAATGTTTAAACAAGTTTGTTGGTGCAACTAAAAATGATTGAAAATTGGGAAGAATACAGGATTATCAACAGGGCTTTGGAGGAATTAGTAGCGAAATCGAACACGATTCCCAAGGTAGAGAGAGCTTTGAAGTACATCATCAAAGCTGGGGGAAAAAGAACGAGACCCATAATCGTGCTTTTGAGTGGGAGACTTTGTGGTGGGGATTACAAAGATGTTTTAAACATCGCCCTGGCTGTTGAATTAATTCATACCGCAAGCTTGGCACATGACGATGTAATTGACAGAGGCATGGTGAGGAGGAACGTCAAGGCTTTACACGTTGAGTATGATCTATCTTTAGCAATATTGGTGGGAGATTGGTTGATTTCGAAATCTGTGGAGTTAACATCTGTTTATGGTGAGGAGATCGTTAAAGAATTTGCCAGAGTTGGGATGTTGATGTCCGAAGGAGAAATACTGGACGTTTACAGCGTAAAGGAAGATTTTGGTGAAAACGAATATTTCAAGTGTATTTCTTCAAAGACAGCTTCACTGTTTGCATACAGTGCAAAAAATGCATGTAAAATAGTTTCTAATGATTTAAAAGCTGCTGAGAAGTTGTATGAGTATGGCTTGAATTTGGGGATTGCGTATCAATTGGTTGATGATTTACTTGAATATTTGGAGATGTATGAAGATAAAAAATCGGAGTTTGAATCTAAAACTTTACCACTAATTTATGAATCAAGGTTTGGATTTAAGGAGGCTGTTATTAAAATTTTGGAGCTAATCAAACACTACGCTGAGAAAAGTGTAAAGGCTTTGGATTACTTTGAAAACAGCGAATACAAAACGAAACTGTTGAAAATGGTTGAATTCATGACTTCTGACTTGTTGAAAGGTTATGTGAGCAGAAACAAGGAAATTTTAGGCTTACTTGAGAGTTACGGTTAATTTTGTTTTAATTTCTCTTTTCCCGTTTAAGGTCTAAATATCACTAGGTTTTTATGCAAAAGGAATTCTAATTTGTACTTTTAGTACATAAGCACTAATCAAAAATATTTATAATTATTCTGTGTACAAACATAAATGAAAACAATGGATGTGGAAAATTTGAGAGACCTAATAGAAACCAAAATTAAAGACGGAGAGTATCCTGTATCGCTTAAGGCTATTCAAAGAGAGTTTAAATGTAAACTGCTTCCAGTTAAACAGGAGATATTGGACTTTATTAAATCTATGGGTCTTAAGATTAAGTGAGTTTATTATGATATAGAAATATATCCTCCATATGAGTACGAGAAGATTCCCGAACTTTATTATCTAACTCACGTGGAGAACGTTCCAACTATGGTAAAGCACGGCTTGTTATGTCGGAAGCTTGTTGAAAAACAAAAAATCAACCATAAATCTATAGCAAGCGAAGAAATTGTCAAGAAGAGAAAGTTAAAAAGGACACCAGACGGAAAAACCCTAGATGAATTTGATAAAAGTGCGTTCTTTGGGCATGGTGTTTACTTTTCAGATGGAAGAACCCCATATATTAAATTTCCCTACAAAAGACCATTGGAGGTATCCTTCCAAACTTGAATGGATCGAGGAAGGTCTCAAATATTTTGCTGATAAGTATAAAAGTTTGAATATTAAGTCAATAGCATTCCCCAAACTTGGTACTGATAAGGGCGGTCTTGAGTGGGAAGACGTTAAAGACTTAATGGAAAAGTATCTCGGAAATATCGACATCCTAGTGTACGTTTGTTATGACAATAAACCTGATTTAATCGAGCAAAAAATGATACAAGAAGTCAATACGCTGAGTTACTCACCAAAGCTCAGGAAGATGCTTGAAAAAACAAAATTAAAGAACATGTAGTAGATCGTATTATCGAGCATCTGCCTATTAAAAGATTTAGGGAAATTATGAATATTAGAGATGTAGGAAGTAAGAGTTACGTGAAGTTGCATAAATTCTTCTACAGCAAGTGCAAGCCTAATCATAGCTTTAACCAAACCAAATTGAATTCGTTTTTTAGAACTTGAGCTTTAGTCATCTAAAATAAAAATATAGTTAAATTAATAACTTGTTCAACCAAGCTTTCTCATCAATTCCCTCGAATTTTCAAACACTTCTTTGACATCTCTAACTCCAGCTCCAATCAAAATCTGTTCTGCCATCTTTTTGTCTATCAAATCGGATGGTGAATGAGCATCCGTGTTGATCACGAGCTTACATCCTACTTCATCACCAATCCTTGCCACATGTCCATTGGTTAAGCAGTGTCCCTTTCTTGCAGAGATTTCCAAACAAATCCCATTCTCTGCAGCAATTTCAGCTGTATTTAAATCGATTAAACCGGGATGTGCAAGGATGTTTATTTCCTCTTGAACCGCTGCGATGTTTGTTCCTTCTTTAACAGGTTCAACAATAGTTTCTCCATGAACGACAACTATCTCCGCACCCTCCTTCCACGCTATCTCAACGGCTTTACCAATCAGATTTGGCGGGACATGAGTTATTTCAACACCAAACAAAATATCTAGTTCGTAATCATCTCTAAAATCCATCATTTTTCTTAGATTGTTCATCAAATAATCAATATTCGAGAAATCAGCGTGATCGGTGATGGCAAAAGCCTCATTCCCCAATTCAGCCATCCTTCGCGCAATCTCAGAAGGTATCAATTCGCCATCGCTGAAAACAGAATGCAAGTGTAAATCGATCATAACAAAAGTGTTAAATAATTGGCTGAAAAACCTTTTGTTGTGGTTGGTTTAAGAAGGCTTGTGCTGGATGTTTTAAAACCCCACGAACCGAGTAACGTTCTTTTAGCATTAAAGCTGAGCGAAGTTGATGGTGTGGATGGTGTAAACGTAAGTTTGGCGGAGATCGATCAGAGCACTGAAACCCTTAAAATTACTGTTGTAGGAAATGACTTGGATTTTGAGGAAATAAAAGCGGCTATAGAGAATTTGGGAGCTGTAATTCACAGTGTAGACGAGATTGTGGCAGGAAAGAAGATAGTGGAGTCTGTAAAAACCGAACAAGATTAAGTATGTACTTGCAATGTACCTGTGGAAACAACACCTTCAGGATAACCTTAGATTTTGTTGCTGAATGCACAAAATGTGGCAGAAGTATAACTATTTGTGAAGCAAAACCCAGACAGCCTGCCCCACCAGAACCCTTGCCACCAAAATTACCAAAATACTGGTTTAAAATTTAAAGTATAAGCATTAAAAATCTACAAATATCGGTAATTCGATTAGCACTATGCATGCTGATTTGTATATAGATCACATAGATGTTTCTAAATACTTGCCAATGGAGGATTGCTTGGATTGTGGTTTTACATGCAAGCAATTTGCAAAGAGGTTAATAAAGAGGGAAGTGGATGTGAATAAATGCCCACATCTTAGCGGTAAGCAAAGAGACTATATAAAGATGGTTGTGGATGCTGAGAATGTACTGCCAAAGGTTCCGATCTATCCTTCGACAATCACAACAAAAACGGGCTTTGTCATGGCGGGCAACAAAAGTTCCCCCATTCTTGTTACTGCCAACTATCCTCATACCCAAGCTGTGATAGGAGAAGTCTTAGCTAAAGCTAACATACAGTGTAATCTGCTAATAATCGACACAGAAGGTTACTCCGTTGACATGGCAGTCTATCTTAACCTTTTTACTGGTGAGAGGGTTAGAACAGCAATTTTGGAGAGTGATTTGCAAAATCTCGTCAACCACAAAAAACTTGTGATCCCGGGTTTAGCTGAGAGGTATAAAGATGAGATTGAAGAGGCAACAGGATGGGAAGTCCTTGTAGGACCTGTGTGTGCTGTGGAAATTCCAATTTTCTTGCTGTCAAAAAAGCTTGTTAACTCGTAAACCTTTTATTCCGTTAGGAAAACCTAACGGAGTGAAAGAGGGCACGTATCTTAGGGTTATTTATAAAGCCTTCCTGAAGGGTATGGATGTTGTTGGGCCAAGCTATGTTGCAAAAGAGCTTGGGATTTCAAAAGTAACTGCTTATGAGGCTCTATTAAAACTTGCCGAAATGAATTATGGTGTGTATATTCAAAAAAGGGGATTTATGCTGAACAGTGCAGGAATAAAGGCTGGTAAGAATTTGACAAGGAGACATAGATTAATTGAGTGTCTTCTTGCAGAATTGGAGATGGATCCGGATAGAATATGCAAAGAGGCTACGAGAATTGAGTGTTTTGTGAGTGATTCTCTAATAGAGGCACTGGAGAAAAAGTATGGAGATAAAGAAACTTGTCCGTGTGGTTACTCATTACAAGTGAAGTAACATGTGGAGTAATATGTGGACGCACAGCACAAAAACAGCATTGACAATAATTATTTTGGTTTTAACATTAACTCCAGCCTCTGCAATAAACGTTGTCTGCTCTCTACCAGATTTCATGCCGATTGTAAAGGCTATTGGCAAAGAAAAAGTCAATGTAACAAGCATAATGCCTGCAGGTGCAGACCCACATTCTTTTACTGTAACAAAGTCCACTATGGATAGCATAGAAGATTCTGATTTAATTTTACTCGTTAATTCAAAATTTCTGCATTTTGAGGAGAAAATTAAGGAGAAATATGGTTACAAATGTCTCGATTTTGATGATTATAAGAAGTATGGAGCAAAATTAGATTCTTTTCCAAAGTACAACAAAAATCCCCATGGATACTGGCTTAAACTTGATAACGGAATTGCTATCGCTAAGGCTTTTACAAATGCCCTGTCAGAGATATCTCCACAGAACAAAGATTTTTTTGAGCAAAACTTGAAGGTGTTTGTGAGTGAAGTTGAAAATTCAAAGAGGGTAACGAGGGAGATTATAAGAGAGCGAGGGTTGGAAAACAAATCGTGTGTTGCTATTGTGCCGGGGGTTTGCTACATAATTCAAAACATGGGTATGAACGTTGGCGATGTTTTGTTGGGCGAAGAGCTGGGATTTGCAAGCGGAAAAAACATTGCTGAAATTGAACATAAGCTAAGAACGAAATATTGCTGCATTGTGCTTCCGGAGTTCATGAGAGAGTCTAAGGCTGGGGAGATTGCAAGGCAGTTGTCTATGGATACGGGAAAGCCGATAGTCTATGTCAAATTCGTGATGGCGGGCAAGAATGATAGTTATGCTGGTTTACACTATAAAAATCTCATCAGGTTTGCTGAACTGGGTGATTTCAAACTTAAATGCAATCAATCCTATGAGCTATTCGTAGCATTGGTTTTGCTTGCAATCATTCCAATATTGCTGTTGAAAATGAGGGGTGGAATATGAAGCCTATAGTTGTTAAAGATGTTGAATTCAGCTATAATGGAGAGAGAATCCTTGAAAACGTTAGTTTTAGTGTTGATGAGGGGGAATTTGTGGCTATAATGGGGCCAAATGGTAGTGGTAAAACAACTTTATTAAAGCTCATTTTGGGGTTACTAAAGCCTAAAAGAGGGAAAATTGAAGTTCTCAATCTAAACCCTTGGGAAAGTAGGGAAAAGATACAGAATTACATAGGTTTTATGCCTCAAAAGGAGCACATATCCTCAAAATTCCCCATACTAGTCAAAGATGTTGTATTATTGGGCAAGGCTGCAAGAAAGAAGTTTTCAAAGCTAACAAAAGATGATGAGGAAAAAGCCAAGGAGGCTTTAAGGGCTGTAGGTCTTGAGGATTACTGGCTAAAGAGGTTTAATGAGTTGAGTGGTGGACAACAACAACGTGTGCTACTTGCAAGAGCTTTGGCTGTTGAGCCAAAAATATTGCTGTTGGATGAACCATTTAATGGCGTTGACATTCCAAGCCAAGATAAGATTGTCGAACTTATGGATGAACTTGCAAGAAAGGGAGTAACAATAATGATGGTCGTCCACAACATAAATCCGCTTTTACATCACATACACAAGATCGTTTTGCTGAATAAAAGGTTGATAGCTTTCGGCTCACCTTTTGAAGTTTTAACGGCTGAGAAGATGGTTGAAACTTATGGTTCGTCAATTCCAATTATCGTTTGTGAAGAGGGTTACGCACATCCATTGTTCGGTGATACCCATGGATAGTTTTGCAACGTCAATACTATCACAACCGTACATACTCAGATCGATCTTAGCTATAATACTTATTGCCATAAATGCATCTGTTACAGGATCGTTTACAATTTTCAGAAACGTCTCATTCTTGGTTGCTGGGGCAAGCCATGCCGCCTTGGCGGGAGCAGCTTTAGCAATCGTTCTTGGAATGTACGGAATTATCAATTTAAACCCAATAGTTGGCGGAGCAATCTTTGCCGTGTTTACAGCTTTAGCAGCAGGTTATGCAGCAAAGGATGAGGGAATAAATACAGCCATAGCCATATCTTTTGCGATGTCGATGAGCTTGGCAATTCTATTTATTTCGATGATAAGGGAGTATGCTGCGAGAGTTTGGGGGTTGCTGATGGGCGATTTATTCCTTCTGACAGATTATGATCTGGTTTTGATGACAATCTCAACTTTATTTGTCATAATCGTGGCAATAATATTTTACAGAGAATTTTTGTTTGTCTCGTTTGATATGGAGGGAGCTTTAGCTTATGGGATTAACGCAACATTTGTAAATTACTTGCTTTTGACAATCATAGCCATTTCAGTTGTTGTAATGTTGAAGGGTGTTGGAGCCATACTCGTTTTTGCGATGTTTGTAGCCCCAGCAGCAGCAGCCAACGAGGTGGCGAGGAAAATTTCAGATGTTTTTATCTTGGCTTTCATTATAGCAGCCTTAAGTGGATTTTTTGGAATCTTTGTCTCTTTCTATGCTGAGATCTCGCCTGGAGCTATAGCTGCTCTTTTAGCCTCTCTAATATACTTCCTGAGTGTGGCATTCAAAAAATTTCAAAAATTTCAAAAAATTGGTTAGGACTATTCGCCTTTATACACAAAAACAGGTATTCTGGAGTGCCTCACAACTGTATCTACAACACTTCCAACCAAAACAGCCTGTATCAATCCCAAGCCTCGGGATCCCATAAATATTATCGTTGATTTCTCCTCCTCGGCAACCTTTAAAATCATCTTGTGGGGGGAACCTTTTTTAACGATAATCTTCGTTTTTATACCGTCGCTCTCCAACTCCCTCTTGATTTGCTCAAGCTTTTGGATGTTATCGTCTTCACTTACGTGAAGGATAATAACCTCACCATTCACCTTTATTGCTGCATACTTAACGTACTTCAACACTTTGTCGGAATGCTCCGACAAATCGTGAGCGTACAGTATTCTTTCAAACATCTTTGGAAATAACCTTCTGCATTCATAACCATCTTCCTTCTCAACAAGCTCAAATTTTACAACTATTACTGGAACCTTTGCTTTTCTAACAACACCCTCTGAAACGCTGCCCAACAGTATCTCCTTGACAACACCCTTACCCCTCGAGCCCATTAAGATTAAAGATACCTTCTCCTTTTCAGCAGCCTTCAAAATTTCTACAACTGGATTACCAGCGGGGATTGGATCAATGTATTTTGCATTTATGCCCTCAATTTTCAGAAACTCCACCAGTTCTGACAGTTTTTCCTCAGCCACTTTCTGTTCTGTTTCTATGTACTCTTCAATGTCAATTCCACCTGCAATCCCAGTAACCCTATTCAAGTTGATTACCCTAATAAGAACAACTTCCTCAACTCCAATTTTTTTTAACTCCGACAAGTAATCTAAAATTTTCAGGTTACATTCTGAGAAATCTGTAGGAAATAACACCTTCTCGAACATGGCAATCATGGCAAACTGAAACTTTGAATATTTAAAGTTTGATGTTTTGGTTCTGTTCAATTAAGGGTTGTTAAAAAAATGGATTGTTAATTGGTTAGTAGCAATGATATTCTGAAATTACCAAGTCGTTTTTATATAATCTCCTGCAACACCCGTTAAATTCGCCTTAAGCTTTACTTCTAACTAATCGGTTTTACCATACCACTCCTTAATTACTCCCTTAGCCCTATCGTTATCTTTAAATTTAAATTCCAAATCAGACCAGCCTAAGAAGCAGTAACCGTCAACCTTGCCCCAAGTTTCTTCAAGAATTGTCCTAAAGATTTTCGCTTGGACTTCTTTACCGACTCTCGACCTCTCAGCCCCAAGTTCTCCGAAGAAGAATCCCTTCAACTTGTACTGCTTCTTTAAATCATTTCCCTTCTCAACAGCCGTTTTTAGATGTTCCCTCAGCTCCTGATGTCGATTATCGCCCCACATAATGTCGAAAGCTATGTAATCGTACTTGCCTATATTCTCGATGTTTCGAGGGCCAATATCAGCGAATTTCAAAACCAGATTTCCCGAAAAAATCGCCCTCAAATCCTGAGACGTCTTAATCCATTGATTGACCAAATTTGAATTGGCAAAAGTAGCATCTGGTTCATTCAGAGGAGAATAGAATTCAACTTTTTCCTCTTCAGCAATCTTTGCCCAGTGCAGAGCGATGTTGTGGAGATCGTCAACATACTTCGGATTATCGAGATTTGGAAAACTGCCCGGACCTGCGGTATTTAGCTCAAGAAATACAGCAAATCCAGCTTGATGGGCTTTTTCGATCAAACCAATGATTATGCTTTCCGGAACGTCTTCACTTATGCTTCCATCTTGTCTGACACTGTAAAGAGGACAAATTCTTAATTCCATTGATGTTCAAGGATTTTAACTCCTTGACCTCTTCAGTGTCAAGAGAATACATGCAGTTTTCACTTGAGACAAACTTTAGAAAGGTAATGTTTTGTCTTCGATATTGAGCTTTCTTTTCCTGAACTACCTGATCGTGGTATTGGGATGTGCCCTTTTCCCATGTTTCATTCTGAAGTGGAATCTTGTTTTCTGAGACATCCTTTTTCTGAATACAGCAGACTCCTAAGATCAAAGAAACCATCAAAATTCCAATCAGCATCAAGATTTTCTTGCTCATCACAATCAGTCCTTTCATTTAGACCTTTTAGAGTTTCCTTATAAGCTTTCCTGTCACATGCCCTTAAACTTCTGAAATCATAGCATCAGATCTTCTTCAACTTACAATCAAAGCTATTCAAATCGAACAAGGCGTATCTACCCGATGAGGCTGAGCCGGGATTTAGAACAATGTTTGATTTATCCTTGACATAAATCCCCGGGGATTCGTGAATATGACCGCAAAAGATCACATCAAAGTTGTGCATAATTTCTCTAACAACAGCACATCCCGCATGTATGCCTGAATATGTCAAGTCGAGAATTCCGAGTGGTGGACAATGCGAAATTAACACGTTCTTTTCGCCATACTCAAAGTTGTTGATGAAACTTCGCATCTCGTCATCACTGTATTCAGAAGGTGTGAAGAAAGGTGTGTAATTTGAACCACCCAAACCGTGAAATGCGTAATCGTCAATTTCAACACTTTTAGCATGCAAATTTACCATGCTTGACGACTTTTCAATGTAATCTATCGATTCTGGCGGGTCACAGTTTCCATGAACTACCAACGCTTTTAATTTCTTCGAATTCAATATTTTATCAATTCTTTGTATGTGCGATGCTACAAAATCTGTTAAATCACCGGTTATAACAACGTAATCCACATTGCTTTCATTATCTAAAATCCTCTCGAATCGTCGAAAAGAGGAGTGTACGTCTGATGTTATAAGGAGCCTCATCTTGTTGTGATTTTGTTCAATTTAATTTATTTTTTATGATGAGTGTTAAAGGCTTTGAAAAACTTCTCTAGAAATTGTAAATAAACTATCTTCTAAAGAAAAATTTAAGAATTTTGTAGGTTAGTTTCATAATAATAGGGTTAATTTAAGATTAATTCAAAAAACCTGAAGAATAGAACCATGAAAACAAAATATAAAACCCTATGGTGGAAATAATTAGTCGATAAAAATTTTAAAGGTGAAAATTTAAAATGAGAAAAGGAGTTGAAGAACTAAGCGAAGTGGAAATAATTGAAAGGTACATAATATTACTTCTTGGTGTAGTAAATAGACCAATTCCATCCCTTATACATTTAGAAAAAGAGTTGTTTATACTTTCAAAAGCAAACCCAGTAATTTCAAATTTTATCACTTTTATTAAACATCACTATGGTCCATATTCGGATGATGTACGAGACGTTGTCGAGAATCCCGTTTATTACCCAGGAGCCTATGAATACGATGGAAGAAAAATCTACCTCACTAAAAAGGGACAGCAAATTTACAATGATCTAATTAAGAAGTACTCAGCCAATCCGAAATTTAAAGAATTGATTGGAATTTTGAAGATGATAAGAGAGTTATATGAGAAACTATCGATTGAGGAGCTATTATTTTTGATATACATCACGTACCCAGAATATCAGGAACAATCAAGAATTTCTAAAAAATTGCTTTCAAAAGAGAAAAGAAGTCAGATCGCCTATAGACTATACAAAAAAGGAGTGATTACCGAAAGTAGGTACAGGGAAGTGGTAGGTGATGTCGAATAGTATGGTAGTTTCTGACAGCAGTTTTTACATTTGCTTTATTGATGACAGACCTGTCCACATTACATAAAACTACAAATACTTAAAATCATGCATTATTATGCTAAAAGTAAAGGAAATTGTAGAAGAGCTAAAAATCTTCGAGAGAAACAAAGTACCTCTGGAAATAAAAGTACTTGGTATAGCAACCTACATTCAAAC
>Ga0180301_10002816_pt1 | contig 13672 bp, 13 predicted proteins | sample GuaBasSediGuay16_FD_121797 | JGI IMG/M metagenome (GOLD analysis project Ga0180301, IMG submission 121797) | Subseafloor sediment microbial communities from Guaymas Basin, Gulf of California, Mexico - Guay16, Core 4569-2, 12-15 cm | ecosystem: Environmental > Aquatic > Marine > Hydrothermal...
AGATGTTAACACGTTAAAACCCTCTTTGACATATTTCATTCTCCCGCCAAGCCCTACGTTAGCGCATTTTCCGCCTCTCGGTATGATCCAAGCAAAGCCTCCTGGAGCTACTTTAGCTGAAAAGTAGATTTTAACCGCCTGTTCATTTACATTGACGTTGAACATCCTTTGATTGACACATAGAGCCCAGTCATTTAGTGTATAGCCGCTTTCTAAGTTAGCTGCTTTAGCTACACTCGATGGATAGCCATCAGCAGCTATTATGAAGTCTAGGTTTTCTACGTTGTCATTAAACTTTGCTTTGAGCGTTGGATGTTTTGTTAGGCTTTGAAAACGGGACCTTTCGAAGAGTTTTCCCCCTTCATCTACTCCCATTTGAACTAAGTTCTTGAGAAAAAGCGACTTGTCCATTACATAGCCTTGAAAACCGAAACTCGTCCAAAATCTTTCATTGAGATACACTTCCATTTCCTTAATTTCACATAACCACACCTTTAAGCTTGACATTAAGTTGAAAGCTCCATACAACGGAGCTTTATCAGGTATTAAGTCTTCAATCTCGCATGGTTTTGGAACGAGTTCGCCGCAGACAACGCGCTCGCCTACTTGATGTTGTTCGTGTAAAGCTACTTTAAAGCCAGCTTTAGCTAAGAGGTAAAACATATACGAACCTGCGGGCCCTGCGCCTACGACGCCTATCAACGAGGCTGCACCTTAACGTAAGGATAGGTTAAGAAGAGCTTAGAGCTTGTCTTAAGCTTTCCTCGGAAATAGCTTGCTGAGCTTCTCTTCAGGCAAAGGTTTCGTCAATAGGCTCACTGCGAAGTATAATATCGCACAGCCCGTGAATGTCGCCCAAACCCAGTTACCCCAACCCCATTGGTTTATCGTGTACACATAGTAACCTCCAAGTACTACCATTATCATGCCGTAAGCCATACAAGATATTGCCCCCCATTTTGTAGCCCTCTTCCAGTACATAGATACTGCTATGACGAAGAAGAAGATGCTTCCCAAGCCGACAGCTGCACCAGCCATGAGGTAAGCTAGTAGCGCTGGCGGTTTAACAAGTGCCCAGTAAAGCGGTATTAACACGAATATCGCAATTAATATCCTTGTGAGAAGGAGAAGCGTTGTAGGCGAGGTCTGCGGCCTATATGTTTGGATAAGATCCCTAGTTATGTTGCCAGCCATTATCATCACCGTGGCGGCTAAAGTCGATAAGGCTGCCGAGAAGACGGCTACCATGTATAGCGTAGCTAAAGGCACGCCGCCAGCTACCATAGCCATGAAGGGAGCCGCGCCGTCAGCTTTCACAAACGGTATTTTAAGCAGCGTTGGACCCCAATAAGCTCGTGCAGCTAAGCCTGTTATTAGGTTAGCCCATGGACAGGCAGCCGCTATGGTTATCACAAGCATCATTATGGCAAACTCCCTGCGCGTTATCCTCCTCATGCCTAAGAAGCGCGCTACGTTGTGTGGGAAGCCTATAGCCATTGTGAAGAATAGTAATGCTGTGGCTGAGACCCCTATGAAGTCGGCGGCAAATTGGGCTTTAGGTATCTTGGATAAAGCTGGGTTTATGAGGCTCGTTAAAGCAGGTGATTGTGCGGCTAGCTTAGCATTTAGCTCAGCTGGACCTCCTATAAAGGCTAAAGCTACAAAGCCTAAAGCATAGCTCCCTAATGCTAGCAGGAAACCTTGGAAAGCTAAAGCCCATTGTGTCCCAGTATACCCTCCAATTGCTAAGTAGACCAACACTACAATAGCACTTAATAAAATGCATATCTCCCACGGATAGCCAGTTACAGCATACCATACGGTAGCTCCAGCCTTGAACTGGCCAACAGCGTATACAATTAGCAAAGTGACCATTATTAAGCCAGCCATGGATTGAGCTAGCTTGCTGTCAAACCTTATCCTTACGACCTCTGGCACCGTAGCTGCGCCGAATTTTGAAGAATACATCCTCATTTTAAGTCCAGTCAGCAAAGCAGCTGGAGCTAAGCCTACAAGAGTCCATACCCCTGCAAGCCACATTCCAGGCCATCCGAACATGTAGGTTATGCCCATTAAGCCCAGTAAAGCCCAGCCACTCATCCACGTGGCACAAAGAGCTAACCCGGTCACTACGGGGCCGATATCCCTATGGCCTACTAAGAAGCTTTCAAAGGTTTCCCTTCTCTTCCTAGTTGCCATGCCTATGGCAGCTGAAGCCATCAAGAATAGAGCTAGACCAGCTGAAGCCGCGATTAGGTATTCTGGTGTAGGCTTCGGTATTGGGGGATATTCGCTCAATGCTCTTCATCCTCCTCAGGCCAATACTTAGAGACTCTAAGGTAGGTGCCTAAGACTACGATGGCTAAGCTAGCTGCCACTACGGCAGCGAGGGCGAGCCATGAGCTCATGAAAACACCTCTCTAAAAGCTAGGCTTTTGGCTACAAGTCTGCCAGCTTCAGTTAATTGAAGTGGGAGCCCTTTGCAGTTTATAGACCCTGACTTAATTAAGCCGACTTTTCTCAGCACGTTTAGGTTCCACTTGACTGTAGACTCTGGAAGTTTTAGCTCGCGACATAGGTACTTGACATGCCAAGAGTAAGTTTTGCCTAAGGTCTCTGTATCTAGGAGTTTCCTCAAAATCCTCTTTTGTATCTTAGACAGCTTTTCCGAAGCCAGGAGGATTAGGGTTTCTTCCAGGGTTGGGGAGGGCTCTTTTAAAATTAGGTGCGGTTCACGGGGTTTAGTTAATGAAAAGGCTTACACCTTTCATTTATAGCCCTCCGTCGAGCTTTATACTTCACATTAACCTCGTATTTAAGTGTAGTGGATAAGCAGAGTTGCCCAGTACTAGCGCCTTCCTCGAGACGTTAAGTGGCTTGCCTCAACAGCTTTTGTAGTTTTGAAGGTGTGAGCACAGACTCCGTAGGATATCCAGTCGACGTGAGGAAGTCTATGAAATCTTGATCATTCGTTAGGAAAAACATCTTTTCTTCATGTGCTGTAGCATAGAGCAGGTTGTCAACGTAATCTCTATGTCCTCTATGGAACATTTCATAGGCTTTTATGTAGGCATTTGGCGGCGCGCTTACTAAAGTGTAGGTCTCCTTGATTGCTGATAGCCCGCGGTATACGAGGTTGAGTTTCTCCCTTGGTATTATCTTTAAGACCTTCCACATAGCTTCTAAGACGCTTACCTCCATGAAGTGCACGTTAGCTAAGTGAAAGTATTTGATTGCCTCGAGGACTTCGTTTTCAACTTCTATGCCCATGGCGGGCAGTAGGAAACTCGTGTCTATTAGTAGGTTAAGCTTACGTGATGTGCTTTGACTGCTCTTCAAGGCTTGTCTCCTCAAGGTCTTTAAGGGAGATTTTCGCCACTTTTTCTCCACGTAAGGACAACCAAATCGCATCGTGTTCAAGCTCTATTACCACGTTTTTTCCCTGAACTGAGAGCTTGACAATAGATCCCTCTCTAATACCCACTTCTTCAGCTATGTTCTTTGGAATAACCAGGACCCTCTTCTTACCAACTCTAACTTTAACTTCTAACAACTACTTAGCACCTAACTCTACCTTATAGTCTAACTTTATTAAGCCTTCTGATAAGCTATTCAGGTGGGTGGAATATCGCTATATGTGTTTCAGTATGCTCTACGTTTGGTAACTTCTCCAAGACCTCATATATTATGCCTTTAAGCTCATTCAGATCCTTTGCTTCAATCACTAGTATAGCATCATATCTACCGAATACTGAGTTAGCGATCTTAACGCCTTTAACTCTCCTAGCTCTCACAACTTCCTCTGATGTACCGGGTTTTGTCTTGACTAAGACGAATGCTCTTATAGGCAACTTGAAACACCTTAACTAAAGGTTATCGCCGTCTCGGTGTGAACAACGTTCGGCGACTTCTCTATGATGTTATACACTATCTTAGCGATTTCCTCTAGCGTTGGGGCCTCGACTTCAACTATAGCATCATATCTTCCATAGACAGAGTGCGCTTCAACAACTCCTGATACAGACTTTATCTGTTTAACAAACTCTTCCGATGTCCCGGGCTTAGTTGTTACTAAGACATACGCTTTCAACTCTAAGACACCCTTTCGAATTTATGCCTCAACTCATATTTAAAACAGAGAGAAAGGCACGGCGTTAAGCTATTAAGGGGTAAACTTCTGTCCTCACGTAGCTTATGAAATCTGGTAACGACATCTCTCCAAATACTGTGACAACAGCGTTTCTAGTTAAACCAGCGATTACTCCATATTTCCTAGACTTGTAGACAATGTACCATATCATGCCGTGAGAACAGTATTCATTGTATAAAGCCGTATCTGCTAAAGCTGAGCCGTACAGTGATAGCTTATTGACGTTTGGGATGTCGACGTTGTCGAAGAATATCACTTTAGTGTCCTCCGGGTTTTGTTCGTGAAAGCGTTTTAACGTCTCAGGCGGTATCTTCGCTTCTACGATGCTACCAACTGATATGAAGAGTATTTTGCTAAGTTGGTTTGCTATGTTGTTTGCAAGCCTTTTCTTCTCAACGATTAGTAAGAAGAGCTTATCGTCGTAGAGGTCGAAGGAGAATGGAGCTTCTATGGTCTTAGTAACGAGTTTAGCGCCTTCTCTGTGGTAAACTGTCACAGGTATGTCCTGTGTATAAACGCCTTCAACTGAGCTTGCAGAAGCTGTTAAATCCCTAATCTCTGTTACAAGTGGTATCTCCTTGCCTTCATGCTCGTAGACTTCCTCATATCTGTACCCTTTAAGCTTTGAAGCTATGGTGTTTAAGTCTACTTCCTCTCTAACTATGAAGACCTTGCCAGCTATCACCATAGCTATCGCTTGAAAGCTTTGGTTAGCTTAGCTATTTAAGCGTAAAGTAGCTTAAGCGTCTTTCCTCGGCGCGGTGCTTATGGCTGTCTAAGTCGAAAGTGCGCAAAAGCCATATTACGGTAGTATTAACTCTTTCAAAATGGCTAGCAAAATGAGGGTTGCAGAGCTTAAGACTTACGTCTTAGAGCCTCTTGAAGAGGTGATGAGAGAAGCTTTAGAGCTTAAGCAGCGTAGGCTATTTGTCTTTGCGGGTAAGAACAACGCCGAGCTAGCGGGGTTAGCTGTTAATGCTTATGTTGAGAAGTTCAACTCCAAAGCTACGGTCCTTTACGTAGCTGATAGCTATGAAGAAGGGACAAGTGATTCTTCAAGGTTTATTGAGTTTAGGAAAGCTATCGACGTAAAGGTTAAGCTTGAAAACATAACGTATGACGAGTCTGAAAACGTTCTTGGTACGACGTGGGATGTTGTCATATTAGACTTGCATTCACAAGTTAAGCCCAATGACCTTGGCAGACTAGTAGAGCTTGCTAGAGGAGGAGGTTTTGTCGTACTTTTAACACCACGTCTATCGGAGTGGTGTAATTTAATTACGCGCTTTCATAGGAGGTTGTTGATACCTCCATATACTGAAGAGGATATTAGGAGACGCTTTCTAAGAAGGGCTGTTTCAAAGCTTCTAAGCAGTCCGGGCGTGTGGGTTGTTGAAGATGGCACGATAATTAAGGGTGAGCCCTATAAGCCTAAGGTTGAGGAGGAGGCTAAAGTTGTTAGACCTTCAGAAAGCATCTTCCCGCGTAGCATATACGAGCTGGCTAAGACGCAGGATCAAGTTGATGTATTAACGCTTTTTGAAAAGCTTACTGAAAGACCTGGTAAGAAGTCTGTATTGTTGATTACAGCTAACCGAGGTAGAGGTAAGACGGCGGTTCTAGGTTTAGGAGCGGCTGCTTTCTACAACTTCTTGTCTAAGAAAATTAGGAGAACCACAATAATAATGTCCTCTCCAAGCATTGAAGGGGCACAGACGTTTTTTGAGTTCGCATGTAAAGCTCTTGACGTATTAGGCTTGAGATACGAAAAGGTTTTTTCTAAAGGTAAGGTTGTAGCCTTAAAGCTTAAGAGAGGTGTTATTGAGTTTAGAAGCCCATATAGTTTAACTAAGCGAAAAGCTGAGCTAGTTATAGTCGACGAAGCAGCCGCCACTCCTGTGCCGTTGCTGTTTAAGATATTCCACCTCTTTGACCGCATCGTCTACTCATCGACAATACACGGCTATGAAGGCGCTGGAAGAGGTTTTGGTGTACGCTTCCTAAGGGCTTTGAAAGCTGAAAAGGATCTTAAGCTCTATGAAAGGGAAATGACGGAGCCGATAAGGTATGCTAAAGGAGACCCTATTGAACAGTGGCTTTACGAGACGCTATTGCTTGATGCTGAGCCATGTCAGCTTACACGTGAAGAGGTTGCTAAAATTAAAGCTGAAAATTGCGTATACGTGAAGCCAAACTTAGACTATTGGTTTAATGTTGACGATAGGGAGCTTAGAGACTTCATAGGCATATACGTGCTAGCTCATTATCGCAATAGACCTGATGACTTAGCCATTTTAGGAGACGCTCCTCACCATAGTGCTAGGGCGTTGAAAGCTGACGATAAGATTGTGGTTGCACTTCACATAGCTGAGGAAGGTAGGATGCCTAGAGAGGTTGTCAACGAAGTCTTGGAAGGACGAGCCCCGCCAGGCAACGTTATTCCAGCTATGGTAGCTAAGTATTATTCGGTGTATAGGAGATTTTGTGCCTTTAAGGGCTTGAGAATTATTAGAATTGCAACTCATCCAGAGCTTTGGGATAAGGGCTTGGGGTCGAAGGCTATTGAAGAGCTCACGAAGGAGGCTGAGGCTGCAGGGTATGACTGGATTGGAGCTGGCTTTGGGGTCAATGAGCCACTTTTAAAGTTTTGGATTAAGAACGGCTTTTTGCCAATTCACATGAGCCCTGCTCGCAACATGGTTTCAGGGGAGTACACCGTTATCGTTGTTAAGCCCCTGAGTAAGAGAGCAAAGAAGCTAGTCTACAGCATAAACAGGGACTTTAAGCTCAAGCTTATCGAAACGTTGCCTGATACATACTTTACACTTGAACCTAGGATAGCTGTCTTATTGCTAAGTAGCGGCCCTGAAGATAGGAGAGAGCCTCCTGTTGTAACGAAAGCTCAGCTCTCAAGACTTGAAAGCTACGTTAAAGGCGTAATAACCTATGAGGGAGCTTCGGATGCCGTTAAAGCTTTGCTTAGAAGCCACTTCCTTTCATCAGGTAACGCCAGAATGGTGATGCCAATGGAGCTTGAAGCAGCTTTAGTAGCTAAAAACCTTCAAGGCAAATCTTGGAGAGCAGCAAGCAATTTATCTGGGGTTTCATCGGATAGCATTAAGCGCGAAATAAGGGAGGCTGTTAAACGGCTTATCTCACACTATATTGGAGGAGAAGGTAAGGTACATGGTGAGGAGAAAGCAGCTTAACTTTAAGAAAGAGTATAAGGAGAAGATAGCTAGCGGGCAAAAGACCTCAACTATAAGGCTTAAGACGAACCTCAGGAAAGGCGATGAAGTTGAAATTTTATCAGGCGGTTTTAAAGTCGGCATAGCTAGGATAGTGAGTGTTGAAAGCAAGTTAGTATGTGAGTTAACAGATGAAGATGCGAGGAGAGATGGTTTTAGAGATAAGCGAGAGCTTATGAAAGCTCTTAAAAGGTATTACGGTGAGCTTAAAGGGGAAGATAGAGTTCATGTAATAGGTTTTGAGATTGTTTGCAAAAACTCTGAGAGTTAACTAGTAAAGGGTGTGTTTGCAGAGTAAGCTATACCCCCTCATCTGAAGCGTGGTAGGTTAAAGTATTGGGAGGATAGCTTTGCCACTTCACATTAAAGAGGTAGTGCTAGAGAACTTCATGTCATATGAGTACGCTAGAGTACCTTTGAGACCAGGGTTAAACTTTATATGCGGGCCGAACGGCGCAGGTAAGTCGTCTATCCTATTAGCAATATCAGTCGCTACAGGTCAAAGCTATACTGAAAGGTCTAGACGTTTATCAGACTTGATAAGAAGAGGCAAGGACATTGCTAGGGTCACCTTGATTATCGACAATTCAAAAGTAGGTAGGAGGAGGCCCATACCATCTATTGATAGCGACATAGTCACGGTCTCTAGGTACTTGAAAAAAGATGGGACATATTGGTTTGAAGTTAACGGTAGGGAAGTGACGAAAGCCGAGATTACGCGCATGTTTAAGAGCATCGGCATGAACCCAGATAACATGTTGATCGTAATGCACCAGAACATGATCGAGCAGTTTGCTGTAATACCTCCTAAGGAAAAGCTCTTGTTGGTTGAAGAAGCTGTCGGCTTTTCGCAGTATAGGAGGAACATTAAGGAAGCTAAGGCGAGGCTTGAAAAGTTGTTAAGCGAAGAGGAGGCTACAAGGCAGCTTCTAGCAAGTGCTGAGCAGACATTGGCTTATTGGAAAGAAGTCTACGAGAAGCTTTTAGAGAAACGTAGGCTTCTTGAGAGAAAGAAGTTTTTGGAAAGAGAAATTATATGGGCTCAGTACATTAAACATGAGAAGGCGAAAGCTCAGCTTGAAGAAAGACTTAAGCAGAAAAAAGCTCAGCTTGAGGACTTAAACACGTTTATTGCTAAGAAGGCTGAAGAGGCTAAGAAGCTGATTTCAGCTTACGGTGGTAAAAGAGAGGAACTTAAACGAGCTTTGTACAAGCTTGTTGAAGCTGAAAAAGCAAGTTTGGAATGTGAAGTTCAAGCTAACTTTGAGAAAGTGGCTTTGATTGAAAGGGAACTCGATGTCCTGCTTGAAAACTATGTTGAAGCTCGCATCCAGGAAGCTGTAGCTCGTTTTAGACGAGGGCTCTTGGAAGACGAAGTTAAGGATTTAGCGAAGGAGATTAGGGAAGTTGATGATAAGTTAAAGGAGCTGGAGCCTGAGCTTGAAAAAGCTGGTGAAAGAATAGAAACCGAGAGATCTGTTGTCGAAATCCAAGAAGAGTTAAGGTATGTTAACGCTCACTTAATGTCTTTGAGGGATGTGCCTGAAGACGCCGAGAGCATCTACAACAGCTACTTGAAGAATTATGAGGAGTTGAAGAACAAAGCTAAGGAGGTTGCTGAGAATAAGGAGAAAGCTTTACGAGAACTTGAGGACAGAATTAAGATTTGGCGCCAAACACTTGAAAAATTGGTTTCAGAGGTTGACCCTGTTTACAGAGACATATTGTCTAGAGTTGGAGGCATTGGTGGAGTAAGGCTTGTTAACCTAGATGATATGGAGGAGGCTGGTTTAGAGCTTACCGTTGGTTTTCGTGGTAGTTCGCCAGTAGTCTTAGACGCTTATGTGCAAAGTGGAGGAGAGCGTACGGTAGCTATTATGGCGTTTCTCTTAGCACTACAACAGTATTTGAAATCTCCGATTAGAGCTGTGGACGAGTTTGATGTACACATGGACCCAGTTAATAGAGAAGCTATGATGAAGATGCTGCTATCTCATATCGAGGCCAATAAAGATGTTCAGTTTATCGTGATAACGCCTAGCCAAATCTCGGTGTTGAGTGAGAAGGTTAACGTGATATTTGTGCAAAACGTCCAAGGAAAATCTGAGGTGATTAAAACTGTCAGTGCAGCGGCTCAAAGAGTTTGATAGAGAGCAGGTGCTTAGGATTATAGTCCTCTGTCAAGCAATACGGTTGAGCGGACAGGACCCGTTTACGGTCGACGTTAAAGAGAAGTTGCAAATTCTTAGAGAGCTTTTGCCTAAGTGGAAGCTTGTGGAAGACTTACTATTGGATTCTGAGGCTTTGAAGGAGCTTTCTGAAATTGTTAAACTTCAAGGCGAGTGGGTTAGGCGTAGAGCTTCTAGGATGTTCATAGACCCGTTTTTAATAGAGGCTAAGCTTAAGCTAATGGATAGGGAGCAGCTAGCTCGTGCTTTTTTAAAAGCTTGGAGACCAATAATCTCGACTGAGCAACTTACGTTTAGGAGGCTTAAGGAAGCTTATGATTATTGGGCTGCTTTACCTCCATTATCTGAAAGAAAGCACGAACTTACGACACAAGCGGAGTTTGAGCTTAAGCACTTAGATATTGAAGAGCTTATTAAGATGCGCTTATTGACTAAGGAAGAGTTCGAGAAAGCGCTAGATGAATTGTATGAAGAGCTATTAGCTAGGTCTAGGGGAGAAGCTATTGACTACTGGTCCTTTGTAGTGAGGGAAGGGTTTGAAGAGAGCGCTATGAGGGCTTATATGGTGAGCTTTTTGGTGTCTCAGGGTAGAGCTGAACTCTTCATAGACCCCATTCAAGAGGTCATATACATTAAGCCAGCTAAGGCTGAAGAAAAGAAAGTGGGTAGATCCGTTGTTGTGGCGTTTAACTATGATGTGTGGAGAAGAGAGCTGGAGCGTGTAAAGCGTGAGCGAGGAAGCTTTAGCTAGAAAGCTTAGGAAAGCTGCTCATTTAATCTTATTTCAACATCATAGGTATCCTGGAGCAAAAGGGTGGGAGCTTAGAAAAGTTGTGGGCAAGGACTATATGAAGGTCATTAAGCTGCTTAAAGAAAGGTTAAGTGAATTAGGCTTGGACATAAAGATCGTTTCTGAGGAGGGAGAGAATGTCGAATCCTTAAGTGAAATGCAACTTGATAAAGCTAGGTTTTATATTGTGAGCAAGCATCCGCTGACGCTTAGCGAGGCTTCGTTAGCGGGCTGGAGGCTAGATAGTTTAGCTGTCTTGGCCGCCGCGATAGCTTTCATAGCTTCAAGACACGGCAAGGCACCTAAGAAAGAGGTTGAGAAGATGTTAAGTGAGAAGTTCCCTGAGTGGAAGGTATCGATGGAGCTTGACCGCTTCATTAAGAGGGGCTATTTAGCTGAAGACGAGGAGGGCATGGTATACTTAGGGTGGAGGACTAAAGCTGAAGTGGATTTAAAGGCTCTTCTTGAAAACATTGCTGGAGGGCAGGTAAGCTAGCGTGAAGCGCATTTCACATGAGTGGGCTGAACAAGTCTATGAAAGGGTTACTAAGCTATTTGAGCCGCCTATGCTAAGTGACTTCTTAGAAGACCCGTTTGAAGCCCTTGTCGTGACTATAATCTCTCAGAACACCAACGACTTAAACACATCAAGGGCTTTTCGCAATTTAAGAAGCTTACTTGGCAAGGTAACTCCTGAGAAGATTTTGAAAGCTGATTTAAGGGATCTTGAAGAAGCTTTGAGAATTGCTGGGCTCTATAAGAATAAGTCTAGAGTTTTGAAGGAAATCGCTCAGCAGCTAGTTGATAGGTATGGAGGCGATCTATGGGCTATATTAAGCAAGCCTCTCGAAGAAGCACGAAGAGAGCTTTTATCCCTTAGAGGTGTCGGCTACAAGACTGCTGACGTATTGCTGCTCTTCAACGCCAAGAAGCCTGTCATGCCGATTGACACGCACATAATGAGGGTTTCTAAGAGAATGGGCTTAGCGTCGGTTAAAGCGCAATATGAAGATGTTCGAAGAGCTTTAGAGGATGTCTTTCGCGGTAAGGACTTTTTCACGCTTCATCTCGCTTTAATAAACTTAGGTAGAAGATACTGTAGAGCTAGGAGGCCCCTGTGCTCTGAATGTCCTTTAAATGACCTTTGCCCAAAGGTTGAAGTCTAGTATTCCCTGCCTTTTCTAGCATATTCTCCTCGATTAAATGGGTGTTTGATCTTCTTCATTTCAGTCACTAAGTCGGCTATCTCAATAAACTCCTTTGGAGCGTATCTTCCAGTGAGAACGATTACCATGTCGTCTGAGGCTTCTTTAATGACATCTAACACGTCTTTGACACTTATTAAGCCGTAGAAAACCGCTAAATTTACCTCATCTAATATGAGGACATCTGGTTTTAGCTGCAAAACTTGTTTAGCAAACTCTATTCCCTTCTTTGCTAGTTCGTAGTCTGCTTGCTCAGGGAACCTCGGGCTTACAAATTCCTCTCTACCGAATTGATATACCTCTAAGTTTGGAGAGAGCTTTTCTTTTACTCTGTATTCTCCGACATCTTTACGCCCCTTTAAGAACTGGATGACGACGACTCTTTGCCCATGACCAATAGCTCTTAGAGCCAAGCCAAAGGCAGCTAGCGTTTTACCCTCTCCTTCGCCTGTATAGACGCGTACATGTGGTTTTCCCAAGCTACACCACTTTTACTCACATTTACCTGTTGGGCAAGCTTTTAGGTATTCCGAGCTCTCTAAAGCTGCTTCTTCAGGCTCAACTGCTACGTATAGGACCTGTTTTGGCTTGCTACCATATCTGTAAACTGTTATGCCTTTGCATTTCAGCTGGTAAGCTAGCTTAAACGCCCTCCTAACATCATCTAATGTGGCTGTTTCACGTAAGTTAATGGTCTTGGCAACTGCGTTATCAACGTATTTTTGGAAGGCAGCTTGCATTCTAACATGCCATTCTGGGTCTATGTCTAAAGCTGTTACGAAAAGCTCCTTGACATCTTCAGGTATTCCGCTGACTTTTTGCAGGGAACCTGCTTTGACAATTTTCGTTAACAGATCTTTACTGTAGAAGCCTCTTTCAATAGCTACTTTCTCAAATAGGTGGTTTACTTCAAAAAGCCGTGTCCCCTCTAAGACTTCTCTAACGTAGACTACTGAGAATAGGGGTTCTATGCTGCTAGTGGTATTCGCTATGATACTTATCGTACCTGTTGGGGCTATTGACGTCGTAGTGGCATTTCTAAGCTTTGAAAAGCCCATCTTAGGCCATATGCTTTCTTCGAAAGTCTTGAAAACCCCTCTTTTCTCAGCAAGCTCTGCAGATGCTTCCTTGCTAACCTTAGCTATGAAGCTCATAATTTTTTCAGCGAAGTTTAGAGCTTCGTTAGAGTTGTATGGTATGCCCAGCTTGATTAACATCTCGGCGAAGCCCATGACACCTAGACCTATCTTTCTATTGAGCTTAGTCATGTACTCAATTTGAGGTAGTGGGTATTTGTTCACATCGATTACGTTATCTAAGAAGTGCACAGCTATCCTAACTACCCTGTCAAGCTTATCCCAGTCAACATCTCCGTTCCTAACCATTTTTGATAGGTTTACTGAGCCGAGGTTGCACGACTCAAATGGAAGTAATGGCACTTCTCCACAGGGGTTTGTGCTCTCAATTGTTCCTAAGCTTGGTGTGGGGTTTTTGCGGTTAATTTCATCTATGAAAAGAAGCCCTGGGTCGCCTGTTCTCCAAGCGTTTTCAACCATTAGCTCGAAGACGTCTCTCGCGTTTAGCCTATTAACTACCTCTCCATTCCTAGGATTCACTAAGTCGTAGTCTTCTCCTTTTTCGACAGCTTCCATAAACTCGTCAGTTACAGCTACGGATATGTTAAAGTTTGTTAATACCCCTGGCTTAGACTTCGCTGTTATGAACTCTATGATATCTGGATGTGTTACATGTAATACGCCCATGTTAGCTCCTCTACGCTTGCCTCCTTGCTTTATTATCTCAGTAGCAACGTCGAAGATCTTCATGAATGATACGGGACCTGAAGCTACACCCATCGTAGACTTCACGACATCTCCCTTCGGCCTTAATCTCGAAAATGAGAAGCCAGTACCACCGCCGGATTTGTGGACTATTGCCATGTACTTAAGCGCGTCGAAAATACCTTCTATTGAATCTTCGACAGGTATAACGAAGCAAGCTGAAAGTTGCCCGATTTCTGTTCCAGCGTTCATTAGGGTGGGAGAGTTTGGCAAGAACTCAAGTTTTTTCATCACCTCGAAAAAGGACTC